>Ga0209199_1001289_pt1 | contig 30709 bp, 43 predicted proteins | sample COGITO_mtgs_1105_7_FD_184805 | JGI IMG/M metagenome (GOLD analysis project Ga0209199, IMG submission 184805) | Pelagic marine microbial communities from North Sea - COGITO_mtgs_110523 (SPAdes) (version 2) | ecosystem: Environmental > Aquatic > Marine > Epipelagic ...
GACGCAATTTTTACCCAAACAACGGGAAGCGTTGCGCAAGCACAAGCCCTTTATAATGGGGGTGACGGGGCAGACCCTGTTGCTGTTTTTGGAACAACGCCCGATTATTGGTATAAGTTTAATGTGGTAGACGGCACAACGACAATTCCAAATAGCGGAAGCGCAGGTTCAAATGACTTGACGCTTTCAAACTTTGTCACACCATACATATTTCCACATTAATATGAATAAATACGGATACATAACAGACAATACCTACGAGGTCGCAGATACAGCGATAACTTGGAATTTCATTTACTTCAACGAGGACGAAAGCACAACCGAACACGTTGGAATTGAAAGCACGGTTTCGATTGATTCCGCAAAAGTCACAATGTTTGAATCAGCTTCAGCATTCAACGCTTGGAGATACGAATTTAATAACGAAGGAATATAAATGGCAAACATAACCGAAGAAGGCAACGCATTTGAAGAGATGATGAAAGCGGCCCAAGACCTTGACAGAAGAACAAAAATAAAACCACAAGAATGCAGCCTTGACGAGGATTGCGAGGCTTGTGGAAGTTGAAAATGTAACACTTTATAAAATAAACGTTTATTGAATATGGAAAAAACTGTAATTAACAAAATCAAGACGCTCCTCAAAATGGAAATCCAGCTTGAGCGAATGACACTTGAAAATGGAACTGTGATCGAAGCGGATGCTTTCGAGACAGGGGCATCAGTTTTCATCGTTACGGAAGATGGTCAAGTTCCGCTTCCAATCGGTGAGTACGAATTGCCAGAATCTATGAAGTTGATTGTCGCTGAAGACGGCGTAATCAGCGAAGTCAAAGCGATGGAAGAAGAAGCCGTTGCTGAAGAAGAGGCTGTTGAAACTTCAGAGGTTGAAGTTGAGGCAAGCGAAGAGCCAAGTTATGTTACGAAGGAAGACTTCGAAGCTGCTATTGGTGAGATAAAGTCGATGCTTTCTGCGACACAAAAAGAAGAAGTAAAAGAAGAGGTTGCTCTATCGTCTGACGATATGCCAGCAGCAAAGGCAATCAAGCCGAATCCTGAAAAGGAATCAAAGAAATCATTCAAGTTTAATTCAACAAAGTTCGGAACGACTGAAACCAGAGTTTTGAGCAAAATAGCTAAAATCCAAAAATAAAAATGGCTACAACTACTAACATAACGACTACATACGCTGGCGAGTTTGCTGGTGAATACATCAGCGCAGCTTTATTAAGCGCGTCAACAATTGAAAACGGAGGCATCACGGTTCGACCGAATGTTCTTCAGAAAGAAGTAATACAACGCATCGACGTTGACGCTATCGTCAAAGACGCTACCTGCGACTTTACCCCGACATCTACTGTTGATTTGACTGAGCGAATCTTGACAGTCGAAGAGGCTCAAGTAAACCTTCAACTTTGCAAAAAAGACTTCGTATCTACTTGGCAGGTCGCAACAATGGGCGCAAATCAAGGCGATGTTCCTTCAACATTAGCTGATTATATGATCGGACACATCGGATCAAAGGTTGCTCAGAAAATTGAGCAGACAATCTGGTCGGGTGTTGCCGCCAATCAAGGCGAGTTTGATGGATTGGTAGTTCAGCTTGCTGCTGACGCTGCACTTCCAGCAGCGCAAGATATCGTCGCTGTTGCTATCACACCCGCTAACGTTGCGGCTCAAATGGCGCTTGTAGTCGCAAACATTCCACCAGCAGTTTACGGCAAGGAGGATCTAAAATTATATGTTTCGCAAAATGTCTATAAGGCATACGTTGAGCATTTGGCTGGATACGCTGCTGCTGGAGTAGGTGGAGCAGGTTACGAGAACAGAGGATCAAATCAGCGTTTAATTGACCTATTCTTCAATGGAGTACCTGTATTCGTTGCAGAAGGAATGACCGCCAACAAAATGGTAGCTGCTCAAACCAGCAACCTTTTCTTCGGAACGTCATTACTTAGCGCGTCTCAGGAAGTAAGATTACTTGATATGGCTGATCTTGACGGATCAAACAACTTCAGATTCATTGCTCGCTTTTTTCAAGGTGCAACGTACGGAGTCGTACAGGACATTGTACTCTATTCTTAATTAATACTAACCTAAATTGGGGCAGGTGAGCAATTGCTTGCTTGCCCTTTTTTTTTTAAAAATAAAAATCAATGAGTTGCGATATTACAGCAGGCCGAATAGAGCCTTGCAAAGATGCAATTGGTGGCATCAATAACATCTACATTTTTAACTACGACACGCTACCTGTTTCAGGCATCACATACGATACGACAGATACCGATGTGATTGACGTTTTAGGTACAGCGTTAACAGCGTATAAGTATGAATTGAAGGCTACAACCAACACGTTGGAGCAGACAATTAATGCGAGCCGAGATAACGGCACTACTTTCTTTGAGACCGCTTTAAACATCACCTTGAAAAAGATGACGAAGGAAGCAAACAAGGAATTGAAGTTACTATGTTATGGCCGTCCGAAAATCTTGGTTGAAGACAATCAAGGAAATCTGTTGCTTTGCGGCTTAGATCACGGATGTGACGTAACGGGCGGAACTTTCGCGACAGGTGGCGGAATGGGCGATTTGAATGGTTACACTCTAACGTTTTCAGCAACGGAGAAAATACCTGCGAACTTTTGTATTCCTGCGACAGGAACTTCTATTGCAGATCAGTTGACAGCGTTGGGTGTTACGACCATCGTCACTAGCTAATCTATCTACATATTAAAAAAAGAGGCTGCTCAATGGGCGGCCTTTTTTATGCGCACAACCTACATTTCGAATCATATCGTGTTATTTAAAACACGGAATCGTGTTATTTAAAACACGTTATAACATCGGTTACTTTTTTGTTTGAAACAAAATCTGAGTTTTACGTTTATAGTGTATGGTAATTTTAACCACATCAGCAGCATCGCAGACCTTCACGATCATTCCTAGATTTGAACCGACGGGAAATGTAGACGTCACGTTTACAAGTGAGCAGCAGAATAAGCTGACACACACATTCAACCTTGCAGCTACATATTTGAACGGCTACTTGACGATAACAAACACATTTTCTCCGCTTCTGGTGGACGCGCAGAATTACATCATCGAAGTAATGGACGGCTCTGAACTTTGCTTTCGCGGAAAGTCCTTTATTACCGATCAAACCGACTTTCCTAAATTTAGCATCAACGAAGATGTGTTCACAGGACAGCCATCTAACAACGAATTCGTAATCATATGAGCAGTAACATCAGCTTAGTAGAGTTAGGCAAGTACACAACGCCTCAGATTAGCGAGGACAAGCGCGAGAAGTTCGTTGCTTACGGCGCAGATAACAACTATTATCAGACGTTGATTGACGCAAAAGAATCACCAACCAACAGCGCGTTAATCAATGGCATAGCGGATATGATTTACGGGCGTGGATTATATGCTACAAACGCCGCTCGCAAGCCTGACGAGTACGCAATGATGGTGCAGCTATTCACAGAAGACTGTATGCGGAAAATCTGTGATGATTTTTACACATTTGGTCAGGCAGCATACCAAGTTATTTATGATACTTCTCACACCAAAGTAATGGAGGTGGCGCATATGCCTATTCAGAACCTTCGTCCTGAGAAGATGAACGATGAGGGCTATATTGAGGCTTACTATTATTGTGACGATTGGGCCAACGCGAGGCGCAATGATGAGCATCAAAGAATACCTTGCTTTGGGAAATCAAAAGAAGGTCTTGAGGTTATGGTGATAAAGCCGTACAAAGCAGGATTCCATTATTTTTCCCCTGTCGAATATCAAAGCGGATTAGATTATGCATTCGTTGAAATTGAACTTGCGAAATTCCACCTAAACAACATCTACAATAGATTTTCTTCAAATCTCATACTCAATTTTAATAACGGAGTGCCTGAAGAAGATCAGCAGCGGATGATCGAAACCAAGATAAAAGACAAGTTCACAGGCACAGAAGGAGATAGCGTAATCGTTGCTTTTAACGACAGTCAAGAAACTGCCGCAAGCATAGAATCGATAAGTTTACCAGACGCACATAATCAATACCAATTTATCGCGGAAGAAGCAAGTAGGAAAATAATGGTATCGCATCGCGTAGTTTCACCTTTGCTTTTTGGGTTGCCGCACAACGGCGGACTAGGATCAAACGCAGACGAAATTAAAATGGCCGCTTTGCTATTTGACAACACGGTGATTAAGCCAATGCAGCGAGTAATCATTGAATCCGTTAACGCGATTCTATCTTTCAACGGAGCAAGCCTAAACACTTTCTTCTTAACTAGCCAGCCGCTTGAGTTCAGCGAGATGGAAATCGAAGAAGTAGATGTTGATACAGCGCAAGAAAAGACAGGTATTGAATTGTCAAAAGACAACCTTGACGAAGTAGCTGAACTACTCATTGAAAAAGGCGAAGAACTTGGCGATGGCTGGGAATTGATAGAAGAGAGCGAAGTTGATTATGACGAAGACGAGAAAGAGCCTAACCTATTATCTAAGGTCTACAACTTTGTCAGCACAGGAACGGCAAGACCAAACGCAAAGAGCGAGCAAGATAGAGTGATTGATGGAGTTGCATACAAGACGCGATACGTTTACGCACCTAACGCGGTTCAAGCCAACAGCAGACCTTTTTGCAAGAAGATGGTTGCAGCAAATAAACTATACAGAAAGGAAGATATCATTGCAATGGGAGATAAAGCAGTCAACGCAGGTTGGGGATTGAATGGTGCTTCAACTTATTCGATTTGGAAATGGAAAGGCGGTGGTGCTTGTCATCACAAATGGATGCGCAGAGTATTCCGCAAGCCCGTAATTGATGGGAACATCGACACAAAAAGTCCACTTGCACCAACTGTAAGCACTAATAAAAGCGAAAAAGAAGGTTATCGAGTTCGTAATCCAAAAGAGGTTGCTATGCGACCAATAGACAGAGGTGATAAAGGCTTCGTAAACAAGTAAAGAAATGGCAAAAGCACTATTAATAAAAGCCGAAGATGTACTCAGATACTCCAACCTATCCGCAAATGTTGACTCTGACAAGTTCGTGCAATATATAAGCATCTCGCAAGATATGCACATCCAGCGATTACTTGGAACTGACCTACTTGAGAAGATACAGGCCGACATTATTGCTGGAACGCTTGCAGGTAACTATCTAAGCCTTGTCACGGATTGGGTAAAGCCAGCTTTGATACATTGGTCATTGGTTGAGTTCTTACCGATGGGTAGCGTCACCATCGGCAACGGAGGTATTTACAGACATCAACCTGAGAATGCTACGGCATTAGACAAGTCAGACGTTGATAGCTTAGTTTCGCAGGAGCGCGACTTTGCGGTCTATTATTCAAATAGGTTAGTCGATTATCTTTGCAGCAATTCTAACTTATTCCCTGAATATTCAAGCAACACAAATAGCGATGTCAACCCTGCAACTGATAACAACTTCTGTGGATGGGTGCTGTGAAACAAACGTATGAGCCAAAGAAACGCAACATAATAAAGTTGCGCAGATTTATTAAAAAAATTCAAAAAAGTGGAAGTGATCGAAGGAGTGGCCGAGTTGATCGGTGAATATGGAATAGTCACGGTGATGATGGCAATATCATTGGGTGGGTTGATATGGAAGGGCAAGAGCATCGGGGCGTTTATCGTTCAGACTTTGCAAGCGTCCGCAATTGTCAAGAAGAATGAAGAAATCATTGAGGGATTGCGCGTTGAAATTCAAGAGTTGCGAACACAACTTGAAAAGATGAACGGCATCTTGATGACGCAATCGGCTACAATCGCTCGACTTGAGGAGCGCATCGTTCATACAGCAAAGAAACGAGTTTCAAAACGAAATCCGTCGAATGAAGATTAGCCCAAATCTTACGCTTGCAGAAGTCAGCAAAAGCCAAACGGCCCAGCGCAGAGGATTCAACAATGAGCCTGAAGGCGAACACCTTTCAAATCTAATCACTTTAGCCAACAATGTATTCCAGCCAATGCGCGAGCATTTCGGCAAGCCTATCTTCGTAAGCAGCGGGTATCGGAGCGATAAACTGAATAAGGCAATAGGCGGCAGCAAAACTTCACAGCATTGCAAAGGTGAAGCACTTGATCTGGACAACGACGGCAGAGGTTACCCATCAAACGCAGATATATTTTGGTACATATATGACCATCTAGACTTCGACCAACTGATATTTGAATTTGGATCAATCGAAAATCCAAGTTGGGTTCACGTTAGCTATAAATCTGAGGGCAACAGAAAGCAGGTTCTAAGGGCTTCAAAATCGAATGGTAGAACTATCTATACCAACTTCAAAGATAACCGATGAGAGGGCTTCTAATTGCCTTGATATTGGTTCTAAGCAGTTGCTCGTTGGAACATCGAATGGAAAAGAAGTTTCGAAGGGCTGAGCGCAAGATTGAAAAGCTGACGATTCTGTATCCAAAACTAATCCAAAACGACACTTTATATGACACAATTCAGGTTACAACGGAAGCTATCGAAGTTGATACAGCATTCAAAGCTGAAGATGGTGATACTATTACTATATTTAAAGATCGGCTTCGAATCCAATACTATCGTCAAAACGACACGGTATATCTCAGCGGAACTTGCGCGGCTGACACGATTTATAAAACTGTATCTGTACCTTATCAGCAGATCATTGTAAGAAAAGAAACGATTTTAGAGCAAATTCAGAAGCAGTCAAAACGCATAATTTGGTTTTTGGTTATATTAGCAATTCTTTACATCGCTATACGCGTAATTTGGAAGTTTATCAAACCACTATAAAAGGCAATGTTCCTAGCAAGTCAAATTGCTACCGAATTATACGTTTAGGAAGCCGTTGCAGCCTTGCGAAAGGCAAAGACCTAAAAGCATACGAGGCGGCGTTTGCGATGCAGTACAAAGCGTCTGAGATGATCGACTGTGAGTTTGGTATAAACTTGACTGTGTACTATCCGTCGCGCAGAGCAGACCTTGACAACAGTTTGAAAGTGATACTTGACTGCCTCCAGAAAGCAGGAGCGATCAAGAACGATAACAAATGCGTTGAGATAGTTGCCCATCGCAAATTAGATAAAGACAATCCTCGCATAGAATTTAATCTTTATGAATACAAACAGACCACGTCTGAGTAATGGCTTAAACAAGCTAATAAGCAATTTAAAGTCAAAAGATAATCGCGTCTTGGTTATCGGTGACCTGCACGAACCTTTTTGCTTAAATGGCTACTTAGATTTTTGCATTGAGCAATCCGAGAAATTTAACACCAACCGAACTATCTTCATAGGTGACTGCATCGACAACCATTATTCAAGCTATCACGAAACATCCGCAGACGGAATGGGAGGAGGTCAGGAACTTGACCTTGCAATTAAAAAGATAGCTAAGTGGAGGGATGCTTTTCCTGTTGCAGATGTTATTATAGGCAATCACGACCGATTAATTATGCGCAAGGCGCAGACTTCAGCGATACCAAGCAAATGGATTAAGTCATATAGGGAAGTTTTAGACGTACCTGATTGGAATTTCGTTGAAAGGTTGGTTATTGACGATGTGCAGTATATACACGGTGAAGGCGGAACAGCGCGAACCAAGTGCAAGGCAGATTTGATGTCAACAGTGCAAGGACATCTTCACACGCAGGCATATACTGAATACGTTGTCGGGCAAAACTTTCGTATATTTGGAGCGCAAACAGGATGCGGCATAAACCACAAAGCATACGCAATGGCATACGCGAAATATGGAAAGAAGCCTGCGATCGGATGTATGGTAGTGCTAGATAATGGTAACACGCCAATAAACTTGTTAATGAATCTATGAAATACACCGTTGAAGAATGGAAGGAGATCGTAAAAGATTACTTGCTGGAAATGAATGCAAAGGTCAACGCAGGGAAAGGCGCGACAGAAGATAAGATAATGCTTCAGCGGATTAAAAAAGAGAACTTGCGGTTTTTAAACCGTATGATAAAAGACTTTCTGCCTACGCTGGCAGATTAAAGACCGTTCATTTGTTTGTTTGTTTGGGGCAGTTCGAAAGGATTGCCCTTTTTTTTGTCTTTTTTGTAAAAGTTGTTTGGTTTATTAACATTTTATGTTATATTTGTCAAATGAAACAAACACGAACAGATATGACAGAAACAGCAAAGGCTTGGAATCGATTAGATTCCAGCGATCAATTAGAAATCATCGCGCAAGGACTTGAATATTGCGATGTAAGCGAAGGGAGTCTATTCATTAGGCTTTACAGAGGTGGATGCATCACAGCTAACATTCAAAAAACACCTGACAATCACCTAACGAAAGAAGCAGTAAGCAATGAAACGCTTACAACTTTATTCAGCGAATCATTTGAATTCGGTGACGATGATGAACTTCTTGAGCAACACGCTCAAACTATATTAACTTGGATGAACGCACAAGACTAAACAGATATGAAAATCACTAAAATTTACTACGGCCTCAGCGATAGCTGCCGATGCGGATGCAACGGCGCTTACTACACAGAAGATGACCAAGACTTTAACTATTGGATCGGCCAATTCAACCGACTGCGAGATGAACAACCTGACCACTACGTCAGCGAAACCGTAAAGACACGAATTGAAGAGGTCACAGCCAATGAGCATCTAGATACTGTTCTTTGCGCTTATCGCGAAAAAGACCATTCAAATTCTTTAATGACCAAACTAGCAAATTGGAAATAATGAGAGACGACGGACTTGAACACGAATTGGTGATCAACGCGATAATCATAGCAGTATTACTTTTAGCGCTATTCATACTATGAAGTTAGAAGAGCGCATCGCTAAAATGCTCAAGAAGCATACTCACCTGCAACACGACGACAACCTGTTGGTAGCCAACGTGTACTCCGAACTGTATCCGAACAGATATGCGTTCAATCAATTTCTTTATAACTTAGCGGAGGGCAAAGTGCCTACGCATTCACAAATCGTAAACATTAAACATCAAATTCAAAATGGATAAACCAACAATGTATTTTTATGACATTCAGACAATCTGGGCGTCAGACGGAGAACTTCATATGGAGGGAACAAACGGCACGGTCACATTTAATATGCACACGATGGTCGATGACCTACCAATTATAATCGATTATTGTCTCAAAAATATTGACCAGAGAAAAGGGCACATTTTCGAAGCAATCGACAAACTTAAAAACAAATAAAAAATGAAAAATCTATTTAAATCATTGGCAGCGTTTCAGCAGGAATGCCCCACAATCCACAAAGCAACGCAAGGCTACGGCTACACATACGCCGACTTGCCTGCGATATTCAAAGTTATTAATCCGCTGATGAAAAAGCACGGGCTTGGGTTTATGCAGGAACTTCACAACGACAGTATAATCACTACAATCTTTCACGTTGAAAGCGGAGAGATGCGGGAGTCAAAAGCCAGCATCCCACAAGGCGTTCAGCTAAAAGGTATGAACGACTTTCAGGTCTTAGGATCGGCGATAACCTACATCCGCAGATACGCATTAAGTAGCGCACTTGGATTAGTCACCGACAAAGACATAGACGCAGCAGGCGAGCAGATTCCTCAACCCAAAGTAAAGGCGGCGAAGCCTAAACTACTCAGAGATGTTATTAGGGACGGATATCCCGTTCCTTCAGAGGAATGGATCAAGGCGCGAGAGTTCGTAATGGACGGCGGCGACATTGCCAAAATCACAGCTAAGTATGACGTATCGCCTACATTAATTCAAAAACTAAAAGCACTTTAAAATGGGAAGCCAAACATATAACGGATGGACAAATTACGCTACTTGGCGAATTTCACTAGAACTCTTTGACGGATGGGTAATTGAAGGAGATTCACCAATAACACCCGAAGAGGTTGAACAGGCAATTGAAGAAATTGTCTTCGAAGAAACAGAAGATCAAGTAAACCAATTAGCAAAAAGCTACGCACGAGCATTTCTACACGATGTCAATCATCACGAAATTGCAGCACATATAAACGAAGATCGTAATTAATTAAAATCAGTAAAAATGGAAAATGAAAAAGTATTCTTAGGCAGAATCAAAACAGTCGAAACTCAGTATGGTAAAATGACCAAGATCAGCTTTGGGCCGAAGGACTTAGAGGTCTTGCAAAAGGCAGCCTCAGAAACAGGGTGGTCAAATTGGACGCTCAAAGAATCCAAAAGTGGAGGTCACTATATGGAGCAAGATACTTGGAAACCTGAACGTCAGGAGGTCAAGCCAGCAGCCGCTAACGCCGAAAATAAGCCAGCCGATGACTTACCATTCTGATGAAATAGTCGAACTACGCATCCAGCTTCCGCAATTCGCGGAGGCTTTGCGGCAGGCGAGGCTAAATTACGACGCGGTTGTTGAGCAGCTTGAAAAGCTAACGCACACCAAAGTAATATATGATGACGTTGTCAGCGACGAGGTGAAAGCAGATCGAATATTGCGAACTGTTTCAGACCTTTCAGGCGTTCCAATGTCAACAATGTTGAGCGCGAACAGGCACAGATCAGTTGTAATTGCGCGGCAAGTTGCAACGTATCTAATTAAAGAAAACACGCAATACTCCTTAGGTCGAATTGGTCAGATTATCGCCACAGGTAAGCCCAAAAATCACGCAACAGTAATTCACAGCGTTAAAATAGTTCTTGATTCGTATTGGCAAGCCAAACACACCAACACCGAAACCGAAATCTACAAGCTGACTGAGCAGTCGAAGGATTTGATAACTAGCGATTACAAGTCTCAAGTCATAATTGATTAATTTTGAACAAAACAAACAAACGAAATGGCGAAGGAATTACCTTATTTTAAATTTGAGCCCAGCGAATGGGATAACGGCAACATTCAAATGTGCAGCTTCAACACACGGGCAATGTTCATTGAGTTGTGCTGCATTTATTGGATTCGAGTCGGAGATCTGCCCTATGCTTTAGCTTTACAAAAAGTATGTGGCGGCAATCAAGGACCGTTAATCGAACTAAAAAAACACCAAATAATCAAGGTTGAGGATGATTTGATAAGTATTAAGTTCCTTGACGAGCAGCTTGAAAGCTTCACCGAAACAAGGGCGAAAAACTCAGCGGCAGCGCGAAAAAGATGGGGTGGCAATGCGAGCGCAATGCGAGCGCATAGCGAAGGCAATGCCATAAGAGAAGAGAAGAAGAGAGAAGAGAAGAAGATAATACCATCAGTTGAGGAGTTTGTTGATTATTGCGTTTCAAAGCAGGCAAACGTTGATCCATCTCACGCCAAACTAAAATTCGATCAATGGGTAGAGAACGGTTGGAAGGACGGCTATAATAAACCGATTAAGGTTTGGAAGTCAAAAGCCAATGGAGTAATTCCTCACTTAAAAACAATCCAGCCGAAAGGCAAGTATCAATTAGATAAATCTCAATCTAAAGACTTTTGAAGCAAAGCAAAATAGATATTATTGAAATTATTAATATAAAGAATATGAAAATAAAAGAAGAATTTAAACAGTTAATACCACCATTAACAACTGAAGAATTTAAGCAATTAGAAGATAACTGTTTAGCTGAAGGTATAAGAGAAAAAATACTAACTTGGAACGGTTTTATTATAGATGGACATAATAGGTTTGAAATTTCTGAACGATGGAATTTAGACTATCAAACCGAAAGCAAACATTTTGATAATGAAGAAGCAGTTAAAGAGTGGATGATACTAAACCAATTTGGTAGAAGAAATTTAAGTGCTTACCAAAGAAGTGTTTTAGCATTAGAACTTGAAGATGTTTTTAGTAAAAAGGCTAAAGAAAAACAACAAGAAGCTGGTGGAGCGGTTCGTCAGAAATCTGACAAAGCGGTAATAGATACTAAAAAAGAACTTTCTAAAGTTGCATCAGTTTCACACGATACAATATCTAAAGTAAAAAAGATACAAGAAAAAGCACCAGAAGAAGTAAAAGCAAAATTAAGAACTGGCGAAGTAAGTATTAATGCTGCTTATAAAGAAATAAAGAAAGAAGAAAAGAAAGCTGAAAAAGAAAGTGAAAGAGATAGATTAGCTGAACTTGGAAGTAAAAAAGAAATAGAAATAGATTTTAGGCTCGGTGATTTTGAGGAGGTATTTAAAGACATACCTGATGGAAGTATAGATTGTATTATAACAGACCCACCATATCCAAAAGAGTTTATTGAAGTTTGGAGTAAACTTTCAAGAGTTGCTAAAAGAGTTTTAAAACCAAACGGATATTGTGTTGCTTATTCAGGTCAAATGTATTTACCAGAGGTTATAAGCCGAATGAGTGATAACTTGGATTACTATTGGACTTTTGCAGTTTATCACGAGGGACAAACACAAATAGTTAACGGAATAAATTTAATGTGTAGATGGAAGCCTGTTTTAATATTTCAAAATGGTAAAAAGAAAATAGAGAATACATTCCAAGATTATTTTATTTCAGAACAAAGAGAGAAACAAGGTCACGATTGGCAGCAAAGCAAGAGTGGAGTAGGTTACTTAATAGAAATGTTTACTAAACCAAATGATTTAATATTAGAGCCTTTTGCAGGAAGTGGTACAACGATAATAGCAGCAAAAGAAAAAGGTAGAAGAGTTATAGCTGCTGAGATTGATGAACAAACTTATAATATAGCAAAAGCATTAATATGACAAGGAAAGAAATAACAGGTGTAAGAGACCTTACATTTAGTGGTTGGGTTCGAAGAAAACTACCAGATTCAAGTACAGGTTTTTCAGCAAGCGATTTAGATTTTATCTTATGGAATTGGAAAACCAAAAAAGTAATGATGTTAGAAATTAAAACAAGAAATAGCGAACCAAAAATTGGTCAGAAAATTATGTGGCAAAATTTAAACAAATGGATGAGAAGAGGTATTGATGATGGATGGACATATTTAGGTTTTAATTTAATAGTGTTTGAGAAAACAGATTTTGATGATGGCAAGTGCTATTTAAATAATGAAGAAATAACTGAAGAAAAATTAATTACTCTTTTATCTTTAGAAGATTAACTAAAACCTATGAAGAATCCAATAATAACCGCAAGGCTCAAGCGAAGAGCATTAGCCCAGCAGCTGAGCGAGGCAGACAACTACATCATCATAATGGCGAAAGCTAATAAGCTGATATGTAATTCGCTCAACAAACAAGGGTTGAGCTTGATTGGAGCATTTCTTTGCGAGAACGATTACGCAAAAGAATTTATATTTGAGTACATTAAACAATACAAACAAATCACGAATGAACAAAGCAATGACGACAGCGCCGCTTCAGGTGCTGACAGAAATCAAGCAACGACGGATAACCAACCGTAAACGAGGACTTGACACAGCTTGGCCAAACGCCAACGAATACATCAGCCTGAAAAAAGGTTATCCCATAATGATAGCAGGTGTAGGCGGCGCAGGAAAGACAGAGTTTACATTTGACCTTATTTTGAACGCATCGCTAATGCACGGCTGGAGGTGGTTGATACTCTCGCCCGAAACAGGCGACAAATATGAGATCATTGAAATGATGGTTGAGAAACTTGCGGCAGGTGAAACGCTGGAACACGACAGCGAAAATCCAATGTCGGAAGACCGACTTGATAAGATTATGTTTTGGCTCAACCAGCACTTTCGAATCCTTGATCCAACTGAGCATTGGAAGGAGAACTTAAACGATCTTCAAATGAATATCACCAACTTCTTCGATGCAGTCAACTACGAAGAGAATCGATTAGGCGGCCAATTTGACGGCGTTCTAATTGATCCATTTAACGAACTAGACATCGAAATCGGCGGCAGCAAAACAGCCAACATCGTAAAGAACGAACTTGATGTGTTAATTGCTTGGACAAAGAAAAAGAACTATCTGACGATACTAACAAATCACGCAAACGACAAGCAAGAAATCCGCGAAAAAGATGATGACGGAGAATGGTATCTATGGACGCCACCAAACAAAAAGGACGAATGGGCATATGGTCAGCAGTTCGGACGTAAGGGATATCAGATGATATTACTTTATGAGCCGCATCAAACAAAGCAAGTGCAGATGGCAAACGCAGGAGATAAAGAAATGGAACACAGCGTTCAGAATTATTACAACGTTAGAGATGTTTACGTCCAAAAGACGAAGCCTAAGGGAGTTGGTAAGACAGGTAAGTTTCGATTGTTTTACGACAGAAAGCAACAGCGTTATTACAACATAGATTCGCTTGGAATGAAAGAAGGATTAATTCAAATTAAGAAATGAAGACAGTCAACAGTTTAAGCGGTGGTAAAACATCAAGTTACATTGCTGCTAATTACCCAGCAGATTACAATGTGTTTAGTTTAGTGAGAACTGATGATAAAAATTGTTTATTTCCCGACTCCAAGATAAGGCAAGAAGTATCTGATCGATTAGGCACAGAGTTTATAGGAACGCTGGAAGAAGATATGATTATCTATACAATGCTCGATTTGGAGCAGTTTATAGGTTCAAAAATAGATTGGGTAACAGGTAAGACGTTTGATAAGATAATTGACAAAAAAGGAGGTTATCTGCCCAACAAGATAGCAAGGTATTGCACGACTGAACTGAAGACAATGCCTATAATATATTGGATGTATGACATAATCAAAGAACCTGTTATTATGCGTTTTGGATATCGAGCCAACGAAACAAGGAGAGCAGTTAAGATGATGGAGAAAACAGACGATGAAGGATTTACAAAGGTTAAAGCTACATTTACAACCTTAAAAGATGGTCGGAATTCGTGGGCAGAATATCGTTATTGCAAACCTGAGTTTCCTTTAATAACCGACAATATATATAAAGATACTATCGAAGAGTTTTGGAAGGGTAATGATGTTAGATTTGCTTATATGAATAACTGCGTAGGCTGCTGGTGGCGAAGTCCATTACTTCTAAAAAAGATGAGCGATAAGCATCCAAATAAAATGCAATGGTTTGCAGACAAAGAAACTGATAAAAGCAAATGGAGAAGTGACATTCGTTATAAAGATATTCTGAAATGGAAATCACAAATAGAATTATTTGATGATGATTTTAACGAGTGCGATAGCGGCAGTTGCGGATTATAAAAACAAACAAAAATGAAAATGATAGATTTAGAATTTGATCCTGTCAAGGCGTTGATGCAGGTAACCATAATGAGAAACCAAACGCTGACAAACAAGCCCGATCATAAGTTCATCGAATACTTTGACAACATAGAGGTGACGCTCCGCAAGATGCGCGAGAAGAATCTTAAGTTGCTGGGCCGCGTTGAAGCAGCAGAAAGGCAGATCGACAAATTTAGCAAAATGGGTAACGCTGATATTGAGTTTGATTATCAGGAAGATGTCAAAAAGGAAGACAAGCTAACGGATGAGGCGTGGATTAATATAAATCCGCAATCACAATTGTTTTGAGGCAGAGCAAATACACAAGAATGGCAGCAGAGTTGGGTTTGAAGTACGGAATCCATTTAAGCCGTTCTAAGGAGTTCAATGCTCTTGAGCCATATGAACAGACAAAGGTTCGAAATTACGCCTTTAAAATACTGCGCAACGCAACTATCGAATGATTTTTTTCGTAGTATTGCCAAAATGATAGTTTCAATTGGACTTATATACGGCTTAATTTTCGGCGTTAATTACTTTCACTTTGAAACGGACGAGGGATTTAGGGCCACCTTTCAAATATTTATTGGCGTTATTTCAATCGAAATGACTTGGAATGAACTTACTTGATATTCCATACACAACCAGCCGCCATAACGATTGGATTGTAATGGCAAAAAATCTAGGTGCTGGACATTATTCGGAAGACATTGTTCAGGAAATGTATATAAAGCTGTCTCAAATCAAGGATCCTGAACGGATTATTGATAAAGAAAATCCAAATCAAATCGTTGGTTTTTACGTTTATACAATAATTCGCAGCCTTATAGTTGACCTTCAGCGCATACAGAAAAGAACTCAGATGGTTTCAATCGAATCAATTCAAGCATTGAAAGCGTCAGATATTGACCTTGAATTTGAATTAGAATACGCCAAGAAATTGGAGGTGATCGATCAAGCAAAAGACCAAATGAATTGGTATGACCTGAAGCTTTTTGAACTGTATCACGACGAAGACCTGTCGATTAGAAAACTCGCCAAAGAAACGCGCATCAGCGCATCTTCAATATTTAACACTTTGAGAAATGCCAAGAGCAAAATCAACGAAGCCTACAAGGAAAAGAAAAGCACCGAGTAAAGGACTTGGTGACACGATTGAAAAGATAACTGAAGCCACAGGAATTAAGAAGGCGGTCAAATGGCTTGCTGGTGAGGACTGCGGATGTGACGCTCGAAAGGAAAAGCTGAATGAGATGTTTCCAAACGATCGGCATAAGCCAACTAAGTGTATGTCCGAAGGGCAATATAACCAATGGACAAAATTGAAGGATATCACCAAGCAGGATAAGAATCGATACTTGACTGAGGTCTACCCAGCGATTGCTCAGATTCACGCTGTCGTTTTTGGTCATAGATATCACGAGCCTTGCACTTGCACACCAAGACAATGGGAGCAATGGCGAAACGATTTAGATCAAGTTTATTCAACATACGAAGCAGATGCAAAAAGTTAAGATAGCAGAAGTCAAGACCAATCCGAATAATCCGCGATTGATAAAGGATGACAAGTTTAAGAAGCTGGTCAAGTCAATAAAAGAGTTCCCTCAGATGCTTGAGTTGCGCCCGATTGTAGTCAACGATGATATGATTGTTCTTGGCGGCAATATGCGTTTAAAGGCTTGCAAGGAAGCAGGATTAAAAGAAGTGCCTATCATAAAGGCAAGCGATTTAACTGACGAGCAACAGAACGAGTTCATAGTAAAAGACAATGTAGGTTTCGGAGAATGGGATTGGGATGTGTTGGCAAACGAATGGGATGTAGTTCAACTTGAGGATTGGGGATTAGATGGTTTTCCTTTTGAGGATAACATTAATTTAAGCGATGAGTTTGGTGAAGATTTCAATTTAAAAGATGGAGACAAAGAACCATTTCAACAAATGACCTTTACTCTTGCAGATGAACAAGTTGAGCAGATTAAAAACGCAATAGCGGATATAAAGCAAACAGAAGAGTATAAGTACTGCGAAACAATGGGCAACGAGAATAGTAACGGCAACTCTTTATATTTAATAGTAATGCAATGGGCAGAGCAAAGGAGATAATAGTAAAGGTAATACCGAGTAAGATTGCTAATGCTTTTGTAAAGAAACATCACTATTCTGAAAAGGTTGTAAATATGAGTAGTCTGCACTTTGGATGCTTTCTGAATCAGCAACTGCACGGAGTTATGAGTTATGGAAGCCCAATGGATAAAAGAAACGTTCTTCCTTTGGTTGATTCTGGGGAAACAGATATAAACAAAAGATGGAATGAGATGCTGGAGTTGAATAGAATGGCTTTTGATGACTATCTTCCAAAGTATTCAGAAAGTAGATGTATAGCAATCAGTATAAGATTGATTAAGAAAAACGCACCACAAATTAAATGGATATTAAGCTACTCTGACGCTACTCAATGCGGAGACGGAACAATATACAGGGCAAGCGGATTTAAGCTTACACAAATAAATAAAAACGGAACTATTTATAAGTTAGCTAATGGAGACGTAGTAGCAAAAAGAGGTGATAGTAAATACAATTTTACTGGTGCAACTGCATTAAAAGGTTTTCAAAACAGATATATTTACTTAATAGATAAGTCTTGTGCATTAACAGTACAAGACATACCATTTAGTGAAATAGACAAAAAAGGTGCAGGAATGTATAAAGGAAAAAAAATAACCCTCCAAGAGAGGAGGGCTAATTTGAGCGAGAAGGTCGATTCGAACGCCACCTCTTAATTGGAATATCAAGTATGCAACCATTACACTACTCTCGCATAAAACACGAATATAATACTTTATTTTGAATGAACAAAACCGAACAACATAAAAAGGCAGTTCTTGAAGCCCTTGAACATTCGCTTGGCGTTGTAACAACCGCCTGCAAAAATCAAGGTGTTGGGCGCACGACCTTCTACGGCTGGCTTAAAGATGACCAAGACTTTGCCGAACAAGTTAGAGACATTGAAAACGTAGCTTTGGACTTTGCAGAATCACAACTGCACAAGCAGATAAAAGACGGCTCGGCTGCTGCCACAATTTTCTACCTAAAAACCAAAGGTAAGAAACGAGGTTACATTGAACGTCAGGAGATATCGCACGAAGGTATTCAGACCTTCCAAATAGTTGAGGATGGCGAATGGTCAGATTCGGACAAATAAAGTCTTTACGCATCTGCGGAAGTCGCCTAAAAAGATAATCGTTGAGCAGGGTGGCACGAGGTCTGGCAAGACTTACAATATTCTACTTTGGATAATATTTGACTATTGCTATCGCAACAAGGGCAAGACCATAACGATTGCAAGAAAGACCTTCCCAGCAGTTCGCTCATCTGTTATGCGTGACTTCTTTGACATCTTGCGCAAACACAATCTATACAGCGAGCAGTATCACAACAAGTCAAACAGCGAATACCATCTGAACGGAAACCTGATCGAGTTTATTAGTTTAGACCAGCCGCAAAAGATACGAGGACGCAAACGAGATTTAGCCTTTCTAAACGAGGCAAATGAATTGTATTGGGAAGATTGGCAACAGATACTATTCAGGACAACAGGACGCATTATAATCGATTATAATCCATCTGACAGCTTTCATTGGATATACGACAAGGTAGTGCCGCGAGAAGATTGCTCGTTCCTGCAAACTACATACCTTGACAATCCATATCTTGACGCTGGAATCATTCAAGAGATCGAACGCCTGAAAGAAACAGACGAGGACTATTGGCGCATCTACGGACTTGGAGAACGTGGAATGAGCAGGGCGACCATCTTTCAGTTTGGAATCGTGCAAGAGGTATCAGGTCAGCTACTATCCACAGGAATGGACTTCGGGTTCACCAATGATCCGACAGCACTTGTCAAGGTCTACAAGAAAGGCAACCAGCTTATCCTTGATGAACTGCTCTACCATACCAACCTAACGAACCAAGACATCGCTCAGAAGTTTGAAGAGTTAGAACTGAACAGGCTGGATGTTATCTATGCTGATTCGGCAGAACCAAAGTCAATCGAAGAACTGCACAGGCTACGTTGGAACGTGAAGCCAACAGCAAAAGGCGCTGATTCAATAATGGCAGGCATTGATATGCTGAAGCGTTACGAACTAAAGGTCACAGCCAACAGTTTGAACCTAATCAAAGAACTGCAAAACTACAAATGGACGGAGGATAAGAACGGCAACCTGCTTAACAAACCTGTGGACAATTTTAATCACGCGATTGATGCGGTTAGGTATGCTGTTTGGAATCGATTAGCAAATCCGAACTATGGAAGTTACAGCATCCGATAAATTTATATTTTAGCAATTAGCTATGAAAAAATGTACAAAATGTAAGGAGGTTAAGCAACTGACTGATTTTAGTAAATCTAAAAATCATAAGGACGGATTACAATATGAGTGTAAATCTTGCAAAGCAGAGTATGCTAAACATTTCTACGAGCGAATGAAATTTGATAGTTTGTATAAGTTATATATACAATTTAAGAACTCGGATAAATCAAGCGTTTAAATCGCAAACAAACTACAAGAAACCTGATACATTGCGAGCGATTGGTGTAGATTGGAAAATTGCGAAATCACATATTGAACGTCAGTTTGAAAAAGGTATGTCTTGGAGTAATTACGGAGAATGGCATATCGACCACATCATACCATTAGCATCAGCCAAAACAGAAGCTGAGTTGATTAAGCTATGCCACTATCGAAACCTGCAACCACTTTGGGCAGAAGAGAATCGAAGAAAACACGCAACAATACAAGAATCACAGACATACTTGAGGATATAACCTGAGGTACAAATCAAACCAAATACGTTTATTCATTATGAAAGTCAAATTTCAAGTTCCAGCCAGCCTTGCAGATATTCCTTTAAAGGACTATATCTCGTATCAAAAGATACTAGAAGCAAACAAAGGTGCAGAGGATAGCGAGTTCGTAACGATGAAGATGGTCAGCATATTCTGCAATGTCAGTTATGACGAACTGCAAAAACTTAGCCTGACGCAATACGATGTTGTGGTTCAGATGCTGCAAGATGTGTTCGGTGAGAAGCCAACATTCAGAAACAAAATTAAGATTGGTGACACAGAGTTTGGATTCATTCCGAAGCTGGATGACATCAGCTTGGGTGAGTATGTAGACCTTGAGAACTATATGAAGTCACCAACTACCTATCACAAGGCAATGGCTGTTCTTTACAGACCTATCACGCTTAAGGTAAAGGAAACCTATCTGATCGAAGATTACGAGGGATCAGATAAATACGCTGAGTTCTTCCTTGATTGCGATTTAGAAACGGCACTTGGTGCAATGCTTTTTTTTTGGAATTTAGGAAGCGAGTTGTTAATCAGTATGAAGGACTCTTTTCGGGAGGAATTGACGACAACGAACACGGAGAGCGATCACAATTTGGACAACGATGGGGATGGTATCAATCAATCGTTCATCTCGCAGATGGAAACATCCTTAGAATTAATGAAGTCACAAAGCTGGATCTCCATCAATGTCTGCTTAAACTGACATTTGACAAGCAGAAAAACGAAATTGAAAGCAACGAAATAAAGCGCAAGAAAAGATGAGGCAATTTTACACAGTTACGCAGAAGTTACACGATTTATTGATAGCAGACAACAACGTCAACGTGGTCACAATAGGCGAGGTTTCAGAGAGTGATTTGGCGAAGCAGAGCATTTTCCCGTTGTCGCATATTATCGTGGGAGATACGGCCTTAAATGGCTCGACGATGACAATGAACTTCACAGTTATCTGTATGGATGTCGTCGATATCAATAAAGACCAACTCAGAAGTGAAGCACAACCGTTCTATGGTATGAACAATCTCCAAGATATATACAACACTCAGCTTCAGGTTTGCAACAGGTTGGTTGAACAGCTGCGGAGAGGAGATGCGTTTAGTAATAACTTCCAAATCAACGAAACAATCACGGCAACACCATTTCAAGATAGGTTTGAAAACCTACTTGCTGGCTGGGCCATTGACATATCAATCGACGTTCCTAATACCGAAATCTGTATCTGATGGCTGGCAGGGTTAAAGGCAATAGAGATAAAGTTCTAGCTGACTTCGCGGACAACGTAGTTCGATTAGCGAAGATCAACGTAGGCAAAACATACACGGCCAAAAACTCAAGAGGTAAAAGCTATAAGAAGCGCATTGATGCTTCTGGTAATCTTCGAAAGTCAATCACATCTGAACTTAAGACCAAGACCAAAGATGGTAGGTTCAGCAAAGGATTTATCATATTCAAGATGTTGGAGTATGGATTCAATGTAGATAAAGGAAGAAAAGCAGGCACAGGAGTTAGTAGAGAAGGTCAACAATCAATAATGAAGTGGATTCGCAAGAAGCCATTAAAAATGCGCGACACCAGAGAAGGCAAGAAAGGTCAGTTTTTGAAAATGACTGAGTCACGAGTGAAAGGTTTGGCGTTTGTCATTAGCCGAAACATCAAGAAGCGCGGATTAAAACCAACCAACTTCTTCACAGATGCTTACGAAAGCCAAGAGGAAAAACTATTCAGTCAGCTTCAAGAAGCCATTGCGCAAGATAATATAGATTATATTGAATCACAAATAGACACAATCGATGCCAACCGCACTCAAAAATCATAGACCTGTAAGAACGAGATCACCGTTCTTTATCAACTGCGTTCCAACGACAGGGGAGACAATTACAAGCGCGTCTTTAACTGTGAGAATTAAGAACGGAAATCGCTCTGCGGCTTTAGCAGGCACGACATTAAAAACTTACACGCTTTCAAAGAGCAACGCTGTTGATGGCATAATTGTGTTTGATATAGCACCGCTTGCCTCTGACTATATTCAGCACAACGTAACTGATCGAATCATTGGAGTTAATTACGACATCGCCACAAACGCAAGCCTTAATAGTAATGACAATGGATCAGAGATTACGACAACAGTAGACACAACAACTTTCTGTAACCTGAAGGTAGGCGATAAGTTTACAATTCAAACGCCTGCGTTTACAGGTATAGCCGCAACGCCTTGTAATGCAAGTTTTTCGGCAAGCGTTTGGTATGCAACTGTACTTTCATTTAACGCCACATCCATTACATTCGATTTGGGGGCGTCTATCGACAAAGCATATTGCATCTCAAATACAACGGTTGCATTAAGTTACGCGGCAAAAGTCAGAGCAGACAATCACGCGGAAGCGAATGAAGTTTTATTTGTGGAAATTGACAAGGAGGTAGTTGATTCAGGAGGGACAACCGAAACACTTGATATTTACCATACTGCAAACTTTGGTTATAGCGGATTCAAAGATGGCGTAAACTTCTTACCGACAACAGGAGCGACGGGAAACTACGGCACACCTGATTGGTCACCTGCGGTTGCAAAAGGAACAGATGTTACAATAATGGCAACAAATTGCTATCGGCAAATGGGCCAAGACAGCTACACAATTCTGCCAATATTCACGGGTGAGTTCGATCGTAATAATCCTGACATCAAAACTTTCGGTCGGATTAAATGGGGGGCAGGCACAAATTGGCTGACAAGAACAAACGATGACTATACGCCGATTACAAACGTCTACGACATTGAGATTATGCCGTCCGACTTTGCGATTGAACAAGTGGAATATTCAGTAACATATTTACCGTTAGGCAAAAAGAACCTTTGCTCTAATTTTGTGACAGGTAAAGACTATTTGCGAGTCGGTCACTTTATAAACAGAAACGACGCAGGAAGCCCGCAAACAACAACGGTATCGGTTTCAATTACATTCACATCTCAAAGCGAATTTAGCGTAACAGCAGGCCAAGACTTAACGTTGATAGTTGCTAATGATGCCGCAGTCAACGATGTTATCAACATACTTGGAATTGGTTTTGACGCAGGAGGCGGAACTATATATCCAAGCTTCGATGAGGAATTAACAGTTATTGGTGCGTCAGCTACTCAAATACAACTAGACATCAGCGGCCTGTCAACGTATCTGCAAGGATACTTGTTGGAATTATCTACAACTCAGGAGCAATTAGCTTGGTATCTAATCGGCGATAACATCCCAAGATTCACAGGCGAAAATACTATTGCCGCAGTCAACGATCAATCTGTGCTTAGATATGAAATTGTATGCGAGCCAAAATACAACGTGGTCGATTGCTTGTTTGTAAACAAGTTCGGTTTTTGGGATTCATTCAGCTTCATTAAGAAGTCAATGAGCCAGATGGTAACAACGGAAAGCAAGTTTCAGCGAAACATAGGTGAGGTTGTCAATAACGAATACACTTACAGCGTCAATGCTGCACAAAAGCAGAGATACAACGTCAACGGATCTAAATCTATTATCGTCAATACAGGGTTTGTAAATGAGTCGTTTAGCCAACTACTTGAGGAAATTCTTTTAAGCGAAAGCATCGTGCTAATTATTGACGACGTTTTCACCCCTGTAACGATTCAAACCAACCAAGTTGACTTAAAGAAATCTGTGAACGATAATCTTATAAACTACAGCTTGACGTTTGACTTTGCTTATAACGAATTGAATAACGTCGTATAAATGAGGTAGTTGCAAATAAAAGTATGCGCTCGCATTGCGCTCGCATTGCCATCGCAATGCCATAAGAGAAGATAAGAGAAGATAAGATAAGAGAAAACACCTATGAGGTTAATTGTTGAAGTTTATATTGATGACCAGCGTCTGGATTTATTCACAGACGAATCGATTGAGATCAATCGAACGATTAAAGACTTCCGTGAATTGGATAAAGTCTTTACCGATTACACGCAATCGTTCACGATTCCTGCGAGCAAGAATAATAATATTGCGATGTCGCATTGGTACGATGAAAGCATTGCAACAGGATTCAACCCTGCAACAAAGAAGGCCGCAAGAATTGACATAAACACCTTACCATTCCGATTTGGATATATGTGGCTCAACAGGGCTGTATTAAAAAATGGTAGTGTTGATTATTACGAAGTAGCTTTTTTTAGCCAAATCACAAATCTTTCTGATTTTTTTGGAAAAGACACTCTATCACAGCTAGGTAGCGTTTCAGGCGCGCATATGGGCTATAATGATTTTTCAGACGCGATAAAAGGTACGGTTGGCACAGATCACATAATACCAATGGCAACGTCGCAAAGGAATTGGAATTTGCAAGGCAGAGGCAACGGAATTTACAATTCAATAAACAACAATCCATATAAGTCATCGGTAGGCGTAAACAACGATCGTACGTTACAAGCTTATGAGGTAAACACCGAACACGAAAATTATGATTTCGCGAACAATTGGTTTATTCAAGATGGAAACACAGGGGGCGGTGCTGATACATTTTTGATTTACATTGTTGTTGCAAACCAAGCTGTCGATTGGACTATCAAAGCATACGACGCTTATGATGGTTTTGCGTATTTAGATGGAACGCAGGATAGCGGAACGGGTAATGATGTTTTATCTATTCAAGTTACTCGATCAATCACCGCCGCGCAGGCTATTGCTTGGCAATTTTCAGATGTGCCTCAATGTGATTTTAAAGTTTACATTTCAGTAGCGTTGAATGCTGCGAATGAGTTGGTGACGGCAAAGTATCAATACGCTTCACAGGGCGGCCTTATGTACGAATTAAAGCCTGCGCTAAAAGCGGATAGAATTTTGACTGAAATTGAGAATAAATATTCAATTTCTTTTACGGGAGGTTTTTGGTCAAAGGACGCTTGGCAAGATTTATTTGTTTGGAGTAATCGCGCTGAAGGATTTGGTGATCATTACACAATGGAGTACACCCAAATCATTAATGGTACTCAAGTATCTCCGCAAAGTGGAAGCACTCAGTATAATCCAACCACAGGCGTTTTGACTGTTCCTGCAAACTCAGGTACAAAAACAGTTACAGTTGCGTTAACTGTTCAGCAAAGTATAATTGATCAAGTTAATGATAGTTTGCCAACACCAAAGCTGAAGCTAGTGGCTTACGACATTATATCAAGCAGCGTCTTTCAAATAGTATATTTTCCCGAAGGACGAGAAGGCGTTATTGAGTTTTCATTTCCCGACTCTGCCGCACAAAGACAAATTAAGTTTTACGTCAAATCCAATTTTCCTGAGAAATTCAATTGGACAATTGCAAGCGCAACGTCTCAATTCAATTTTATATACCAAGACGAATTGGTTGAATTAGACACATCGTCCACTTGCGAGTTTCGTTATTTCAATCATTCATATACGGATAGCTTGACAGGCGAAACGCTTACGGTTGAGGGTGGGATTCCTGACCAAAATATATTCGAATGGTTAAGTGGCATCATAAAAATGTTCAACCTAATTATATTACCGATAGATTCGACAACGTTTCAGGTTGAAACTTTTGACGATTGGAAGGCGTTAGGAAATGATGTTGATATAACTAAACACGTTGATCTGGACAACGTGGAAGTGCAACCTGCCGAACTATTTAAGCAGCTAAAATTCGCATACCAACCAACCGAATCTGTGATTGGTCAAAATTTTTCACAACAAAACGGCGGCATTGGCTATGGCGATTCAGTTACAGAAATTAGAGACGCTTATGGAGATGCCATCAGTTCAAATAATTTTGAGTTGACAACTATTTTTGAAAATCCTTCGTGGTCACGCCTAACGAATTTTGCGCCTGAAACATCAAACAACGAAATACTCAGCAAGCTGATGGTTTGCCATTACATTGATAAAGACCTTTCAACAATAGGCGGCGCGCCTGTTATGTTTTATAAGGCAGGGGTTCAGGATTTGTTGCCCGACGATGAAACGCTATTTTCGTTTAGGAATTTTTACACATCAGAAGTCACAAGTGGAGCAAACGCTTTTAATAGATACAATGTTTGTTTTCAATATAACGGAATGGGGAGCAGCTTTACGAACAGCTTAAACTTTGGCGCAGAAGTTAATCCGTTCACGCTAGTCACCGACACGCCCACCAGCCCAAGTATATACAAATACTTTTGGGAAGATTGGATATCAGAACTTTACGATTTATCGATGAGGCGAACTATGCTTCGCGCAATTTTGCCATTGCATTTGATGCTTGAAATAAAAGTAAATGATGTGCTGATAATTCGCACAAATAGATACACCATAAATAATATGCGTTTAAACCTGACAACAGGCGAAGCAAACTTTGAACTTTTAACACTTGTAGACTAATGATAAAAGACATTATAGAATTACTCAAGAGCGATGATTGGCACGATGGCGGCCAGCTTACGCAGATGGCAAAAGGCAAATACAAAGTGCCTCAGAATTTAACCGAATTTAAGAACTACTTCAAACTACAAGACAATGGCTGAAACAATAAAAAAAGTAGTTGAGATTGAGGTTGATGTTGATAGCGGTGATATTAATCAGTTAAATACTGAGTTAAAAAAGACTACCAAAACCGTTAAAGAAACCAAAAAAGAAAGTGGTGGTTTTGGTGAAAAACTTATTAAAGGTTGGTGATGCTATAAAAGGTCTTGGAATTGGTCTTGCGATAGCTGGATTAGCTAAGTTAGGTGATGCTTTTCGTAAAAATCAAAAGATTGCAGATGCTACTGAAAACACAATGAATAGTTTAGATGTTGCGTTTTCAAGATTTACAAACACAATCGCTGAATCTGAAGCGGTACAAAGTTCAACGTGGCGAGATTGGTTATCTACATTAGCTATTATTGACCCAACTCAAACATTAAAGTTAGTTGATGGATTGGTTAACGGAACAAAAGCTGGTCGTGAATATACAGAAGAATTAGAAAGAATAGGTAAGCAGATTACGGCAAATAATAAAAAGTTAGTATTGCTTGAAGTTAAGCAAAGAAAGCTTCAACTATTAAATCAGCAAGAAGCTGAACTGCAAAGGCAAATACGCGATGACTCTACACTAACATTTGAAGAAAGATTTGCAGCAAATGACGAGCTAGCAATTCAGCTAGATGAGTCAATTAAAAAAGAAAAAGAAGTTGTAAATCTTAGAATAGCAAACGTTGAATTTTTACAAAATAATTTAACTTACTCATTTGAAAGAGAAGTTGAAATTTTAAACTTACGTAATGAATTACTGGATATTGAAGAAAGAATTACTGGTGTAAAATCTGAACAGCAAGCGGCAGAGCGTTCTTTGTATGCCGAACAGAAAGCCTTAAGAGAGCAAGCTAATAAAGATGCAGAAGATGCTTTGAAAGAAAGCGAAGAAGCATTTCAAGAATGGTGGAATAATCTTAATGAAATAGCAGCTGCAGAAGCAGAAAAAAACTATCAGAAACGTATGGGACGATTGCATCGTGAATTAGATGCAATACAAGCGCAAAACGAAGCGCAAGAAGATGAGAAAAAAGAATATTTCAAAGAAATTGAAGATTTAGATGAAGCTAATTTTCAGAAAACTTTGTCATTTCAAGAATTAGAATTAAGGTCAGTACGAGACCAATATTTTAGCTTAATTGAGTTGGCTGAAATATATGGTGCTGACAAAATTAAACTAGAGGAAGATTTAGCTATACAAGAAGCAAACATTAAAAAGAAATACGAAGAGGCTGCCGCCGATGATGCGATAGCCAAAGCTGAACAAGTCAGACAAGATAAAATTGAAGCAACGCAAGCAAGTCTTGACGTTGCACAGTCGGCTACAACATCTTTAATGATGATGAATGACGCTCTCGTTGATCACGGATTAATCACCGCAAAAAAAGGTTTTCAAATTGCAAAAGGCATTGCGATTTCAGAGGCGGTAATATCAACGGCAAACGCGGCAATCTCCGCCTATAAGTCAGTCGCGGGAGTTCCTTACGTTGGCCCTATCCTTGCGCCTATTGCGGCAGGGGTTGCCGTTGCGGCAGGCGCCGCGCAAATTGCAGTGATCTCAGCGCAGACATTTGACGGTGGAGGAGGTGGCGCAGTTTCATCTCCATCAGTCGGTGGCGGAGGAGCATCAACACCATCAGTAGGCGGAGGAGGTGCGCCACAATTTAACACCGTAGGAACAAGCGGATTCAATCAAGTGGCTGGAAGTATTGCAAATCAGAATCAGGAGCCAATTAAAGCGTATGTTGTAGCAAACGATGTAACAAGTCAGCAAAGCCTTGACCGAAACAGCAGGGACAAGTCGTCATTTTGATAAAAACAAAACCAAAAAATTACGTTTATTAGCTATGAAGATCATCGAATTAATCCTTGACGAGGACAGTATTGATGCTGGAGTAAACGCTATCAGCATCGTCGAGTCGCCAGCAATTGAATCAGACTTTATTGCCTTAAGCAAGGATCAAGAAATCAAGCTGGCAGAAGTGGATCAGCAGAAGCGAATATTGATGGGCGCGGCGCTCATTCCAAATCGAACGATTTTCAGGAAGAACGGCGATGATGAGTTCTATGTTTACTTTTCAAAAGACACGATCGCAAGGGCATCTCAGTTATTCTTGAAGCAAGGGAATCAAGGCAAAAGTACGCTGGAACACGCGATGAAATTAAACGACTTGACGGTTGTAGAATCGTGGATTGTCGACCATTCAGAAAAAGACAAGTCAGCGCACTACGACCTATCTATGCCCGTTGGCACTTGGATGGTTAGCGTCAAAGTTGACAACGATGAGGTATGGAATGATTTTGTGAAGACAGGAAAGGTTAAAGGTTTCAGCATCGAAGGCTACTTCGCCGACAAGACGGAGATGAAAGCGGCAGAGATAAACGAAGAGGATGCTTTAATTGACGCGATAAAAGACATCATTTCCAATGCGTAAAGACAAATTACGCTATTACAACGCCACATCTTCTAGGCGCGGTGGTCGAAGAGGCTGTTTATGCCCAAACAACACATATTCAATTAGGTGCTGCGATGGCTCGCTTTGGGCGCAGGGCATTGGAAACATAACAGGAACACCGCCTGTAACGATAAACTACATATATGTGACAACGGATGACTTCATTTACGTCACTTCGAACAACGAAATTTACCTAACAGTCAACTAATGGCAACAGAAAGAGTCGGCATACACAGCTTCGCAGAACTTGAAGCATCTATTGGAAACGCGAAAACAGCAGCCGATGTTAAAACAGCATACGAAAGCAACGCGAACACGAATGAGTTTAGCGATTCAGAACAGACCAAGCTGCTAGGAGTTGAAGCTGGAGCAGAGGTAAACCCAACGGATGCGGAGATAAAAACAGCATACGAAAACAATGCAAACACAAACGCGTTTACTGATGCCGAGCAAACCAAGCTGTCAGGTATATCGACAGGCGCGGAGGTTAACGCTGTTGATTCTGTATTCGGAAGGACAGGAGCAGTAACTGCTCAAAGCGGTGACTATACAAAGTCAGATGTTGGACTTGCAAACGTAGACAACACCAGCGATGCGGATAAGCCAATCAGCACGGCAACGCAAACAGCGTTAGATGCAAAGCAAGGAGACATTACCTTAACTACCACAGGCACATCAGGTGCAGCTACATTGGTAGGTGACACGCTAAATATTCCAGAATACGCTGGTGGTGGTGGTGGTGGTGTAGACACATTCAACACTTTAACAGGAGACGTAACAATCTCAGAGGGTACAAACATCACATTCAATACTGTCGGTAATGACATTGAAATTAGCGCATCAGGTGGTGGTGGTAGTGGAACAGTAACTGAAGTGACAACTAACGCACCTTTATCGGTTACAAGCGGCACTACAACCCCTGACTTGACAATAACACAAGCAACAACGTCAGTAGATGGGTACTTAACTTCAACTGATTGGAACACATTTAACAACGGAGCAGGATTAGCAGCTACGGCAAATCAAGATTCAACAGCGACAATTTTAGCAGGCGATTTAACAGGTCAAGTCAACAGCGTGGCGGTTGCCACAGTAACATCAGGCGCAGCTTTAGGCGCAACATCAAATCAAGATTCAAACGCTACAATATTAAGCGGAGACCTTACAGGCACAGTTAATTCAGTAGCAGTTGCCACAGTAACGTCAGGAGCAGCACTTGGAGCAACATCCAATCAAGACTCAACAGCGACCATATTAAGCGGTAATTTAACAGGTCAAGTAAATTCAGTTGCCGTTGCAACAGTTACAAGTGGCGCGGCATTGGGGGCAACATCAACGCAGCCAAGCGACAACGTTTCAACGCTGACAAATGACGCGGCATATCTACCATCTGATCCATCAGCGGTTACGGGAGCAGATGCAATTACCAACATTATGAGTTTGACGCAAGCGGAATATGACGCGATCACAACGCCGAACGCAACGACACTTTATATCATAGCATAGATGGCGATTAAATTAGGGGCAATAGATACATCGACTTTAAAGGTTGGAAGCGCGGCAGTTAGCCAAGCATATCTTGGCACTACTCCGCTTTTATCAACGGCGTATGACTTTGGTAATGCTATATTCCCCGATGGTGTTAATGATGAGGGAACTACTGCATCTCTCATAACTATTAGTTCGTCAACAGATTGGGTGGTATCATTTTGGTTTAAAGGATCAGGTAGCAGTAATGCTACAAGTATGATATTATCTTTAGCCTCAAGCAGCCAATATTATTGGTATATTAGACA
>Ga0209199_1001290_pt1 | contig 30702 bp, 30 predicted proteins | sample COGITO_mtgs_1105_7_FD_184805 | JGI IMG/M metagenome (GOLD analysis project Ga0209199, IMG submission 184805) | Pelagic marine microbial communities from North Sea - COGITO_mtgs_110523 (SPAdes) (version 2) | ecosystem: Environmental > Aquatic > Marine > Epipelagic ...
ATGTCATAAGGTGCGTCTGTTATATAGGTATAGTTTTTAGAGTCTGTAGAAGCTACTCCCAAATATTGAGATACTTTTGTAGGTCGCTCAAACTTTAATAAGTGAGCATATGTAAAAGGCACATTATCAATAAGTGCCTGTTTTAGTGTTGCATTAATTTCTCTAAGTGCCATTACGGTTGGGCCTCCTCTAGACTGAGTGATAGTTTGTATAAGTTATTAACGTCTAAGTTGTACCCTATATCCTTTTGTTTATTGATTACTCGGAACTTTACATCTGTAAAATCCACAGTGGTGGTCGATGATTGTACAGATCTCTGCAAAGGCGGAGTAAAGCTAATTTTAAGCTCATTTATAGTAGGCTGAGGATTTGTCGAATAATCGTCATTGTGTTCTACTCTAGTAATCATATATACTTTTACATGATTGGTATCGTTAGTATCTGTTATAGTAAAAATGTCTCCTGGAGAAGGAGTTTTGTGGGTGTCAAGAACAAACGTAGTACCAGACTTAGTATCTAACATGAATGAATCTTTACCCGCCGCTACATTAGCAGTAGGCTTCAAAGCGCTAGTAGCTAGGTAAGTAGCAAAAGTAGCGTTTTGTGGGGCAATGTATTGAGGCAGCGACACAAAGAACGCAGAGGTAGCACCTTTCTTTTGAAGAAGAAAAGCGTGCATAGGCTCAAACTCGGCACGAGTAAGTGGGTTGTAGCTTATGCTTATTTCCCACTTATGTCCTGCTATATTACGAACAATTGCTCGCCCAGAGTTAGTTCTAGTAGTCATACTAGGTAGCTGAGATTTTAGAGAGACGGAAGCATACCCAGGTCCATTGACAGGAAGCGTTCCAGTGCTAGCCCCCGCGGGGGTTATTGGATTATTCGGATCCGGTAGTACATGTGTAAATGCCATTAGATTGTTGCTCCTTCACTCGCAGTATCCACGTTCTCTAGGAATGTGTCTCCTACTTGGTTTGCTGATTCTCTTATCATTGCTATTATATTTGCTCTCTGTCTTATTAATACATCTTCTACACCTGCTGAATCCATCGCTGAGATATTAAAACTTACGTTAGACCCCGCCCCGCCTGCTGCTGCAGTATCTCCTGCAGGTACAATTGTTCCTGGTGTGTCAGGCATAAATAGTTCAGGTCCTTGCTCTCCTACCATGAACCCTGTACTACCTCCGGCTGCTCTGTAACGAGCTCCAGTAAATGCAGGCTTAAAGTTGTTAGCATTTCCTAAACCTTCTCGACCGCGAGCATATCCTAATTCACCTACAGCACTCTGCGACTTCGATAGATCTACTGAATTTGATCTTTCTCCTTGAGAGACAGAGCTTGGAGCTGCACCTGCACCCGAAGAAGCTGCGCTACCTCCACCTTCATAGCTAGTAGATTTAATGGCGGCTAATTGAGCCATACCCATTGCTAAGTTAATTGCTGCCCAAGGCATACCTAATGTAGCAGGGCTTGCGGCAATCGAGCCTGCTACTGCTTGAGCGGTAGATATTATTACGGAAGCCATTTTCATTTTCTTTTCTTTCTCAAAAGCTTTCTTCTTAATACTGTCTTTCTTTTTCTCTAATTGTGCTATCTTTGCGAGACTTGCCTTTGACTTTCCGTCACGTTTCTTTTCTGCTGCAATTTCTTTATCTACACCTGCTACCTTGGCTTTTGCCTGCGCTGCAAATATACCCGACATTGCAGTAACCGCTGTAGCAGCTACACTTAAGCCTTCTTGCATGCTTATCTTGCCGCCTTCCATAGCCGTCTGCATGCTTTCTCCTAGGGTGAGGAAACCACTTATGGCTGTGCTCATAAACTCTCCCTCTGGACCCATTTTGGCAAGTTCTTCGTTCATAGGGCTTACAAAATCTGCCATTTGAGAGAAGGTTTTTAATTCTACTTTCTTATCCTTACCTTCTCCAGTGCTCTCCATTCCCCCTAATACTGCGTTGGTCTGTGCTGCCGCTCCTGACAAAGCTCCTTCGGTACTCTTTATTTTTTCTATCTCTGCTAGTTTTAGTTTTATCTCTAACTCTTTTGTTAGGTTTTCTAGCTTTATCTTTTCCTGTTCATTTTCTGCTGCTTTGATTGCTATTAGATTAGCATCCAACTCTAGTTGGGCTTTAGTTAGCTCGTTTGAAGCTTTTACTATTTTCCCTCTTTCAGTACCTAAGAAGTTAGCATGGGCTTGAGATACAGATAGTTGTACTACTGCTGCATTGTGGGCTTGTAAAGAAACTAAAAATGCATCTGTTCCTTCTTTTGCTCCTTTTACAGCCTTGTCAAACTGAGTCATTGCTTCAGCAGCCGTGCCTGGAGCACCTGCAGTTCCCGCAGCCTTAGCAACTCCTTCTGCTTCTCTTTTGAGACCTTCTAATATGATCTGGGCCTGTACTAAGTCACCGCTCTTTAGATTCTGGTTTAAGTTGGCAACAGAGTCTTTAAGTGCCCTCATTCCGCTAGTTGCTGCTTGTGCTGCAGTTTCTAATGCTCTAACACCTTCTAAGTCTCCTGCCGCCAAAGCTTTAGACATGCCTGAGCTAATACCTTCGACTCCCGAGAATTTTTTCTGTACAGAGGCTATCTTACCTTTATCCGTTCCGGCAGCTGATAGGGCGTCTCCTAATCCTAGAGTACCCATTGCATTTAACTTAACAGATTCTTTATCTAAACCCTTCTTTTCTCTGAGCTGGCCTAGAATAGTATCTAAATCCTCTTTCATAGTATCTAAGGTTTCGTTAAAAGCCTCTTGTTCTTCTTTTGCCTTTCTAGTGGCTGTTGCGGTATCTTCGACGCCTTTTAGGTAGGTTCCCACACCAGAGCTCTCAAACTTCTCCGCTAAATTGGATACCATTTGAATACCGTCTTCCATTGACTTAGGAAGCATCCATTTTGGTATCTTGGATGCAATCATATTAAAACCAGCTATTGCCCCATTTATGAGTTTGTCAATACCTGATAGAATACCTTTTACTAAAGAAAAAGGAGCGGCCATAATCTTTTGGGCGACCTCCCAGACCATCATCAAAGCACCAATGATACCTGCCATCTTCATCGCCTTACCCGCCATTTTACCTGCGAATTGAGCAGCTCTACCTATAGCGCGGAAGGAGGCTGTACCTACTCGTTTTATATTTAAGTAACCCTTTTTTAGTACAAGCGAGGCTCTCTTGGCATGAGCTGCCATGCTTCTGTGACCAAGCTTAGACGCCCTAACTTTTTGGTCTAAAGCTCTACGCATAGCTTTTATATCTTTGATGTTTGCCTTTTGCAATATCTTAGAGCGTATTTCTCCATGCTTTTCGTAGTCTTCTTCCGCACGTTTCAACATGGCTCTAGTTTGGCCAATCTGCTGAGCTGACATTTTATCGCCGCTAGCAAGTTTCCCTACTAGACCTGATTTTACACCGCTTCGTTTCGCAGCATTTTGTGCAATCTTTGAAGCACGTTTTTCTTGGTTTGCAGTTGCTCTTAGCTTTTGATTAACTTCGTCTAAATTCTTTGAGGTACTTTTTAAGGCTGCTTTTTGTGTTTCATCATAGCTTTTAAATCTGTTAGTTAAACCATCAAGAGGCACCATCATTTTAAATATGCTTATAGCTACGGCACCAAATACTGTTGCAGCAGCAATAGCATTACTCGATAGTACGTTTGCGAAGCCTTCGAAAAAAGGAAGAACTAGTTGAGTACCTGCTTTTGCTAGATCCTCAAATGTTTTGGATAGTTTTATGAACGCGTTTGTTTGAGGTTTTACTCCTCCAAATAAATCGTTTGCTTGTTTCATGGTCTCAACATAAATTGCCTGAGAACGTTGAGTGTCTGTTAGTTGATCTGCTGTTGTGCCTAGAGCCGCTGCATATGTTTCTGTAGCGGTTTTCAGTCTTAAAGTAATACCTAATTCATCTAGTAATTCTGGTTCGGCTTTTGATACACCACGAAGTAATCTATCGAAAGAATCTCCAAAGTCCCTACCAAGAGCAGTAGATGCCCTACGGGCGGCTTGTGCCATATTATCTAACTGTTTAGGGGAGAAACCTTTGGCCAAGCCGATACCTGCTGCCTGGGCTGCTTCTTTAAAACCTAGCATACCATCGGCTGCATTTCTTAATCTATCGGTTACACTTTTGAGAGCCACACCTGTGTTAGCAGCGTAGGCTATTTGAGATTTTTCGAGGTTGGATACGTCAGCTGCATTTTTGAAGAAGTTAAACGCTGCACTAAGTGCGAAAACGTTTGCAGCTAGAACTGCATATGCACCAACAAGCCCAGAACTACCACCACCGATAGTTTGAGCCTGCTTTGCAAATGCTTTAGTGCTATTACTTGTTATTCCCGCAGCTCCCTTCTCTCTCTTATGAAAGTTACCACGTTTGTTATTTAAAGTATTGGTAGATTTAGCTAGTTTATCTGTAGCCTTAGAAGCTTTTTCGGCTTCTTTTTGTACTATAGATAGACTGCCATCGTCATCAATTTTTATCTTTACTTTGATTTCACTAGCCACGCTATTTTCTCTTTAGCTTATCTCTTTCCCGCTTCATGTACTCTGCGGATTGTTTGATAGCTCTTGAGTCTAACCAGTTTATAATCTCTAGAAAGATCTCTGTATCCTCTATACCATATCCTTTAATTAACTCGGTAAGGAGTGTGTAGTCTTTTCCTAAGTAGCCCACATCAGCCATGATTCTGTCTCCAAGCATATTAAAGATAGAGACTGCTTCTTGTACTACAACAGGTAAATCGGCCCACTCTACGGGAATTTTTTCTGGGTCTGGATCAGTTCCCATTTGTTCACAGATTTCAAAGTACCTATCTGCTGTAATTTTTGACTCTGCGTTGTTGAAAAAACTAGTTAGACGCTTCCACATCAGATCCTTCTGAGACTGTACGAAAGTTATCTAAGTCAAAGACTACCTCGTTGAGCCATGTATCAAATTCAGCAGACTGAGCAACTAGAATTTGAGCATTATCTGCAGAAAACCCTAATTCTTGGGACATATCCTTACCTTCTGTCTCTATTAAAATTAAAGACTCTAAGTTTTCCAACGTTAAGCCTTTCCAGTTACGAATAGTAGACTGAGTAAAGTACTCCACGAATTTTTCTTCGTCTAAAACTTCTTCCATTTGTCGGGTTTTACGATCTAGCTTTTGTGTTATACATTTCTTTCGTAAATTTTGTAGCTCCTTTCTAGATAGATTTACTACCTGTACTGAAAAGCCGGGTAAGCCAGGGAAGTCTACCCAAGCTGATTTACTGTCTATAATTAAGTTCTTTAGTTGCATTTAAATGCCTCCTTAGGCGGTTGTGTATGTAAAGTAATTTGAAATAGTGTCGGCATTGCTTGCCAGTCTCCAGTCGTATGTGTTTGCTATTACAGAGCCTGGAGTAACTCTGGCTGTTATATTTAGCGGTGCTATTAGTTTGAGTCCGTAGTCAGTACTGTTTGATCTACTAAGCGCTGCTATAGTAAACTCTGTTCCCTCTATCCAGTCAGTAGAAGCACTTCTATCTTTTCCTACGTAGTAGGATGCATTACCTGCTAAAGATCTATCCTTTAAAGAGAAGTTATCAGGGTATTGGCTATTACTATTATTTGTTACACCTAATCTCTTATGTACTGTGGTATATCCTACCCAACTAATACTATTTTGTAATTCTATATTAAGGTTTACTAAACTTTCTGATCTATCGCTACCTGCTGCAACGTAGGTCTCCATTAGCATGGCCTCTGTCAAAGGTAAAAAAGTTCTAGTATTGGATCTAGCGACTATATCTGCCCGTGTGAATTTAGGAACATCAGTTTGCGATTGAAATACAGTACTAATGTTTCCTAGGCTATTTACTATCTTTCCTTCGTGTATACCTGTTGTAGGAGCATTATATACATAAAGTCGTGTTCCTTGTCCAGATAGCTCAATAGACAGTGGACTAGTATTATTTATAGGAAAGTTTCCCGATGTAAATACGCACTTCTCTATTACATATGCTGAATTATCAACAAAAAAGAATAAGTTAAAAGTATCTAAAGTATTGCTAGTGTTTAAGTCTACGAGCAAATTGAATACAGGGTCAAAATCATTTTCTTTTAGCAAGGGTATAGTAAAAGAAAAATCGGCAGGGTTGGCTTTAGATATTGAACCCTCTTTTATATTATGAGACTGTTGATGCAAGGTTTTCTTTGCATAGGTATGCTCTGTAAAAGTTTGGGAGAATGAAACACCTTCTGGAGTTATATCTAGTTTATATGTATCAGTTCCAGCGGAAGGTTGAAGATAAACATCCGCATTCTCTAAAAACTGATAAATATCCATCTTAACTCCAGCACCCGGCCTGTGGCCTGTTCTTAATTTCTAGTCTATAGTATATGATAAACAACCTAGAATGTCAAGAGTTATTTTTTAGGTGCTAAGCTACTGATGAAGATTTATACGTTATTTTTAATATATCTGTTGAATCCGAGTTCTGTGCCTGAGTATCTTCTGCGGAGAATTCTACACTGAAGGCTGATATTCCATCTCCTGATATAGAAGGGTTGGAAAGTGTAGCTTTGTTTAGCTCAAACTTTAACCTATTAGTATTTGCTTTGGTTCCCCCTAGATTTAAAGAAATTGGCAAAGTCTGTATCGTGTTGTCAAATAAAGAAGATATAAACTCTTTTGTGTCTAGGCCTCCGTCATCCATTATGTAGCCAGAGAAGCTACCCGACACTTGTTGAGCCCCTGATGAAAAGCCGATAGGTTTATCCATTTCGCCAAGCAATGGGTAAGAGATGGGCGTTAGTGAGTTACTAATCTGAATGTTTGCAGATGTTATAGGGAAGTTTACGCCAGTTCTGAATGTAGCTACATATCCATGACGATTTCCCGCTAATCCCGGTACTACACCATATCTAGATCCACCTGCAATATGTCCATTGCTTACTGCTAATGAGTGCCCAAAAGTATCGGTATCGGCCAAATTGGAAGGGTGAAACGTACGTCCTTCAGACCAAGATTTTCCGTAATCAGTAGAGTTCCAAATGTATCCGAGGCCTGCAGAATTTATTCCGTTGGTGTCGAACGTATGACCGCCTGCCACAATAGTAACATTCTTACCGTTCTCAGACGTGTCCATATCTACAGGCAGTCCAAAATAATCATTAACCTCTAAATCAGCAAAGTCTACAGTTAGTGGAAGCAGAGTAGTTACATGATTAAATACGCCTAATGTCGAAGTAGTATTATAGACAAATACACCCCCTGTGTTATTTAAGCCATTCAGTACATCTAGCCCGTGCTCTCCAATGATCATGGTACCTTCTGCAAGCTTGACTTGGCGACCCCCTGATGATGCTCCGGTAGGCAAGTATTTTCTCTCTGCTAGCGACCAGTCTTTTCCATTATTTGTGGATTTGAAGGAGTAGTAAGTACCGGCACCTTCTCCAGAAGCACATACTATAGCCACTCCGTCATATATAGCTACTCCTCTACCGAAAAAATCATGTGGTGCACTGGTGCCGCCATGATCTGACCCAACTAAATGCTCTCTCTTAGTCCACAACGCTCCTTCTCTTCTATAAATAGCGGCGCTGCCTGCTTTGTCGTTGCCTGTAGAAGTATTATCTAGCCAGCAACCTACAATAAGCATGTTGTGATATAAAGACACGTACCTGCCAAATTCTAGGTACGTATCACCGGTAGCGGTGCCTGTAGGGTCTATAATTGCTTCTTGCTGCCACAGGTCTGCTTTTAAGGAGAAGATATTTACACGGCCTGTAGTATTTGTACCTCTGCCTTGTTCTCCTATTGCTACCTGCCTACCGCAAGGTGAGATAGAAATTGGACTACCATCATGGGGTCCTCCAAATTGTGCACTTCCTTCAGGTGAGAAGGAAAATAAAGTCTGTTTAAATACCCAAGCGTTAGTAGCTTCATCAAATTTAAAAACTTGTACTGAGCCTGCATCTCCTGTGGCAGTATCATCTCCATATGCGGATACCATCAACCAAGGGTACTGCATGTCCATTGCCGCTCCAAAATAATCATACGATGTAGGCGAATCAGGAAGCATGCCACCACGATAAAGAACTTCTTTACTTTCTTGCAGACCAAATTCCATGCTACTAAGTTTATTTACTATGTAGTTATCTGTTAGCGCTAACCCCGTTTTGTTCTCACACATTGAAGGGTGGAAGGCAGCCTTAAAGAAGTGCCAAGAGTGTATATTCTCGCCTTCAAAAACTAAACTATCATTTACAGATAGACCTAAAGTAGTACAGTCTATTCGCCCTCTACCCACCTGGTTCATAACCCAGTTCGTACTAAGACCTACAGCGTGGTTGACCCCGGCTGGAGATAACAAAATAGCAAAATACCTTTGTCCGTTGATAACTACAGAATCGTAGCTTCTAGGATTGTAGCGGGCATTTAGTGTTATGTAGTCTGCTGTAATGCTGGTCACAGTTCGGGTAGTAGTAGCTACGCTTAATCCTGTTCGGTTTTCTAGACATCTAGTTAATATATTGCCATTACTCAATGTGAAGCTATAGTTAGTACGACCCATTGCACCGCCTAAAGATAATGCTTTTTCAGTATCTAACGTATGGGATAACTCCCAAGTTGTTTCGTTTAAGTTGTATTGGTATAGCTTGCCTCTACCGTAATTCGTATCGGTAGAGCCCCAACGTGAGTAATCGTCTGAGCCTGCGACTAATAGTGTAGTTCCATCAAAGTCTATGTGGCGTCCGAAATAATGTTGCGTTGCTGCAAGAGGAGACGCTATAGTTTGTGTAAGGGACCAAGCTGTTCCATTATGTGTAATTACCAGCACTGCACCGCTATCAAAAAAGCCGGACTGTGAGTCTATGTAGGCCATGCCAAGCATGACGGTACCGTAAGTTCCGCCCTGGCGGTTATATTTACATATTTCGTTCTGTGCTGCTATTGGTTTACCGACGGCCCAGATAAATAAAGTCTGCTCTAGTGACCAAGTTTCTCCCGCGTCTGATGTAGTGTAAAAATAAAGATTTTGTCTGCTCGGAATAACAATTCTGTCTCCATCTATCTGCACACTTCTTCCGTATTGCTGGTCCGTTCCATCTGTGTTATATAATATAGCCTTTTGCACCCATCCGTTGTTTACAAGCTTCCATACAACTGCTGCACCAATATTATCGTCTAAACTATCTCCGGAATCATGCCCAGATACACCTGTTACTAAATAGTCTCCGCTCATTGCTACTGATTGACCTAGTCTATCATCATCATAGTCCCCTGAGACTCCGTCATCGTCACCATTATCCTCGTCAAAGTCAGGACTAGAATAAGCCGCTACTAGGGTCCAGACTCCTGCAGCTCTAGTAAAGTAGTAGAATCCTCCGTCTCCGCCCAGGCGATTGACTGCACCTATAACAAGTTTATCCCCTTCGAGAGCCATAGAGACCCCGAAGTACTCATGGCCTCCCGTCTCAGTAGGTCGTAAAGTCTGTTGAAACTCCCACGTACACCCACCATCATTTGTTACATACACATGAGCAGCACCATCGTAGTTATTTGTATCAGGGGCGTTTTCCCATGAGTGTGCAAATATTGCAGTATTGCCTTCCATTGCAGCCATTTTTCCACTGTCAATGTTGCCGCTTCTATGTTGTGGCGAGTTATCTGCAGACTGTACTAAATCCTGTGGGTCGAACTTTTCTAGATGCGTTCCGTACCCGCTCCAGTTGATTGTTGCCATAGAATCTATAGCTACGCTGGCATTTGCGCTATTTAGCTTGCAACCTCTTAGTTTATACCCAGTCTTATTTTCAAATACAAAGTACAAATTAAAGGTATCTAGTAGCTCGTCTCTTGACATCGTTACTACTTGTGATGCTGCTGATACTGTAGAAGGGGAATTAGCATATGAAGTGGCGGAACCCTTGGAAACTAGCTCCCACAGTACATCTTCCACTGCTCGCTCCTTAGATCCTTGTGTAAAAGGTCTAACGAAAGTCGAGAAAGAGAAGTTTGCAGGAGCATAGCTAGCTTTTATCTTTTTATTAAATCTATTTAAGGAGTTTCTTGTTGTACCTCCCCCCACTAAAGTAGGAGTAGCTAACTCTACTGATTCAGATCCCTGTGAGAACGAAGGGGTGCCTGTAACAATAATCTGCCACAAGTGGCCATCCTTGCTCTCAAGGTATACCTTAGTTTCATTACCATAATAAAAGTCATTAGCCATATTCTATATTCCAAAGAAAGGGGCCGAAGCCCCTTGCTGTTACTACTTAGTTATTAAGCGAAGTAAGCGATTGAACACTCGTCGGTGCCGTCAATGAACTGAGGAAGTGCATCAAAGGTAGCCTCTACAGATACAACATCGTCGAAACTATGTTGTGGAATCTGGAAGTGTGAGTGATTACACTGAAAACGCAATCTAGGAGTAGCTGAAGTTGTGCCACCGATATTAACAGTTAAGTCAAACTCATTGGTAATCTTACCTGTTGAAAGAGTTAAATCTTCAAACAAGTCTGCAGATCCAGCCGCAGCATCGTCCAAGTAACAAGTTAAAGAACCTGAAACACTTCGAGTTCCTGTAACATGGCCAATAGGCTTATTAACAACGCCTAACTCTTCTGGAGTTAAGAAAGTAAGGTTATTAGAAACTGTAATGTTTCCGCCGGTTAAGACCAAGTTGTAAGAACCTAAGATTGATTCACTTGCAGATGCAGTTAGAGCCAAAGTACTTAGTCTGTTTTGGATAAAGTTGCTTGTGCTTGTAATCTTCTCATCTATAGTTGTTGTTGGAGCAGACCCTTCAGTAATAGTAGTGCCCATGCCCGACCAGTTAATTGTTGCAATGCCTTCGATATCAAAATCAATACTTGCTTCGTTGAAAGCAGCACCGTTGATTTCATAAGCCATAGAGCCAGAACCTGATTCATTAGGGATTACAAACGTTAATACAACTCCAGAAGCCAAGGTTGGTACATTAGACTGAGTAAACTCAATGTTCAAGTCGGTACCATCTGAAGTAGAAACTACAGATGAGCCACGTTTCATATCACCGGCTGTCCAAGTGTCTGCACCTAGCAACAAGCCCCAAAGAATTTCTTCTACGGCGTGGATATCGTTGTCTGTATCACCAGCTGGTTTAGCGTAAGCTGCAGTACCTTTAAAAGGTCTAGCATAAGTCGAAAAAGAGAACTCTACAGGGGCTAAAGAGTTATTAAACATCTTTCTGCCTCGGCGACTAACTCCAGTTGCACCAGTTGCTTCTGATAAAGTAACTTCTGCTGTGTTTGTTGATTGAGAGAACGAATAGCCCTCTAATACTGGGATTTCCCAAACTTCGCTGCTGATCCCGGAAACGTATAGTTTTACGTCTCTACTCATAAAAATTGACATAGTTATTCTCCTATGGAACTCTTGAAAGAACTAAGCGTGAACATCTGTTCGTGTTAGTAGTTTCTAATATCGAACCTCTATTTGTAGTTCTCCTACTCCTAGTGGCTCTAGTACGCCCTCGTCAGTATCTATACTAAGGAGAGAGATTTGGTGTGTGTAATGTGTACTGCCTTGAGCGTCCGTATATAGTAGTCTAGAATTATTCTCTACTACTGTCTCTACATCTTCCATAACTGCAGCTAGCGCATCTTGCGCGTTTTCTTCGTCTACGTAGCATCTAACAGTTATGGTTAGAAATCTATCTTTGTATCCACCGCCTTGGTATTCTCTGGTTTCTTGTCCTGCGTTTAGGTGGACCGCAGGAAAGTCAGTAACTTCATCCCAAAACAATAGTCTAGGACTTACGTTATCGAATAGATTGGTCAAGAAAGTCCCTGTACCATCTATAGCTTTTAATTGTTCTGCTAGAGCAGTTACTATGGCGCTTCTTCTAGTTGTATAAGTTCTTGTAGTCATTATGTTCTCCTAGTAAAGAATCTGCCAATTGCAAGTTTTGATGCTATGTCTCTTATAGACTTATCTATTAACTTTCTCGGGTCTCGGTCTGAATCTGCAAACCTGGAACCGCTACTAGCCTCGAATACCTCATAGGGGTCTCTGCGGTACGTGTATCCTATGCTTGGCAACCCCGTTTTTGTGGTTGCTATGTCAGTAACTTTGACGCTGTTTGAAAATCTACCTGTGCGATTCTGTAGGGCAGGCTCATTCATGTTCTCTCTAATTTTCTCTGGCAATGCTTTATTTAAAGAAGCAATTAGCTGTAAAGGGGTTGAAGATACGCCTTGATTCTTTTTGGCTTTTTTCAGTCTTTTACGTTTTAAAGCAGCAGAAGTTACAGCACCTTTTCCAGCGCTATTCATCTTTGCAACTGTTGTAGAGTGCTTAACCTCTTCTAGTTTAGAAACTTTATGGTTCTTTTTCCCTTTAAAAGATTTTAATACTGCATTTTTTGCTTGTTTTTCTTTTATCTGTTTAAAAGAGTCTGAGCCTTTTAACTCTGTAAAGTATCCACCATCTGCTAACTCTTGTATTGCCTTATTTAAAGTCTTTTTGAGATCCGCCTTTCTATTCTTTGAGATACCGCCCTCTTGTTTATTATCTACGGCAGAACCTATGAAAACGTTCATCTGATCTGTTTTGGTATCTCGTACAACTTTAAGGTCTATCTTTCGTTTCTTAAAGAACTTTATTATAACAGACTTAGATCGTTGACTATCCTCAAGTACGGAGTTGTCTATTGCGTCTCGTACTTGCGACTCTACAATACCTTCTAAGTGTCCATGCTCTAGGTTGAATATGTCACCTGCCTGCATTTCTGTCTTTTTGCCTAATACTATTTTTACCGACTTAGAAAAATGCGAAGCAATTATCTTAATCTGTTGCTTATATGTGCTATATATCTTTGCATATCGGCTAGTTGTCTTAGCATCAAAGGAGGCAACAACCTTAGCGGCCGTAAAAGTATGCAATCGAACACTAGGGTCTTTGCCCGCTATTCTTTTAATCTCCGTACCAATATGTTTTATCAGCTTTCGAACATCTGGTTCAAGCAATGTCAGTATAGTATCTACATCAGGCTTACTTATATCGGTGAACTGGTTTTGTAGTACCAGAGTTAAAGCCCGTCTAAGACCTTTTCTAGTTACTGTGAAAGAGTGAGCCTGATAATTGGCTGTATTCTTTCGGTATTCAGTAGAACTACGGGACAACTCTTTATTCAGCTTTTCAAGAAACTTTTGCTGACTAGCTCTACTCACTAGTACGTCCTATAAAGGTCGAGTACTCTTTTAATGTGGTCTGGAAAAGATATATCGCTGCGAGCATTCTGTATAGTAGCGCCTTTAATAGTCTTGCGCTCTTTGTGCTCACCTTTAAGATAATAAGTTACTGTATCTGCTACTGCCAGTAACAAATCTGCAGGGGTTGAGTTATATCCTGCAGCGTAAGTAACTTTAACGGAGTTAATGCCTTGTTCCCAGTTTTGATAATGACCGCCAGAAACTCTATACAATGTGTCTGTAGCAGCGTCTAACTCTACATCATCAGTATTAGATAAAGTAGTATAAGCGCCTCCAATTTCGGTACGCTCCTGTACAGTTACAATTGTAACAATTGGGCTTTCCGTTAACTGAATTGCGTGTGTACCGTAGTTTATAGAAAGGGTCTCTACCTTATTGGCACCGCTATAATGATCTATAATACTGTTTCCACAATAAGTTTTTATTAATTGACTCACAGACGAGATAATAACTTCCGTGCGAGCGTCATGTTGAGGGCTAGTGATGCCTTCAAGCTCTTTATATTCGGTTAGTGTTATTAAATTTGCCATATTATAAGTCCATTAATAAAAACTTGGGGGCGGCGAACCACCCCGAAGTTTAAGTAGTATACTACTATTAGCCTACGTTTGCAGTAAACGTTACAGCTGTTGCAGCAAGAGCTGATTGGATTCGTGAGAAGCCAATAGCCTGAGTTGCAACAATTGCATTTCGTTGGTTAGCTACTTCGTAGTCTGTTTCAATCTTAACGCCTCTTAATCGACCGACTAAGAATGCATCAACATTTACAGCAACACATGCAGTACCAGCAGAAGCCGGTGCAAGAACGTCACTTACGATTACTGGAGAACCGTATGCTTGACCAACTTGACCCGTAAGGATAGTTGCACGATCATTACCAATCTGATCAACAGTTTGGAAATCCGCATCTTCTAGTAACTTATAGTAAGCAGGTAGAGATACAATGTATGCAATCTTAGTTGGATTAACACCAAATTTACCCATTTTTCCACGTGCAGCAATCAAGTCTGCACCAGAGAACGCAGGAGCGCCATCTAACTGAGCTAATGTTGTTAGCGGAGTGGCTAAAAGGCCAGTGCCTTTATCGGTACTATCACCACCAGCCAGACCAAGCGTGTTGTTAGCAGTACCATAAAGCAATGCTTTATCGATTGCGCGACCATGTGCAACAGCTAAAGCTGAAGTGATCATAGGCAAGAAGCTAATCAAAGACTCTTCGTCAGTATCATTGTCGATAAAAGTACCAGCAATAACACGCTCAGTGTTGATGATTCGCTTACCAATGTCGAATTGACCTTCAGTACCACCGTTCTGTAAACGATTAGTATTAGTGCTAAGACCGCCAGCACCACCAAATACCGCTTCGTCTGCTTCTGCAGCGAAAGGAATGATAGTAGCTTGTGAATTTACTGGAATCTCACGGAATAAACCGGCAACATTAGTTGATAAAGAAACTTCTTCTTCAAATGCTTGAGTAACAGAAAGATCGATATTACCGTCTGTAGCTACTGGAGTTGGAGTACCGAATAAAGTATTTTTCTGCATAAGATCTTTAGCAAAGTTAGTTCCCATGCCTTTACCAGTGATTGCACCTAAAACGCTAGCATGTAAGAATTCTTTAGAGAAATCAGACTGACCAGATTTTGCTGCAAACTCCATTTTGCTGTTACGCATAGCTTCTAATTCTGCAGATTTCTCGGCAACATCAGCTTCATACTTCTTAACAACGTCAGCCATTTCACTGTCTTTTGCCTTAGCAAAGTCAGCTTCCATGTCAGCTTTTAATCTTTCTGCGCCAGTTTCGATACCAGTGCGGATTACTGTTTTAACTTGCTCGTCTTGAGCAGCTTTTGCTTCTGCAGCGTCAGCTGCGATTTTTGCTTGCGCTTCGTCAGCGGCTTTTGTTTCGGCTTGTTTCATTGCAATTTTAGCAGCAGTTTCTTCAGCTACTTTCTTAGCAAATGCTTCCAAGTCGATTCCGGATTCATTAGTATCCATTTTGATCTCCTGTTTTTCCGATTTCTCGGAGCTTGTAGGTGCATCACTAACCAGGTTGGATGATATTTCATCTTCTTTGGTCAGAGACTGACCTGTTAGATCTACACGATTGGTGAAAGTTTTCTTGAACTCATTGTACTCTTCTTGAGAGTCAAACGATTTCGCGAGAGAAAAAGTAGCTGCTTGATTGCATGGTACCGATACAACCGATACTTCAAACAACTCAGCATCCTTAATCATTAATCCGTCAGTTTCTTTTATATAATCAGCATCCTTGACTTTGAAACCAACGGAAAAGGCTCCAAGAACACCGTCTTTTACTAGTTCACAGACTGCAGCAGGAGCAGATTTACTAATCTTTGCTTCTAACTCTAGTCCATTTTCTGTTACTTTAACGCCTGTTGCACGACCAATTGGTTTATCATAGTCGTGATTAAATAAAATTACAGGGTTATTTTTAAAATTTTCTAAACCACCTTTTTCCCAAGCCTCTTTAGAGATTACATCTCCTGCTCGGTCAGAGTGATTAGTACTTGCCATACCTCGTATCATTACGCTACCATCATCATTCTCAAGAGACTTGAACGTAGAGGCTACATGTAAGATTTTATCCATATTATTTCTCTTTTTTGCTTGACCCTAATTTTGATAAGGGATCTTTTTTAACAGACAGTTTAGGCGCAGGCTTAGGCGCTACAGGTTTAGCTACTTGCTCAGGCTCAGGCGTAGTATGTAGCTCAATCCATACGTCGGGTCTAGTTTTACGTACCAGGTTTACGGCCTGCTTCCAAGAAGTAAATACATGACCGAATGACGTTACTTTAATAGGGATATTATATTTATCATTTTGGTACTCAGTCCAGGTAGGTACTTTTCCTATCTCTAGAAAGTACATTGCTAATTTCTCTACGTTTGCTCCAACTCTTTTTCCGGGCATTTTAATCTTCCTCTGTCTCTTCGGGCCTTCCGCCTTCGTCTGGGTTTGCTGCAGAGCCTGCTATGTTTGCAGGTATGCGAATATCTTGTGTATTTTCTATTTCCTCAAAACCAAGACGCTCTCTGGCTTCTGCTGCTGTGATTATTCCACCATTTACTAATGAAGTATAATATGCGGATTGGTCTCTCATTTCTGGCTGTAAAGCAGGGATTTCGGTAGTATCTTCTTTTATCTCAAACCCAAAAAACCTTTCTAAAGCATAATTCATTTTTCTATGTATTGGTAGTATAGTCTCTAAGTAGTACATTCGCATATTGGGACGAATGTTAGCGTTATTCCCAGAGTCCAAAAGAATGTAAGGAACTCCTAGAGCTTTTACTATAATCTTCTCGTTCTCAAGTATTGCGTTTTGAAAATCTAGGTCTTTAAAATTTACATTTGTGAGCTCATCAACTTCGATTCCACCGTCTAATATTAAGGGGCGTCGTCCTCCGGCGTCAGGCTTATATCTTACGCTCCAAGATTGAATCATTCTTTCTTTGATTTTCTCAGATAAAGTATTAGGGGACTTAAGTACTAAACCAGGAACTGCTCCATTGTTAAAAAAGTTATCTTGAAAGTCACGCATAGACTTGATAATCTTCATAGTTCTAACAGCGGGTTTTAGTCTAGAAACTCCTCTGTACATATCATGGAATGAATTCTCTTTGATATGTACCATTTCATTAGGGGAGTAATCTACATCATTATAAGTGTATTTCTCTATATAAGTCTTAGGATCCCCATGGATCGTAACTTTTGAGGCTGGAACATGATAGATGAACGCACCATCAAAATATATAAAAATATTCCCGTCTAGAAGATAGTCGGTTATGCAATTACGTTTAAACGTATTAATATCTTGATAGAGGTTAGGCTGGTGGTTGAGCAAAGAATCTACCTTAGATCGTTTTATGCCTTTTACAATACTAAGAGTCTTTGTGGGAGGCCCTACTCTCACAGGGATTTCTGCAACATCGTCTATAATCATGTTAACACCACGATTAACTATTTCTAATTCCTCGTAGTATCTCTCATAGCTATGGGTGGCCTCTCTAGAGGAGAGTGTTTGTTGTAAATACTCTTGTACAGGATTAAGCTTAAAGATTACATTATCATCTTCAGGCACTTTCCTATTTAAGATATTATCATACCAAGCCATGCTTTTCTCGTTGTATTCTTACCCAACGTTCCTGCTTTGTAGCAGTACTTAGTAGTGGGTCTTTACCATAGATAGAGTGTAGTTGTAAGTGGTGTTTGTGACATAACGTGGCGGTATACTCATACAACTCTGCATCATGTTCATCAATAAATTCTTCGCGCCACTCCATTACAAGATAACGCTCTACATTATTTTCCTTGACCCATTTGTCAAGTAGTCGAGTTAGGCTGTTATAATGGTGGAAGTCAAGCTTTACGGTATCACCACAAATCTCGCACTCACATCCTTTTTTGTATTTCGACTTCGCCTTATCTCGAATGTATTTTACTAAATCTCTTTTCAGTTCCATTTTCTTATCCAAAATTATAACCAGTTTAACGTCTATTGTCAAACACTATTTTTCCTAGCTGCACTAGAATGTGCCACCACCGGTTTGAAATGAGTATAGTGCGTACCTCAAAGCATCTGCCATGTGCGAGGCCATATTATGTTTTGGCTTTTCTCTAACAAGGTTGGGATTAGTATCCCACTGGTAAGCATCTAGACACCCTAAGGTCTCTTTGCATTCTTGGTGCACAAACATATTATCATTGTCTACGATGGCAGCTACATGGGCTATACCATCCAGCACCGACTTCTTGGCGTTTATAGTACTAATATCATAGTTCTGTGCAAAGTCAAAACGGGTCTGCGCGGCAGCGGAATCTATATAAATATAGTCTATGTCCCACTTATCTATTAGTCCCTGTATTTCTATGGCATGTTGCTCTGTAGTACGTTCTGAGTCATAGTATTCATCTAATACATGGAATACTTCATTGTCCCAATCATACGCAATTACACAAAATGCAGTAGGGTCTCGATAACCTACATCAAGTCCTGCGAATATGTCCATACCTTTTGGCTCAAACCTGCTGTAGTCCTGGACTTGCGTCTCGAAATTAAAGTTCCAAATCTGTCCTTCGTAAGTATTAAAATCCGCCTCGTACTCTTGCTTAAACTCTGCCTCACTCATAGACTTTCTAGCTTCTGTTATATCTGATTCGGTCATTCTAGGGTTGTCTTTATAAGTTGCACGTATTGAACACCATTCAGGAAACTCGTCGCTGTATCCTCTATAAAAGAATTCTGAGAACCAATTGTTGCGACCACGAGGGGTTGATACAAATATAGCTTTAGAGTTAGGCTTATCTAGTGTGGGACGTAGTGCTACGTTGAAAGCATCTCTACCGTCTGATAGTGCTGCTTCATCAAATATGATAAGATCGTAGCTTCGGCCTACACAAGAGTCTACCTGATTTACGGAACCCATACGAACGTTTGATCCATTAGATAGTGTGATAACTTTATCTTTTGCGTTATCTTTTGTTACTTCTAAGTCAAAGTGTTTTATGAGACCCCGTTGTAGGTCGAAAGAAATCTGAGACAGTGAGTAGTTCGGTGACATTATCAACACATTACAGCCAGGAATAAGAGTAACTAATTGGCCGATAATATTGGCTATATACGTCTTGCCCTGTCTACGTGATAATGCTGCTACTATGAAGCGATACTTGGGGTTATTAACTGCATTGATCATGGCTATTTGAGACTCTAACGGCTCAATGTTTAACATGTCCAAATAAGGATCTACAGGTATCTTCAAGAAGCGATCAGTGGAGTCAAGCTCCACTATTTCGCTACTTACTACGTCTTTTCTACTTATTTCTATTGCCATTATTACTTGCCTTTTGATTTATGTTCTATCTTTAAATACAGCTATTACCATTTTACTTTATTCGCCCAATATGCTGCAGACATTTTGCCTTTAGCAATATTTTTAGCGTGACGTGCTTTAAACGAACGACGCTTTGCTTTCATAGCCGCTGATTCTCCTGCTTTTGGCTTACCAGCAGTTTTAGCTCCTTGTTGTCCAAAACGAATAGTCTTTACTTTACTGCCAACCTTTGCTACAACAATGTGAGATTTCTTTGCGTGACCTGGTGTGCGTTTAGGCTTATTGTACCCAGAGACTTTCGCGCGCTTTAGGCGAGAGTCTTTTTTACGGGCCTTGCGCTTAGCGGGCACCTTTCTTACCTCTCTTTTTTGGCTTTTTCTTTTTTGGTCGTCCTACTGTTGAACCGTATGTTCCTCTACCTTTTGGCATATTAACCTCCTAACGGGCTTGACGCCGCGTCTAGACCTTTCCAAAGATCATCTACTTCTATCTTAAATGTTTTTACGTCCTTTTCAAAATCCTGTACATCTTCTAAACCTTCTTCTACTTTATCTTCTAGGATTAGGAAGTCTTTTTCTAGTTGATTGACTTTATCTGTTGAAGCAGAAGCGTCATCTAGTACTTCCTGTTGTCTATCGCCTATATTTTTCAAGGTTACTCCTAGCTCTGCTAGTTTGCCTTGTAGGTGAGCAACGTTATTGTCTTCTAGTTGAGTCCTTACAGTTGCGAGATCCTGTTCTATATCAGATAAATCAGGTATTACTATAGAGCCTAAATCGTCTTCTATAGTGGCTACTCGAGAGAAAAACTCAGAAGCTGCCCAAATGCCCCCACCTATTGTAGTTGCGAAACTAAGCATAATTGCTATGTATACACCTTTGAATGTGGTTCCACCAATTGTCAATTCTGTATTCTCTAAACTCATGGAAGTTCTCCCATTTCAGGTGCGGGATCGATATAAAAACCTCCGTCTGAAGGTCCTCCTAAGTATTCTTCTAGACCTTTTTTCGTATCATATCCTAGTAAGGATGCGGTGTCGCCGTATTGGAAGTACCCATTGATCATTATAGGGGTTTGGGTATCCAACAACACATTAAGGTGATCATCCTGGGCACTGTAGAATGCGGTTGAGCGAGCCAAATTAGAAAAGCTGTCTATAGTTATGGTATCAGTTGTTGATAATACATCTACATCAACGGAAGCGTTTTTAAACACTGCGGCACTTTGAGAGAATGTTTCAATCTTCTCTACGGACTCGTTGAATACCGCTACAGTTTGGGTGTCTAGAGTTAGGTCGCTAGAGCGTATGAAGTTTTGCATATCTACTTTCTCTTCTGCAGTTTCTGCATTTGCAGTTATCTCTACAACGGCGGCTACTTTAGATATTTCTGTCGCAGCGTCGGCAAACACCTCAATAGTTGCGCCGAGCGACTCCATAGAGTCTTGATATTGGTCTTCGTAAAAATCTGCTGCTGTATAGTAGTTAGCATTTACTACATCTATAAGAGCTTGATTATATGTGGAAACCTCTAACATGCTTATCTGCGCAGCTGTATATGTCCCTGGTACTACTATATTTCCGTCTAAAGCTGCCTGTGCTGCGGCGTCTGCTTGCTGTCTTGCTATAGATACTTGGGCATTTATATAGTTTGAACTCGATATTAAACTATCAATCTCGCTCTGGGACTGTGCTAGTCCTGAAGCGCTCGCTAATGCTGCGAGTATCACCAACTTCTTGGTTTTCATCTTGCTTCTCCCCTCTGCCCAACACTAGGTCGTAGTATTCTTTACGCTCCAAGTAATTAGGAACGAAAGTTTCGGGCTGTCTTCGCATAGTAATAAATGCGGCTTTTCCTACAACGAGCTTTCCGTTGATTGACAATGGACAGGGCGTTCCACTAGAGAACATCGCCTCCCATACTTCGTCACTCTGACACATTCTTGCTATTGCAGCAATTGTCATGCCAAGTCCTTTTAAAACAATTGTATCCTTTCTACGATTACACTCTGAATCTTGAACATACTTGCCTTTACTAAACCCTATCACCTGAGACTGTACTCCTGCTGATAAAGATTTAAGGCAGCTGTCCTGGCCCGCAGACATTAGAGAGGGCGCTGTAGCAGTCGAGACAGGTATCTGACTAGATGCCCCTGCTCCATTATACTGATTGGTGTTACTCTCCGAAGTATTATTACTATCTACGGTAGCACCTTGATAATTATTGTTTAGGTCACCTTCTTGAGTAGAAGAATTATCGCTGTTCTCCTGTGAATAGGAAAGTGAGCTAAAGCACAGTAAAATAACCAGTGCTTTTTTCATATGAAATTACTCGCTGTCTGTTAAGTTTATGTCTACGCTAGCTACTTTGTAGGGTACTCCACTTACTTTGACCTCTTCTACTTTTCCACCTGCGTTTATTGCTTCCTGTTTGGAGTTAAATTTGTAGAGCTTACCTTCTTTAGTTTCAAACCAAAAAAAACCTTTTTCTTTAAAGATAATGTTATTCATCCCATTTTCCCCGATAGTACCGTAATAACTAGAGACGCCAAGAATAGTATGGCGGCTCCTCCAATTGTTATGGTTCTTGACTCTATACGCTTAAGAGTTTCATCAATATGATCCAGCCTACGAAAGTTAGATTTCCACCTTTCTTCGCACTGGACTATATGAGTCTCTGTCTCTCGCTCTAGAGAGTCCAATCTATCATGATCCTTCATTTGCTGGTCCACTTAGTAGTTTCTCCATTAACTTGCCATAATTACCTTGACCAAACGGTATCGACTCATTAATCTGGACATTTGTCTGATTTTTGATGTTACCCGATTGAGCTTTTTCTAGGTCGGCTTGTGCTTTTATTTCGTCCATACGCATCTTATGGGCCATCTGAAGAAGGTCTGCTAAGTCTTTGCTAGAGTAGATTCCCGTTTCCTGGGCTTCTTCTAGTTTTGAAGCAATCATTTCATCTAATACGGCACCAATTTGATTCTTATTACGGTAGCCGAGGTCTAAGTAGACAGTATCGACATAACGTTTAATCTCTCTGGAATTTAGATTGGCTACTACTTTATCTTCTGGCACGCACAAATGTTCGCTTACTGCACGAATGTTTCCGAACTGTAAATAACTATTCGCTATTTCGAGTCCTTCAGGAGATATTTTAGTTACTTCTTTAGCCATGTTAGAAATTATAATAGATTAAGGGTGTAAAGTCAAGAAGTTTTTTTGCTGGGGGGTAAGAAAAAGCCCCCAGAACGGAGGCTTTTGAGAGGTTTACCAGAAAGTATATCGTACTTCAGTTTCTAGTTTATGATTCCATTCATCTACATTGGTGCTTTCAATTTTACCTTTGATCTGCAAGTCACCAAACTTAACTTTGTACCCTGCTTCTGCGGCAGTACCAGTATCAAAGTCTAAACCAGTACCAAATTTACCGTACTCAACATAAAAGTTTTTTCCGATTGAGGTACCAAGACGTAAATTACCTGTAGTCTCTTCAAATGAACCAAGAGTATCAAACTCTGTAAAGCTTACATTGTTCTTGTACTCAATGTATGGACCTGCTACCGCTAAAGGTGCAACTAGTGCTGTTACTACTAATAAATTTTTCATAAATTCTCCATTTCTTTTTCGATTAGTCGAGGACATAGTATACCTCAAATCTCCTCCAAAAGTAAAGTGAAAAATTCACAAAAGTTGGTAATATTTTTTAAGAGCTGCTCTCGACATATATGGTTCCCCACATGTCATCCTCATTGTAGTCACTAAGGTCCCGGTACCGGTATGTGCCTGCTTCATGAGGTACCCAGTAATGAGTTAAGCCAGGGTCAACTCCTCCAACACCTGGAAAAATACTGCCGGGCTTTAGATTTTGCGGTTGTCCGTTATTTAGCTTTACGATTTGAAATTTGCGACCAGAGATATTAACAGATAGTCTTAGCAGGTCTCCGGTACGTATCCTTAGGGTTTTGTTATCGGTATTACTGAAAGTCCCGAGTCTATCCTCGCCCGTCAATTGTACCTTGCCTGTAATGCTATCAAGTGTACCGCCCACGTCATAAGTAGCGCCTCTGTAGCTTGCAGTATTTATAGTTAAAAGAGTGTCTGTACCGTTATTAATGGTTTCGTTGTTCCAAGGGCGAATACCGCTATACCCTACTGTAGTAGCTCCCGTCCCCATAAAAATGTAGTTTGAAGATTTTCTATATTGGTAAGCGGCACCTTTATTTACTGTTATATATTTTAGACGTACTTGGCTGCTATTACTAGCGCTTCTAGCTACTCCTGCTTTGTACAGTGCCCAATACAATGTGGTGTGGTAATACGTACGTTTTATTGCCCCAAACGCTTCTCTCTCAGTCTCAGTCTCAGTTTTCTTTAATTCCTGGTGGCATTGTGCTTTTGAATTATAAAAATATGCAGGCAAAGAAGGGTTGTTTATAGACGTTGTTAATGTATTAGTAGGATTAAAAACTGAACTATGGTTTTGAAACCTTCCTCCCCAACTATTTGCTTTGAGGCTGCTGCTGTTGGAAAGAGGCGAAGCAGTACTAGGTGCTACTACAGAGGTAGTGTCTGCTAACACTAAAGGGCGTTTTCTGGTGTCAAATACTACACCATTATCTAGTGCATGGAAAATTTGTACGCCGTGATCTCCGTGGCCTGCGGGAGCAGAAGAAGGTTTTGAAAATATAAAAAGCTCGGGAAGATTAGATACATTCCACGTTCCAGCCTGAAGACCTGGAATGTCTCCGAGATCTGTGGGACCGTACCTTTTAACACCGTGGGTCAAAAAATCGTCCCCGACTAAACCATTTGAAGTGTCTCTAGTATATGTGTGCGAGCCTACTGTTATAGGGTTTGCTAAAGTGCTATATACTCCAGTATTAGTATTATAACTATTTGTTGCTACTATCTGTCCGTCCCACACAATAGCTTCTGAGTATTTAGAGCCGGAGGAGTTTAATGAGCCATAGTGGGCCCTTACATACCCTCTCGCTTGTCCGCTAATAGAGCTCAGGCCAGTAGTGAAACTTTTAACTGTAGTAGCATAAGAGGTCGAGCTAGGGTCATCATCTACAAAGGATATTCCTAACTGCAGATTATCGTTAGAACCTCTAGTGATTGTACTAGTTGATGATCCTGTGTAGTTGCTGGCGATCATCGGTCCGAGGTCCGATGACGAGCCATTTTCGCCTATGTTGAATTTGCCATATTGGTAGTTGGTAGTATACGCTTGATACCCTATAGTACTATAGTGCTCGTGGCAGCTAGTATTGAATCTTGGATAGTAATTAAAATACCTAGTTTCCCAAGGTAGATGAGGTACCTCATTGTATTGTCTAGGGTCTCCGTCTCCGGTGGAAAAGCCGCAAAAAGGTTTAACGTAAAAAGGCTCTACATTAGTACCTATAAAGTTGTCTATAGTGCCCTCTACTGTGGCTACTCCCGGTACAATGGCCCTATATAAGGATTGTAGATCGTTGGGAGTAGTCGCTATACCATCATGGACCCACGCTTCAGAATCTGTAGCAAGCTCAAAGGTGCTCACTCCGTCAAACTTAACAAGGGATACCTTTGTTGTGCCGTCTGCAAATACAGACACACTAGCAGTTCTTACCGCGAGGTAGTCAGCGTCTGCTGCTGTCGTACTATCATAATATTTTATCCGAGCGTATATTGTGTAGTAGTCGCCAGTTAAAGGAAGGGAAATAGTTTTAGAGGTGGCAGCGCTGCGAGTACCGATATTCACGAATGTAGAGTCGACACCCGTCTGTTTCTTCTCAAATTGGTAATACTTAAGTCCTCCACCTGCACCGGTAATACTAGTAAGGCTAAATGTAATAGTGCTGGGAGTATTATTGGTACGTATAGCTACAGGCGCGCTAGTACTTCCTGTTCCAGATTGCCAGGCTTGCGTATTTATTAGGTTACTAACCCCGTGTTCTATAGTAATTCCGTTTGCAGTTGGGTTGTGTATCCTATAAGTAAAGTACGTCGTATCGACATCTGAAAAGGTGAGGGGAGCTGTGTTGCCGCCACCTGCCCACGTGTCTTCCGTTCTACGATAAATTATGGGAATCTTAAGTAGCACAGAGCTGGCTGTAGACGACATACTAGCTAGGTTGCCAATGGTCGCATAGGCTGTACCATACGGAGAGGCAGACACAGTGCCTGCTACTGCTTCAGGTGTGTTGCCATCAATATAGGGGGTTCCCAATCTGTAGTAGCCCGCTGCGGGCGTGCCGGAAGTAGCATTAGAGTAGAGAAGTTGAGTACTTCCTCTGAATACTGTAATAGTGTTGCCCGTGTTAGCTACGCTAGAGGTGGAAGTTCGTACCCGATTGTAAAACTCCATAGCGGCACGTACTGTCCTCGGCAAGGCGACGGTTTGGTTAAAGGTTAGAGTATTGGCGGTGCGTGAAATTAATTGAGTTTCGGCCCTATCCTCTACCGCGACATTGTTTACTATACTACCTGGGCCATGTCCAGGAGACCATAGTCCATTTTGCCTATATGCTGGCCACTCAAAATAGAGCTTATGTGAAGAGTCGTAGCCCTTATAAAGAACATTGGTATCAATAGTATTAGGAGCCCATATAGTGTTAACTGAGAACGGCAAAACAGGTATCTCAATCTGTACTTTAGTATGTCTAAAGTACCAGGAACCTACATAGCCAAATCCATTAGCAAGACCTGTATAGTTGAAAGATTCCCGAGACCAGAAAGGTTTAAAATCTCTAGTCTGTCCGATGTCGGCAGGCGTTACTACCTCTGCTAAAGTATTAGCAGAACTATGGGTAGACTCGAGATAGCTTACCAAAGAAGAAAAGTTTCCTATATCCTGCTTAGAGGAATTGAAGTAGGTGTCGTTAACATCATAAGCTGAGGGATTATAAAACCTAGTAGTATAATCGTATTTTAACCTCATAGGGAAGAAGTCTATATTTGAATCTGTAAAATTAGAAGTCAACCTAGCATTATACCAATCTGTTATATTGCTGTTGTTTGGATCAGTAGAGCTAAAAGTGGCACTGGCTGCAGTACCGGAATTATTAACAAAACCTCTAGCATGTAGGTGGAAATACGGCCAGTACTTTCCTCCAGGAAGAATATGTTTTTTATCTACATTGCGAAGCTTATACCCAGGATCGTCCTCTAGTGTAACGTTGTGATCTACTACTATGCAATAAGCGGTGTATTCACTTTGTTGCCCTGAATAAAAAATCTGGGTAAATTTATGAAGAACTTCTTTCCAACCACTGGTTGAAATACCGCCAAGCCCTGCATCTAAATCTGCAGTAGTTATATTTGTGCAGTAGTTAAGATGTTGACCTATACGTATTTTGTCGTAGCTCCAAGGAGATACGTATATTAAAAGCTTACCGTTGTACGTTCCACTAGTTAGTACCGTGGAGGCGGTTGTCTGAAATGGGTTGTTTGCTTTATCATTCCACGCATCTAGTCTATTGGCGAAGCGAGTAGGAAACACCCACCTATAGTGGGCAGCTCCACGCATACTACCAGCACCACCATCTGTACCCCCATGGGCAACATTCACCTGATAGTGCGCTAAGTCTCCTCCTATGTACTGGAAAAGGCCCATATGGTTGCCTTCTGGCTTAAGGTTTGAGTTTTGCTTGTGGAAAAGCTCTTCACCGCTTTTAAGTATATTATGGAACCTAATTCTTCTGCCAGGAGGGTAGTACCCCATAGAAAAAGGTACATGGTGATTGGTTGATATTTTATAGTCTGACTGATCTTCGGCGAGGATATAGCCGCCTCTTGCCAAACCTGTAGGAGCCTCGCTGGATAGATTATCGTAATCTTGAGGAACTACATAGTGTCTACCGGCATACGTAATAGCACCGTTAGTATAAGGACGAATTTGATCATTCTTATACCCGCCGTCCCACTCGTCTTCAGTTTGTTTAAGTTCCGCGTCTAAAGTATTTGTAAACCCTGTAGTAGGTACTGTCTGTATAGTAGCTAGGCCTGATGAAGGGGTATCAGTGGCGGTGGCACTTGTTATTAACGTAATATCCCACGTGTTGTTACCAGTGCTTAAAGTTTTTGTTATAGCGTAGGCCTTCTCTGCGACGGGGCACGTGAAAAAAGCTATGGGGGTAGTAGGGCAGTCATAAACCTTATATGTAAACTCAGTAGAGCCTCCAAAACCGCTTGTGCCTATATTGCTGTTACGAGTTTGAGAGACGGCTGTGTAGTAGGGCGTAATAACACGCTTTACAAAAGTTAAGTTTGTAGTTTGATCAGTTATTAAATACTCACCTGTAGAATTTTTTGAAACGAAACCATATGCCATATTTTATCTTCCTAGTATTAATATCGAACATGCTGCACTATATGCGGGAAAAGTACGCTGCTCTGAATCTGTCGTAGTTCCGGAAGTAGTAGTTACTGTAACCACTCGTGTACTTGGGTTGATCGATACAGTTGGCACGAGTTGCTTTTCTGACGAGGGTATATCGCTTAGAATTTGCAAAGCTACTTTTAGTACCATGCCCGCGGGTAAGCTTCCTCCGTTAAACGTCACCGTAGAAGGACTATCCCCTTTTCCAATACTTAGAAAGGCTACCTGCATCCAGGTCGAGTCGCCCGTGTCGAGCGTAGTCAACCCATTTCTGTCAATTACTTGCATTCCGAACGCCATAAGAATCTCCTTTGATTTGGTAAATTATACTCGATGTAAAGAAATTTGTCAAGTTCTATTTTTATATGGTTGTTACGATTTTAGGGCACATACTTTGGTACATACTTGCCTTCTCGTTGGATATCATCTCTGCAACCTTTGGCACCTACTTGCTTCTTGATTTACCTTGAGGTTTACGTGAAAGTGTGCGCGCGCGCCGCAAAATGAGAATGAGTCTCATTACCGCCCCCTAATGAGAATGATTATCATTTGCATCTGTCCATGTAGGTCTGTGACTTTTTAGGTAAGGGCATAGGGTAGTCATTTAACACTATAAAACAAGGTGTTTTTGAACATTTTTTTATTCAAAAACCCCTTGTTTTATAGGCTTAAATGATCTTCTCTAGCTCCTTGTTTAATCTTTTTATAAACGCTAAACGTCCCGCGCTTTTATCATTGTAATTTATACTGAACCAATCCCCGCAATTATTAACCATAGATTCTTTTTTAATACTCATGGCGTTATACTTTGCGACTGCCATTTTATCATTCTCTGATAGCTTCCAATACTTGAGCGGTGACACTTCGCGGTGGTTAATTCTAGCTAACTGTTCACACTCTGAAATAGACAACCACATTTTAATAAATGTTATTGGCTTTTTCTTTTCCCATATTAAAACAGACTTCATAAAATTACTATATTGTTTTTCACTACACCAACCATTGACGGGTTGAACCAAGGCGCGACTATACCAAGACCGATCATAAAATACTATCTGATTCTCTGCTGGCATTTTCTTGAGCCAAGAGGCCAACCAATTATCCATGGCATGTGAACTAGGCTTAGAAGATAGGCATACACTAAACCATTGCGGATTAAGATACTGCGTGAGCGTTCGGATTGTTCCCGTTTTGCCAGCCGTATCGCGTCCTTCTAATATAACAGCAATGCGCCCTCTATTCTTTTCGGCCAACTGGTTTAACTTTGCTTGCTCTCTCTCTAATGAATTCATGCTACTACACTCCCGTGGATATTTTTATCTTTGCCCTTTGCCCTTGGGTTTACTAAACGCCATGGTGCTTTGTTGAATACGTTATAAGGTATTTTCTTTTTGGTTTTGAAACATTGACGCAATATCTCTACTTCAATAACGCAATCTGATAAAGCTGTATGATCTTCGATAAAACCATGATCACCTGAACAAAAACGGTAAGCGAATTCTGCGCCTGTCTTAATGTTACCCTTTGGCGATACCCAACCGAACGACTCTGCTATCTTTTTATAATTGCGGCTTTTTAATTTAGCTTCGCAAGCGAATTGCCATATATCCAAGACTTTCATTTTAGACTGTAAAACGCGATCTTCTCCCGTTAGGCTTTTGTGGGTGTTGGACATTGCCCGCATATCAAAGCCGATATTATAGGCCGCAATTGTCGTGACGTTATACTCTACAATATCCGAGCGCAATTGATCAATAATTTCTTGCCATGGTCGCATTGTGATTTCGCTATTGTCTAACATAGGCGCATAATGGGAGAACAATTTTTTAGCGTAAAAAGCGCCCATCATAATCTTGGGCTGTGTGAAAATCTCTGATACTAAGGCGTTATAGCTGGTAAGCTGGTTGCCGTCTTTATCGTGTATGATATAACCGAGGTCATAAACATTACCAGATAGATCAGCCGTTTCGGTATCTAATGTTAGAATCACGTTTTTCATAATTAAGCCTGTAATTTTTGGTTTAGGTCAATTGCATTAAGAGCGTTTATTTTTAATTCATTCTCTGCCATATTCAGAACCGACAAATTATCATCAATGATACAAGCCGCAACACGCCAGCGAGCACGAGGTATTTTGAGCTGGATTAATAAGCGCGATATTTTTGCAAACTTCATGCGATCATCTGCACGATTATCGCCAATAGAACGGGACATAATATAATCGGGTTGCATATCGTGTAAAGCCAAAAATTCGTAATCATGTTTTGATAACACGCGAGCCGTACAGATTGCCGTTTGCTTGCTAGGATCTTTGATAAACCTTTTAAAGCTAGAAGCCAAGGGCAACAAACGATCTTGCATAATCTTTTCATGGGTGCAATTCTCTATCCAATTATCTAAATCCAGCGAACCATCTTCGCGGGTTAATTGACGGTGAGACGAATCAATAACGGTGTGATCTAAATCAAAAATATATAACATTAAACTAAACTCCAAATGTAACCAATAATACCGACAATATTCAAAACAATTAAATTGTGCATTTTTTGCTTTACCGCTTGGGTGGTCAACAATGCCAAACCAACAATTGCGAAAATTTTACCGATTGTGTAATTTATTAAGAATGGTGCAAGGCATAAAAGCCCTGCACCAATCCAGCCAGCTAAGGCAACCACTTACACGTTACTCAACAAAGCAGACAATGCCGAGGCTGGAGCTTTTAACAAGCCGTCTAGCGCACCTTCATCAGCGTCTACCGCTTTTGTGATTGCTTTTACTAAATCCAGCTTTGACGTTGCCGCTTTTTTGCGAGCTGGTTTTGCTTTGACTTCGTAGTCAATGCCCGCACTTTTTGCCTTAGCAATAACGGAGCGGCTTGTAATACCAAGACCGAATTCGGTCGCAAGAGCCGCACACTTTTCAGCGTTTAAAGGCGCTTGAGCGGTCATTGTTTCGATCATTTCTGCTGTATATACTGATTTTGACATGTTTAATTCTCCAAAGAATTGTATTTAAGAAGCCGCTATTATATCAAATAAAGGCGCGACTGTAAACCTTTATTTGTTGGTAATTTTACCATTTTTGTGTGGGTTGGTTTCCCGTATTTCTGAATTGAATTATAACAAGGTTTTTCTTTATTGTCAACTGGTAATATTACCATTTTTGCCGACTAGGATTCTCTTGCCTTTCCCCATTTCAGAAACACATTATATCAATTATTTTCGCAAATGTAAAGCGTTTTCTTAGACT
>Ga0209199_1001293_pt1 | contig 30689 bp, 35 predicted proteins | sample COGITO_mtgs_1105_7_FD_184805 | JGI IMG/M metagenome (GOLD analysis project Ga0209199, IMG submission 184805) | Pelagic marine microbial communities from North Sea - COGITO_mtgs_110523 (SPAdes) (version 2) | ecosystem: Environmental > Aquatic > Marine > Epipelagic ...
GGCACGCGAACTGATGTCGTTGGGTCATGAGGTGAGGCTCATTCCACCGATCTATGTCAAGCCATTCGTAAAGCGCCACAAGAATGATGCGGCAGATGCGGAGGCCATCACCGAAGCTGCGCTGCGGCCCAACATGTCCTTTGTCGTGCCAAAATCCGCTGAAACCCAGGCACTGACCATGATGATGCGCACACGGGACCAGCTGTTGGAGCAACGCACTGCAACCGTGAACGCCTTGCGCGGCCATCTTGCGGAATTCGGGCTGATTGCACCTGTTGGGTTGAAGAATGTTGAGCGGCTCCGGGAGCTGGTCGATGTCCATCCTGATCTTCCGGAACTGGTCGTGACGATGGCCAAGTTGCATTTCAACCGCATCGACCAGCTCTCGGAAGAGATCGACACGATCACCGGGCGGATCAAGAGCCATTGCGCCGACAGTCCAGAAGCACTGCGGCTGCAAACCATGCCCGGCATTGGCCCGATAGCGGCGATGGTGATTGAAGCCTTTGCGCCGGACATGAAGTGCTTTGAGAAAGGCCGAGACTTTGCCGCTTGGCTCGGTCTGGTTCCCAAACAGCATTCAACAGGCGGCAAAACTCGTCTCGGGCAGACTAGCAAAATGGGTCAAAAGGACATCCGCCGCGCGCTGATCATTGGAGCGATGAGCTGCATTGCTGCCGCCGCCCGACGCGGCAAACGCTGCCATCCCTGGCTGCAAGATAAGCTTGAGCGCAAGCCAAAGATGGTGGCCGCTGTGGCACTCGCCAATCGAATGGCCCGCCAGATTTGGGCCATGATCACCAAAGAACAAGGCTACCTGCCAAATCAGGAGGTGGCCGCATAAGCTTCTGCCCCGCTTGCATTAAGTGGGCAGATGGCAAGGAATGCTCTGAAGTGATGGACGTCGATTGAACAGATCCTGATTGGAAAGCCAGATAGGGGTAGGGCGCTTACAGCCCGCGGAATCGAATTGGACCCAATCAGCGAACTGACCATCATGGCCCGCGGCGCGTAAAAGCCGCAACACGAGGCCGAATACACGACCGCAATCAAATCGCTGGAAATCAGCTCAGGAAATCCTTGCAAAACCGGGGGCATCCATACACTACCCCATTCGGGGTCTGTCAGATCGCTTGCATACTTGTCGCCCACTCGGGCATGTTGGCGTCGGGTGAGTTCGGTCCAGGCCATCGTGATCTCCTTCAGTTTTGGGTCCGTCGGCATAAAGGAACGTGGGGTCCCACAGAATTTAACGGACATTACGTTGCAGATTCCGTCACCTGTTCTGGTATCACGAATGCGTCTCTGGCGTAATTCTTGGGCCCACAAGGCACTCTTGGGGCCCTGTCCGTCAAACGAACCTCTGACGGACGACAAAAACTATGTCCGAAGTGGGGCAAAATGACGGGAAAACGGTCAAATTGAAATGCGGACAGTCTACCGGACAAGACTCCTGGTTTCCGGAAGCTGGACAAGGCTCAATTTCAGGTGCTTCGAAACGGTTCATTCTTGTTAAAATTCTGATGGTTATTAGACCCGCTGTGGGACTACATGTTCCTTTATGCTGACGAACCCAAGGTGCTGGCCAATTACCTCTTCACTGAAAAAACCCCCATGCGGGATGACGTTATCGGGATCATGGAAAAGCGCCCTGCCCTACGCGAGCGCCGCAGTATCGCCGACCGCGTGATCGAGAAAATAAAGGCCTTCGTTGAGACCTTTGTTGAGGGTGTGGATTAATGTTTAAAATGCAAAACACGTTATTACGTTTGTTAACGTATACACATTATTAACCGTTATAAATGCTATTTTTCAAAATAACCCTGCTCCACGAGATAATGACGCAGGTGTTTAGCAAGAGGTACAAGGCCCGCCTTTGCCTTGATGGCTTCAATCTCTTCCTCTGTAAAGTACAAGGTGAGCTTAGCTGTGAGCGGGCTATCCTCTTTAGGTGGGCGCCCACGCTTTTTTGGAGCCTTGGCTTCTTCTTCAGCTCGATGTGAGTGAAGAATTCCGCGAGGCTGAACCGGTTCAGGTTTAGTATTTCCGAAGGTTTTTTTCATAGCTGGACTACTTAGTAATAAATGACATCAGAACCTCGAGCTCTTTAGCAACATTGCGGAAACTCCACCCCCACAAGCCGCCCTGCTCTACTAACCGCTGAACAGGGACCCCTTCAGACAGAATCCTATCAAAAGCTTTTGAATAGCGGATTGGCACAATCGGCACCTCATAGCCCAGCATGGGCCATAACTGCTCTTTGATTTCCTCGGCGTCTTCAGGCTTCTTGAGCATGTTTGCAACAACCACAAAGGGTGCGGTGATGGTATCAAGCGTTTTGAGCTCTGTGATAGCGTAAGCCGTCCCCATAAGCGCATCCGGCTCGTTAACGACCGGAACGATAATAAGCTCGACTTGCTCGAGTGCAGATATGATGCTGCGTTCGTAGCCCACAAGCTCTCCCGCTAGATCAAAAACTACCGGAAAATCATCATCGAGCAAAGGGAAGGCTTCGCTCGGGCCTACCTGAAGAAACTCCCCTTCTGGGATGATCGCTTCAATATCCTTACGCGGCCTATTTTGATTGGTGGCGTAATTGTATCCGAAGCGCAACGCTATCTCGAGAGCGAGCGGCGTCTTACCAACGCGCCCTTTTTCATTATACACTGCAATCTTGGTTTTAGGCATTTTGAGATTCTTTAACGGCTAATGATGCACTTAAGGTACTTACCTTTCAGCGCGTGTCAAATGTTTTTAAACTAAACACATTTATAACGGTTATAAATGCTTAAATAGTTATAGCGTTTTTAACTTCTTTTCGATTATGCTGATCTCGGCCTTCAATGTATCGGGTTCCTGCGAGCCAGTTTCTACGGCCCATGCGGCAGGGGAGGGCAGAACAAGGCCCTGGCCTTCCCAAAATTTCTTAATATCAGGGAACGTCAAACGGTCCTTCCACCCTCCCTTCTTAAAAGCACTTACGTAAATGCTCCCGCTCAGGCCTGCATGAAATTCACTCAGTACAGACTCTTTTCGAGCATCTGGAAGCGCCTCAAAAGCTTTTTCGACGATATCCGCCACATGCCAACGATACGAAGTCTCTGCTTCTCTCTGAGTCGTTCTTAGACGTTCCAAATCTCTTTCTATATTTTCGCGGGCACGCTTTTTTTCCTGAGCTGCATCAAGAGCTTTTTTCTTGATTGCATTTTCGTTGTGATAGCCCTGCTCGATTGCCGATTTGAGAAAACCAGCCTTTGACGACTTAATTTTCCCACTGGCGGCTTGCGTCTGAGTTAAATCAACTTTGTCCAATACGTGTTCTTCACCATACTCAATCACCCAGGACCGGGCGAGGGTCTTGGAAACACCCAATCCAAGTAAGGCCTTGTATGCGTCCGAGGCTGACACCTCATCCTCATCCTCCATACCAAGAAGCGCCAGCTGTTGGTTGGCGCTGACAATAAACTGCAACGCCGTGACGGCTCGACCCTTGCGTACGGTTCGAAGCTCGACTTGGATATTTGAATGCTCATTGACCTCCTTCATGGCTGGAAGGATGACATCACGCTTCAAAAACTTATATTCCTTATATCGACCTTCGACCGCCATAAGCTTTCGGAAAATACCAAGGTCCCATACCGGCGTCTGCCCACTACCTATGTACCGGTTACAGTTTTCAAACAAAACCAATGCGTGTGAGCTTCGTAGGTTGCGCAATACGCTGAGATTTATCTTTGAGTAAATTTCAGGATGATAGAGTTTTTCAGCAAGGGATTGCTCATACCGATACGTACACACGCCATCCTGCACCTTTACGTAGGTTAACAACGACATTGCTTCCCAAGACCGCTCACCATCATCTTCCATGATATCAAACTGCATCACGGTCTCCATGATGCCGACCAGAGCCTCTTTTAGGTACGCGATGTTCTTACTATCAAAGCCAATCATATCGCACAGAATACGTGTGCTAATCTTGTGATCTCGTACCGTCAGAAGACCATCATAGGCATTGAACAGGAGAGCATTGACGAGCTTGCGTTGCAACGCAGAAAGGTCTGCGACCGCGTGGATCGTTGATACGTGCTTCTTCAGAATTTGCGTTTCTGAGGTGGGTTTTTTGAGCGCGGAAGCCATAGGTGATTTTTCTAAGGTGATATTCAGTCACCATTCTACTCATCACCTAAAAATTGCAAGTTTTTTCGCTCAAGAGATCATCGTGACCTCCAAAAACCGCCAGAGATGGCCCCATATCCTATCACCTTTAGGTCTCACGCCCCTTCTTTACGTCGTTGTTTAGCCCTTATTTTTAGTCCGCTGATGTCTTCGCCCCATATCCTATCACCTTTCGTGGACGCTTGGTGCATCTACGATGAAGTAACGAATATTTTTTCGCTTATTAATCAGCATCTTAGGGGTTTTACGAGTCACGCCCCATATCCTATCACCTTTCGCTATTCTAAGCCCCATATCCTATCACCTTTCGCCCCATATCCTATCACCTCAAACAGGCCTTCGCCCCATATCCTATCACCTTTCGCCCCATATCCTATCACCTTACCCCCCGTAACATCCTGTTTCTAAGCCACTTTTCAGCCCCTAAACATATTAAACGTTGTTTCTTAAACATATTAAACAACAACAGGGAGCCTTACGGCCCCCTGTCAGCTCAGGTTGTTGCTTTCTATTTTTGAAAATAAAAAAACAGGGAAGGGACCCTGTTTACGATTTGCGGCCGAGGAGCCAGGCATTGAGATCCTCGAAGCCTGCGTAGTAGCTGCGCATATCAACAAGTTTTGCGGCATCTTGCGCGTTCTCAAAGAGTTTGCGGCTGGCCGCGCTGCCCGCATCGTCGTTGTCCAGGTACAGGCGCACCTCTTCAAAGCGCGGATCGTTGATGTAGGCAGGGCACGTCTCCACAGGTTCGTGCTGTTGAGCACAAGCACCGCGCCCACCGGTTGGCTGGGTTTGTCTTTGGACAGGTAGGACAAGAAATCCATGAAGCCCTCGAAGACTTGCAGCCGGGTTGCTTCCGGCTTGTCATGGAAGGTCACCGCCTTGCCGGTTCCTATAAAGCCCTTAAACAGCGCGTTACGTGCCTTAAAACCCTCACCCGCAGGGTAACCAAGGGCAAAGTAGCTCCAGGCGTTCTGAGGGGCCTTAAAATCGATCTGAGAGAGGTATTGGCGCGCAATATCATGGTCGATACCCCGCTTTGTGAGATATTGCAGCAAAGCCGGATGTTCAAGCGGACCCGAGGCCACCAATTCCAAGGCCGCACTTTTTTCTTTTTCACCCGCAGAAATCTGATTTTCTGACACAGCATCAGACCGGCGCGCAGCGCCGCGCGACGACGGGTGAGTTCAGTCCAAGCCATTGTGATCTCCATTCAGCTTCACAACCGAACAGAATCACAAGTGACTGAACTCACTCAAATAGTTTCAAATCAGGCTCTCAGTGCTGAGCTGAGATGTTTTATTTTCTAACGTTTTACATATGACGTTACACAACAGACGGTCCCGTGAGATCGCAGCGCTGAATGACTTGGCGCGAAAAACCCTTCGGCAGTGCCGAGTGGTGTTCACGGAAGGTATCATGGCCTTATCAGAGGCAGATCAGGTCGCAATTTTAAACACGGTGCGAAGCTTCGATGCGTTCACGCCGGACAATGACCCTTACGGCGAACATGATTTTTGATCGTTCGACCATCAAGGCCGCAAGATTTTCTGGAAGTGGGATTATTTCGACAAACTCAGTACATACCTGAGCCCGGACCCATCCAGCACATCCATGACGAACAGGGTTTTAACGATATGCTGGCCGAGGAATATTAGGCCCCAAGATCCATCGAGACCGCTTTGCGGGGTGAGCGTATCACCTCGTTTTTTTATTTTCTCATCTACCCAAACATGAGTACACCTATCTTACTGAAAAACAGTGAAAAAGCGAAAGTTTCTAGCCAAAATAACCGTTATCCAAAGCGGGCTGCGTTCGAGTTTTATCCAACACCACCAGAGGCCACACGGGCGCTTTTATCCGTGGAGAGTTTCCAGGGCGATATCTGGGAACCAGCTTGTGGCGACGGGGCCATTTCCAAGGTGCTCGAGGCGGCAGGATACCAGGTGGTGTCCACCGACCTGATCGACCGAGGCTACGGGGCAGGGGGGCACAACTTCCTGAAATCCGAGACCCCACTGGCGAAGAACATCATCACCAACCCACCCTACGGAACCCATGGGCTCGGGGACGCGTTTTTGCGCCGGGCTCTTATCCATGCCCGCAAGACCGGGGGCAGCGTGGCGATGCTGCTCAATCTGCGCTCGCTGTGTAACCCGGACCGCACGCCGAGGTTTCAGCGATGTCCGCCGACCGCGATTTACGCCCTTGATGACCTGACCTGCTGGCCGGAAGGAAAGCCGGTGTCTCGCTATGCCCGCATTGCAAAGCAGCAATATTACTGGGCCGTGTGGCATCCGGGGAAGGTGGAACGCCCAAGCTTCTGGTGGCTTGCAACCAAGCCCTTCCGTTAGACATTATCGCCCTGCCGAAAGGCGGGGCTTTCTTTTTTGACTTCCCACGCTGTTTGAGTACACTGTCGTACAATGTACAACATAACCTCACTTAGGAATGCAAACCATGCCAACATCGACTTTCACGACGCGCATCGACGTCAATTTGAAGGAACGCCTTCAAGCCATAGCCCGCCAAGAGCAGCGATCTGCGTCGTTTATGGCGAACCAAGCCATCGAACACTTTGTTGAAGAACGCGAAGCGACCAGAGAACTCGTGGAAACCGGCTTGATGCTGATCGAGAAGGGTGCACCAACGATTTCATCAGGCGCGATCCATGCCTGGATGAATGGCCCTGAGGATGCCGCGTTCCCCGCGCCTGATACTTTCAAAGACTAGGCGATGAAGGTCGAGTTTCTTCAAACATCCCAGCCTGGACTGCGCTGGATGATCCAATATTACCGCAGCAATCCCCAGCTGAGCGAAGCGAAGGCCTTTGCCAGCTTCGCTGCGACCGAGAGGAGAATAGCCGAACTTGCTCCGCCGCGAGAGACGTTTGCAGGTTTCAAAAACGTCTGGGAAGCCAAGATCCAAAAAACGGCCTTTTCCTTCCTCTACACCATCCAAGGTCAAAGCGTTTATGTGATCGACATTCGAGACCAACGCGGACATCGAAGCGCTGAAGCGCTTCGTGCGTTTGCCCGAGAGCTGCGCCAAAAATACGCCGATTAACCAAAAGAGTGCTCATGACAAACACCTTCAACCCGCTGGAATTTGGGTTTGATCCACTCGACCTGCAACATGGTAGCCTGCGATTTTATGAATATCGCTCTGGTGATTTTTGTGACGGCAAGATGAATCCCCACCGCATCAATCTCTATCTGACCCAGGACGGCGACTTCGTCACCGTTTGGCATGGCTTGTTTGATACCGCCTTTGTGGGCCAAGCCTTTCACGACCTTATTGAGAAGGTTGGGCTTGGTGATGCTGATTTCTTTGCCACGTATCACACACCGCTGTTTCGGGGGTATATCGAGACCGAGGACGAGGCAAAAATTATTCTAAAGGCACTGCGCTCTGACCGCCTCAGACCAAGTATTCTCAGGATCGATGAGGACAATCAGATTTGCTGCGATAGCCTGTAAACGTCGCTATAAACTTTTGACAAATCACGCTTTTCTCGCACAATCCTCCCTGACCGCCTCAGGGCGCTCATCAACCCACCAGTCTTTCGAGACTGGTGGACGCCAGCCTCGAAAGACTCTCCAAAACAGGGAGAAGAGGCATGGCACAACATGCAAACGGCTTTGGCCGTGCGACGGCAGCGGGCCGCAACGACGCTTTGGCCGCGTTCAAAAAGACCTTTCGCGAGCTGGCACCCTACAAACACCGCTACGAGGTGTTCAGAGACTTCGTGACGATGGCAGCAACCAGTCTGCACAACAGCGTTCACAAGGATCCTGCCCGCGAAGAGGAATATCTGCGCATCATCGCAGGGTATAAAAAGCCCGACCAAGAGGCCTTTCCAAAACTGATGGCCCACTTGGTCATGGCGCTGGACGAAGACCCCCGCGACATTCTCGGGCCGCTCTACATGGAGCTCGAGATTGCCAACAAGGACGCAGGGCAATTCTTCACCCCGCCTGAGCTGTCCGATCTTATGGCCAACCTCACCTTTGGCGACATGCTTGGCCGCTTGGATAGCCAGCCGTTTATCACGGCAGGGGAACCCGCATGCGGGGCAGGGGGCATGATCTTGGCCCTGGTCAAGGTGATGACCCGAGCGGGACACGACCCCACCCGCAAGCTCTGGGTGCAGGCTATCGACGTGGACCGTATGGCCGCGCTGATGTGCTACACGCAGCTAAGCCTCTGGAATGTGCCCGCCGAGATCATCGTCGGGAACACGCTCAGCTGGGACATCCGCGAAGTTTGGTACACACCTGCCCACCATCTTGGGCTTTGGAAGTATCGCCTGCACCGGCAATCCGAGACTTTGGCCGTAACGGTAGAGCCACCTCTTGCGGGACAGGCAGCGCCCGTCCAGCACTCCGAAACGGTGTCAACGGATTATAGTCCGCAATCGACCCCCGAGATGGAGAAAGAGACCGCCGCGCCAGTTTCACCGACGCAGCTCGGTTTTGACTTCTGAGGGTTCCATGGCAAACGCATATGAGGACCACCAGCTGATCTGGAAAGGGCAGGACATCACCGTTCGGTGGTGCCCGCAGTGGATGGGCGATAGTACCGCCCACCTGGAGATTGTGACCCACGACCGCCAAGCACATCCGATATCCGAGACCGGATACCGCTCGCATTTCTGCCCGCGTGAGCTGGTAGAAGAGGCCGGTGGCCCGGTCGCGTTTGTCACCGCTTGGCTTGAGAGGAAAGACGACGGGAAACCCGTTCAGCTTTCGCTCTTCTGAAAATAGAGAGAGCCCCCGGTTGGGGGCTCTTTTGCTGGCCTTTCTTTAGCACCGGCGACATAATTGCCTGAAACAAAACAACAGGATTTCCCATGCGACTGACAGCGCCGACCTTTATCGTGTTTCTAATTTCTCTTATTTGCGGCGTACTGGCGCTTCTGCCTGTTCTGGGCATCGCCGTTGTCGCATTGCCGATCTCAACCTTCTGGCTGATGACGATTGCCTGGGGCTTACTGCTTGCAGGCGTGCTGTTCCGGGGGGTATGACCCGCGATGGCAAAGGCGTCTAAACTCGACCGACTGAGCGACCAGGTGATCATGGCGCTGCTTGAAAAGCACGCCTGCCCCTTGCCGTTTCACGCGGTGCGGGCTTTGTTTATGGGCAACATTGCGACGCCAGACATGACGGCCTCGCCGATGCAGACTATTCGGGATTTGTGGGGCGGTGAATTGCCCGAGTTTGAAACAAAGCAAGATGCAGAAATTCTTCTGACGGGCCTGATGCAAGGCCTGTGGAATGGGATGAGCGCGCACCAAAACCGGACCAACCCTTTCAAGCTCATCAGGGTTAAAAACCCGCAGCCGAGCTGGGATGCGCTTGCGCAACTGTCGTTGCTGCGGCGCGAAGAGATTGATGGATTTATAGAAGGGCTCTTTGCCGGTCACGACGAAATAGACCTGCCCGAAAAGGCCCACCGCGCGACCAATGTCCTAGGCGAGATCCGCGCTTTACTCGGGGGCTTACATCAACTGGCAACAGAGAATGCGACGCCGACGGATATCCAAGAGTTGGACGGGATGATCAAGCAGGTGCGTGACCTGAGCATCATTGCAGAAAAGGAAATCAACATCGCGATCCAGTCCTGCAAACGCGCACGTGCGCAGCTGCTGGAAACCTATTCGGCTGAAAAGCCGGTGCTGCACTGATGGGCTTTGAGGCAGAACAGTTTGAGGTTTTTCCCGACCGGCTGCATTTGCGCCGGGAAGAGCCTGCCAAAAATATGCGACGCTTCTATCTGATGACCGTGCAGCGCGACCTGTTCGGCGGCGCGTCACTGATCCGCGAATGGGGCAGGGTAGGAAGTCCCGGTAAGGTGCGGATTGAGCACCACCCTGACGAGGGCCATGCGCTGAACGCGCTGGCCCATCTGATGGTCGCGAAGCGCAAACGGGGGTATGAGTTTTGAAGCGTCCAGAGGATTATTTCACGGCGCGCCTTATCGAGGATGTGAACGACGCTCAGTATTACGGAAGCCGTGTTTCGGTCGCGTGTAAGGACATTCCGGATATCTCCGGTTATGTGGTGGATGCCACGCGCTCTACCTTCACCATTGAGACCAATGGGAAGCTACAGCGCGTCCGGATGTGCGATGTTGTCCTGTTTGATTTTCTCGACCGATGAGCCTGAAGGTGAGGGCTCATCGCCCTAAAATATCGTTGAAGTTGCCGTCAGCAATACTGGAGGCCATGGCTTCCAGCAGTTTCGCAAAATGCCCAAAACCGGGAAATTGCTCGCAGAGCGCATCCAGCTGACCTGGCTTGGCCGCATCCATGAGGGGTTTGAATTTTCCCATGAGGGGCAACATGCCCATGAGGAGGGCTTCATCGCCATCGATTTTGAGTAGACGAACGACCTCTGCATCGATTTCGCGGGCGACTTTGAGTTGTGATGGTGAAAGTGGTGCAGTCATGGTGGCCTCTTATGTTGCGGTATTTTTAGCGCTCATTATCCGCTGGGGAAATACTAATGTTCCCTGGGATCCTATAGGCTCTTTTTTCTTTTTCACCCGCCCCTTTTTGAACCGCCTCTATCGTGAAGATTTTGTGAAGCGGCCCAAAAATTTTGACATCGACCACCTTTTTGAGAAACTATAACGTGCTTATCGAACCGTGAGGTGAGATTGCAAGATTGCATCTTTCGTTGTAAGGAATCCCGAGACCTTACAACGAAAGACATCTTGTGAGGGCCAGCCCCTCAACCCCGCCTTCAGGGGAGCGCCCCTAAAGAATGACCCCCCAAGGTGCTGAACGCACCTGCTGCCCGCCCTGGGCTCCGTCCGTTCGCGGCTGAAACTATCCCCCGGATAGTTTCTGAAACACCGCTCACCCCCGCCAGCCCTAACCCCACGTGACCCTATGCCCGCCAACTCTGCCCAATATGGGGTCGAGTGGGGCTGAGTGCAGAAAACCCCTTTAAGGTTTCTGTTGGGTTGTTTGCGCGTTGAGACTGACGCTCACGGTTCGTTCGCTCCGAGATACCGATAGATTGTCGCTTTTGAGAGGCTGTAGTGTGCCATCAGATCTTTGATCAGCATTCCAGCGGTACGCTTTTTGCGTAGCTCAACGATCTGATCTTCTGAAAGCGCGGGTCGTTTGCCGAACTGTACGCCGCGATCTTTGGCCTTCTTGATCCCATCCATCTGTCGCTCGGCGCGTATTTCGGTTTCGAACTGGCCAATGGCTCCGAGCATGTTGAACAGCAGCCGCCCGGTTGCGTCGGACGTGTCGATATTCTGATCGAGCACGACCAGATCGACACCTTTCTGTTTCAGTGTTTCAGCGATCTGGCAAAGGTGTAGTGTGGATCGCGCCAATCGGTCGATACGTGTGACAATCAGCTGGTCACCGTCGCGGACGTAATTCAGGCATTCTTTCAGCTGAGGGCGGGCGTCCGTCGTACCACTGCGCTTCTCTTCGAAAAGCTTGTCGCAGCCATCCAGCTTTTCGCGCTGCACGTCCAGAGATTGTCCGACTGAGCTGACGCGGGCGTATCCGACTTTGGCCATAGTGTCTCGAATAAATTCAGAGGTCTTGCGACTGTCATATTGAGACATTGAAAAAGACATGGCAAGCGAATGGTCTCAATTTCTACAGTTTTGAAGACCCTCTCCGTATAGAAAGACGACCCTCATGGCACACCGAGCGGTTCTGACCGCGCGACAGCGCGCGGCCCTTTTCCACCTTCCAACGGATGAGGCGTTGATCCTTCGGCATTACGCCCTGTCCGATGAAGACATCGATTTTATCCGCACCCGCCGCCGCCCTGAGAACCTGATCGGATTTGCGCTGCAGCTTTGTGCCCTTCGATATCCGGGACGGCTGCTGAGGCCCGGAGAGATCATCCCCAAAGAAATGTCTGACTTCATCGCCGCCCAGCTCGGCGTCAAACCCGATGACCTTCTACATTATGCCGAGCGAGAGAACACACGGCACGAGCACCTGGAAGTACTGCGCAAGATTTATAGGTACGAGATGTTCAAGGGCAAGCGGGTCAAACAGATGCGTGCGTGGCTTGATCAGAATGCCGAAGGTGCGCAATCGAGCGAAGGTCTGGTGAGGGCCTTTGTGCAAGAATGTCGTGGGCGGCATATCATCCTGCCGGGAACGACTGTCATGGAACGGATGTGCGCCGACGCGCTTGTTGCTGCCGAACGCCGGATCGAAACTCGGATAACGGCGCGCCTTGACCGCGCGATGCGCGCTCGTCTCGATGGCTTATTGAATGAGGAAGAGGAGGGCCAAACCACCACGTTCGTGTGGTTGCGCCAGTTTGAGCCAGGCAAGAACTCCGCAGATATCAACCGCCTGCTTGATCGGCTGGAGTTTCTGAAGGCGATTGCCTTGGCACCAGAAATTATGGACGACATCCCAGCACATCGGGTCACGCGGCTGCGCCGTCAGGGAGAACGCTACTTTGCGAAAGGACTACGTGACATCACCAGTGACCGCCGCCTTGCCATCCTGGCCGTCTGCGTCGTGGAATGGAGCGCTGCCATCGCAGATACCGTTGTGGAAACACATGACAGGATTGTAGGCAGCGTCTGGCGGGATGCGAAACGGATCTGCGACGCGCGGGTCACGGAAGCTCAGGCGGACGTCGCAAAGACCCTGGCTGGATTTGAGACCCTGGGATCAAACCTATTGATGGCCAAAGGCGACGATGCCGCCCTCGCCAATGCCGTCGATAGTTCTTGCGGCTGGAGCGGCCTTGAAAGTCTGGTCGCGCAAGCAACACAGCTTCAGGCAACGGTGAAAGCAGATACTCTGGCCCATGTGTCCAAGGGCTTCCACCGGTTCAAACGCTATGCTCGGCGCATGTTGAATGCTCTGGATATGACATGCGCCAGTGTGGCCCAGCCATTGATCACGGCAGCGCAGATTATCCGTGACAAACAGGATATCCCGGCCACATCGCTGACCTTTTTACAACCACGTTCGAAATGGCGACCGCAATTCCGCGCGCCCGATATTGATCAAGAGCGGCTGTGGGTTGTCGCCGTCCTGTGCCACCTGCGCGATGCGTTCCGTTCTGGCGATATCTGGCTTCCGCATTCGCGGCGTCATGCCGACATGAAGCAAGCCCTTGTGTCCATCGATGCCGCCCGCGCCATGGGGCTTTCAATGCCACTGGAACCAGAGATCTGGATGGCTGATCGAAAGCGCCGCTTGGAAGAGGGGCTGAAACGGCTGGCCAAGGCGGTGCGCTCCAAAACCTTGCCGAGTGGAGTCATTGAAGACGGCGTTTTGCGCGTGAGCCGTCTTGACGCCGATGTGCCGGAGGAGGCCGGTGATCTCGTCCTCGATCTTTACCGTCGTCTGCCGGAGACGCGGATCACCGATATTCTCACAGAGGTCGACAAAGACACCGGCTTCACCGAAGCCTTCACGCATCTGCACACCGGTGCCCCATGCCGTGACAAGATTGGCTTGCTGAACGTGCTCCTGGCGGAGGGTCTCAATCTAGGCCTGAGCAAAATGGCAAATGCCACCAACACTCATGACTTCATACAGCTTTCCCGTTTGTCACGGTGGCATGTCGAAAGCGAGGGAATGGCCCGCGCCCTGGCCATGGTGATTGATGCGCAGACCCACCTGCCAATGACCAAATTCTGGGGTGTAGGGAAAACGGCTTCCAGTGATGGGCAGTTTTTCCCAACGACGCGGCAGGGCGAGGCAATGAACCTCATCAACGCAAAATACGGCAACGAGCCGGGCATAAAGGCCTACACCCACGTCTCTGACCAGTATGCGCCATTCGCCACTCAGGTCATTCCCGCCACGGTGAGCGAGGCACCTTATATCCTCGACGGCTTGCTGATGAACGAGGCGGGACGGAAGATAAAAGAGCAGTATGCCGACACCGGCGGCTTCACCGATCTCGTCTTCGCCGCCACGTCCCTGCTCGGGTACCACTTCCATCCCCGCATTCGCGACCTGTCCTCCAAGAGGTTGCATGTGTTTGACCTCCGCGCTGTTCCCAAAGAGCTGAAAGGGTTAACCGGGGACAAAATTCGGGAAGCGAAGATCGTCGAAAACTGGCCGGATGTTTTGCGCTGTATCGCAACAATGCTGTCGGGCCGGATGCAGCCAAGTCACCTCCTCAAGAAATTGGCCGCGCGCCCGAGGCAACATGATCTGGCGTTGGCCTTGCGGGAGATCGGCCGGGTCGAACGCACATTGTTCATCATCGAATGGCTGCTCGACACCGACATGCAGCGCCGCGCCCATATCGGCTTGAACAAGGGAGAGGCACATCACGCCCTGAAAGGTGCTCTTCGGATCGGGCGTCAGGGAGAAATCCGCGACCGTACCACGGAAGGACAACACTTCCGCATCGCTGGCCTCAATCTGCTGACCGCCATCATCATTTATTGGAATTCCAAACAGCTCGGAAACGCTGTGGCAAGGCGACAGCGGGCAGGATTGGATTGCCCACCCGAACTCCTCGCCCACATATCGCCGCTTGGGTGGGCCCATATCATCCTAACAGGCGAATATCGTTGGCGGAAAATAGAAGCGCAAAATCCTTAAAGGGGTTTTCTGCACTCAGCCCCACTCGACCCCCTGTGCGATCGACAAGAGCGGGGCGAACACTGCCGGCCTGAAGGGGATGAACGCCGCGCTTCGAAAGGTCGGTTCCGATCGCTGAATAAGGGTCTATCGTTTCAAATATCTCACGGATGTATTTGACAAGAAGTTTTTGAAGTACGGAGCTCCTTTTTTTTGGTCGACCTACTGATGTGAAACCGGATTGGCCATTGGCGACCTCTGCTTCCATTTTGTGACGAAGCGGCGGTATACTTCCTCCGCGTGGCCGACAGCTTCTCTTTCCCGATCGCGCACCGATTTGAGGCTGTAGTCGGCTGCTGACCCTTTTGTCCTGCCACCCCGTTTAGAAGGGTACCCTGCGGCCAATTCCAGTTTTCTCAGCTTCCAGTCCAGGAGAGCAGGACGGCTCCAGATGTACTCTTCGCCCTTCGATAGCATGTGCCAGATGACCACCGTCAGCTTACGCGCTGTCGCGACTGCTGCGACTTGGTTCCCGCGCTTTTCTTTGATCCGTTGAAAGAAGGCTCGCAGCGGGCCAGGTGTTCGAGACACCGACCAGGCTGCCTCCACCAGCATCGCTCGCGCATGTGATCGACCCTGCTTGGTGATGCGCCCGTGATAGGCAGGCTTGTCACCAGATTGCCGTACCCGGGGATTGAGGCCGAAATAGCTGACAAGCTTCTCTGGCGATGAAAACCGTCCGATATCGCCAACGGCAGCCAGGACACTCAATGCGACGATCATGTTGACGCCGGTGATAGTCATCAGTTGCTTCACCCGCGGTTCCTGGAGTGCTGCCTGTGCAAGATCCTCATCGATCTGCTTGAGGTCGTGACCGAGCCGATCAAGTTCGCTGGCATGGCGGAGGATGACGCGCTGCTGATCTTCGGCAACAGGTAGCGCCTCAAGCCAGGCCCTTCCGCGCTTTGAGAACAGAGAGCCGGAAAAGGGCGGGATCAGATTGGCATGCAAAACCGAATGGATCCGGTTTTTGAGACGGGTCATCTGGGAGACCAGTTGCACCCGCTCAGCCACGACGCGACGAAGCCGTTCTGTTTCCTCATCTGGCATCCAAACCTCAGGCAGAAACCCACTGGCGTGTAGTTTCGCCAGAACCGACGCGTCGATCTTGTCGGTCTTGACTTTGGCCCAGGCAATAGCGCGCACCAAAAGAGGGTTGGAGATGACAACCCGGTTCACATGGGGCGACAGCAGTCGCACGATGGCTTTTGTGTTGACCGTCGCTTCCAGAACGATCTCGTCCTCCACATTTAGCCGCTTTGCAAATTTCAGGATATGCTCGCGCTCAAGCTCCAGGCGACCGGCATCCCTGATCTTGCCGTTCTCCAGGATCGCCACTTGTGCGAAGGTACGATGCACATCGAGGGCAATGATCTTCATGATTGGCTCCTTTCAATGTTCAAAAACAAGGGAGCCAGCGGGCCACACGACAACTACGGATCCGCGCTCGCAGCGCAACCGGGCAAGTCGAAGGGGCGGCCAGATAACAACTCGAGCTCTCAGCTCATGAGATACTTCGGCCTGCCCGCCATTCGTGCTCCCAACACCCCAATCCCGGTGGGTCAATTCTAACCCACATCGAGGTATTATAAACCTCCGATTGGGGTGCCGAGATCATTCATGCCGGATAACAACATCGTTGAGCAGGATCACCGAGGCGTAAAACGGCGGATCAGGCCGATGTTGGGCTTCAAGTCATTCAGATCAGCAACTGCAACTTTGGACGGTATAGAAACGGCACACATGATCAGGAAAGGAGAGTTGGGAAGTGGTTGCCCCTTCGAGATCTATGCCAGTCTTGCCGCGTGACGCGCAACCGAGGAAGCGTCTTTCTTGGCCACACTGAACTTTGCGACGGAACCCCCTCTGTGACTAGCGCGTCGATCCAATCTATCCGGGTAGGGTCGTCAGTCGGACTCAAGTAGAAACTTGAAAAGCCGGGCCGCTGGGCCGGTCTCGGCGCTTGATGTGATTTGCGCGATGAAAAACTGCTTTCTCAAAGGCATTCCTTCGAGCCTTGCTCGTGCCAGCGAGCCCGAAGCAATTTCGCCTCGCACCGCCGTCTCCAGCACGATGGACGCGCCCAGACCGGCGGCCACGCTGCGCTTAACTGCCTCGGTCGAGCCCACATTGCCGATGGTGTCGACATCTTCTGCTTGGGGCCCTAGTGCTTCTGTCAGAAGGGTGCCGGTCCCGCTGCCGCGCTCGCCGCCCAGCATCTTGAGCGTCTTGAGTTCGGCAAAGCTGATCTCTTCGCGCGTGGCAAGTGGATGATCGCTTGGCAGGATGACGATCATTTCATCGCTGAGCCAAGGAGCCACCGTTACGGCGGGGTGGGAAATTGGCCACTCCATCGCGGCGATGTCGATCTCTTCGGCCAGCAACATCTGCGCAACGCGAGGGTTTGGGGCTGAGATGACCTCCCATCGCATCTGCGATGATGTCTGTTTGAGAAAGGATGCCAGCGCATCCGGCATGAAGTATGATGCGATGTTGCCGCTGCACCCGATCTTGAGCGACTCGGATAAAACGGCGGCCTGTGCCCTTTGAGTGGATGTAAGAATCTGCTGTGCATGTGGCAGGAGTCGCAGCCCGGCGTCGGTCAGGCGGCTGCCGCTATGGCTGCGCTGGATCAAGGGCGCGCCTAAGTCCTCCTCCAATTTCTTGATATGTTGCGACAGGGTAGGCTGCGCGATGCCGATCCGGACGGCGGCAGTCTGGAAGCTGCCGAGTTCGGCCAGCGCGACGAAGCTTTTGAGAACAGTCGGGTTCACGTCTCGAGCACCTCGGGATTGACGGCGTGGCGCGGCCGCTTGCCAGAAAGAAAGGCGATGATCTCATCGGCGGCCTCGGCTGCAATCTGGCGGCGCACCTCGCTGACTGCCGATCCGATATGCGGTGTCAGAACCGTTTGGTCACAGGCGAGGAGCGCTGGATGAACTTGCCTTGGCCGATCCGGGCGATGCCAATCCTCCATCTCGAACGTGTCCGCGGCATAGCCGGCAAGGCGGCCTGTGTTCAGCGCCTCCACGACGGCGGCCTCATCCACCAACGATCCGCGCGCGGGATTGACCAGATAAGTCCCTTGTTTCATCGCTGCTAGAAAAGATACATTCACGATGTGCTTGGTCTGGTCCGTCAATGGCAGCGCAAGGATGATGAAGTCAGACAGGCGGGTGAGATCATCGAGCGGAGCGTACTGCGCATCGAGAGCTTTTTCCGTCGTGGGGTCGAGGCGATTTTCGTCGAAGTAGATGCGCCGGCCTCGAAAACCCGAAAGGAGCCGCATTGTCTCGCGGCCCACTGCACCGCCGCCGATGATGCCCACGGTCGCGCCTTGCAGGCTGCCACCATAAAAATTGGGCCGCCACCCGGCGAACGTTCCTGACCGTAGATGCGCGTCTCCCGCACGCATGTTCCGTGCGAGCGCAATGCTGAGGCCAATGGCCAACTCGGCCGTCGGCTCGGTCAAAAGGTTCGGAACATAGGTCAACAGCACCCTGGCATCTGTGCAGGCCCGCTGATCAAGATTATCGAAGCCTTTCAATGCGCCGGCAATAATCTTCAATTTGGGGCAGGCGTCCAGAAATGGGCGGTCGACGCACTCGGTCATGAAGGCCATCAACGCCGATGCATCCGCGCAAGCCGCACGCAATTCGTCGTCGGCGAGTGGATCGCCCCCCTCGCTGGTCACGACATCCCCGTGCGCTGAAAGGCGTGCCAGCGTCTCATCTTCGATCCAGTTGGGCACTACAATTTTGACCATTATCCAACATCCTTAGCTGCGATTTTCCAATCACTAACAGCAAGGAACATATATCGCAATATGTAATAAAACTGTCATATATATTGCGTATCAAAGAACTAACAGAAGGAGAATCGGTGCGATGGATGGGTCAATGAGTATTATGGGACGTGATATTCTGAGCGTCGACGATGTCGAAGTCGTGTACCCGAACGGCACACGCGCACTCAATAAGACCACCTGCCAATTCATGGACGGGGAAGTGACCGTCCTTCTTGGTCCGTCGGGCGCCGGTAAGTCTACGCTTCTTCGCACTCTCAACCTGCTGACCCAGCCAAGCGCAGGACATATCGTGACATCGGCGGGCCAGCAGTTGAAGTCGCGCCGCGATATCCGGTTTCATCGGCGCGACACCGCCATGATCTTTCAGCAGCACCAACTGATCGGCCGCCTGAGCGCTCTGCGCAATGTCCTCATGGCGCGTCTCGGTCGCCATTCTGTCTGGAGCAGTTTGGCAGGCTTTTCGCGCGCCGAGAAACACCTTGCGCTGGAATCTCTCAGCCGCGTGGGCCTCTTTGACAAGGCGCTGACACGCTGTGACAGCCTTTCGGGTGGCCAGCAGCAGCGCGTCGGCATTGCGCGCGCGCTCACGCAGGAGCCAAAGCTGATCCTCGCGGACGAGCCTATCGCATCGCTCGATCCAGCATCTTCGGACCGGGTGATGAAAATCCTCCGCGACGTATGCCGCGAAGACCGAATTCCCGTCATTGTCAGCCTTCACCAACTCGATTTTGCCAAGGCCTATGCCGATCGCATCATCGGCCTCTGTGATGGTGACATCGTTTTTGACGGACCGCCCTCGGCACTGGATAACGCCGCGCTGTCGCGCATCTACGGCGCGCCGGCCGATACGACCAACTGATCTTTCAACTCTTGGAGACTGCCATGAAGAATATCGCAACTCTCACCGCCATGCTGCTGGCCTCAACAGCCGCATTCGCAGCAGGCGATTATGATCCGGACACTTTGCGCGTCGCGCTGCTTCCTGATGAAAACGCCTCGACCGTGATCCAGGATAACAAGCCGCTGGCCGCGTATCTTGAAGAGAAGCTCGGCAAGGATATCGAACTGATCGTCACGACCGATTACTCTTCGATGATCGAGGCGATGCGCTTTGGCCGCGTGGATGTCGCGTATTTTGGGCCGGCCTCCTACACCATCGCCAAGGCCAAGATGGCGGATGGCGATCTGGACATCGAGCCGTTCGCCGCGCGCGTGACGGATGGAAGCACCACCTACCAGTCTGTCCTCATTGCCAATGTCGAAAGCGGTATCGACTCGATCGACGATATCGAAGGGTCGGGCATCGATGTGGCTTTTGGCGATCAGGCATCCACCTCGAGCCACTTCGCGCCGAAATACACGATGATGCTCGAAGGCGTGACGGAGGGCGATGACTATACCCAGAACTTCACGGGCGCGCACGACGCGGTGGCGCGCAACGTCGAGCTGGGCAATGCCGCTGTCGGCGGTCTGAGCCGTCCGATCTACGAGAGCCTGCTGGCCAAGGGGTCGGTTGATGCATCGAAGCTGATTGTCATCGGTTACTCCGCCGATATCCCACAATATCCTTGGGTTATGCGCACCGACATGACCGAGGCGCTTGAAGACTCAATCAAGGACGCCTTCCTGACGCTGGAGCCAGGGACCGACGCGGGCGATGCAGTCCTGACGCCGTTCAAGGCCGACGGGTTCGCAGCAATCACGGATGCCGACTACGACATCATCCGTGACATCCGCAAGAACCTGCAAGCCGACTGAGAATGCCCGAACTAGGAGACCGCCATGACCCGCCTCTTGACTGCCCAGCCTGCGCTGACCAACGCTGAAGATGTGCTGGCCGAGGACAGCAAGGGGCGGCGAAAGCTGCTCCTTCAAATCGCCGTAGTCGCCGCGATCGTCATTGTATCGCTATGGATGACCGGGATGCTAGATCGGAGCCGGTTGACCAGCGGCTTGCCGGCTATCGGTATCCTCGGCACTGAGATGTTCCCGCCGGATTTCGGCCGTTGGCGCGACTGGGTAGGACCCCTTGTCGAGACGCTGGCTATGTCTATCGCCGGCACGGCGCTGGCGGTCGCTCTCTCTTTGCCACTGGGCTTCTTGGCCGCACGGAACACATCGCCCAACAAGGTTATCTACCAAGTCTCGCGGGTCGTCCTGAATACGCTTCGCTCGATCCCAGAATTGATCATGGGTATAATTTTCGTTGCAGCTGTAGGGTTTGGCATGTTGCCTGGTGTTTTGGCCCTTGGCCTCCATTCGGTTGGAATGGTCGGAAAATTCTTTGCGGAGGCCATCGAGCACGCGCATCCTGCACCGATTGAAGCGACCGAGGCGTCAGGAGCCACGTCAATGCAAGTCATCCTGCATGGCGTCCTGCCTCAAGTCTTTCCGCAATTCGCAGATGTGAGCATGTATCGCTGGGAATATAATTTTCGAGCCTCGACCGTCATGGGTATGGTTGGTGCAGGCGGTATCGGCACTGAGCTCGTCGGCTCGCTCCGCCTTCTGGACTACCCACAGGTGTCAGCGGTTTTGCTGGTCATCCTCGCCTGTGTGACCGTTGTGGATATACTCAGCAATATGCTCCGTGCGAAGTTCCGGTGATTTAAGCAGATGCCAAGGTGATTTGCTCGAACAATGAGCCATCACCTCAACGGTTCAGTTTTCTTTCATGCCAGCTTGTTGCATGGGTCAAAATATGGGTGCAGGCGCCCCTTTCCCCGAACGACTATGCGGCACGTTTGAAGACCGCATGACCGAGGCGGGTCATGCGGTTGAGGGTCTTTGTGGCGCCCGATCTGGGCTTCGACGAGGGCTCTGCGATTGTATCCCGTTGCTGACTACCCTGCCATTCGGCCATGCTCGGCGATATGCTCTATGTGAGCGTTGCGCCCATCGCGTAGGCCGGGAACAGCGGTAATTAGTGGCGGGATGGTGATCTCGACATCGGGTCAGAACTTTTGGGTCAAGCAATCGGAAACTACGGTGCCATCATAAGCGGCGTCCGCCAGAACGCGGGTCACCTGGCTTGCGATCCCCACGATGAGGTCGGGCAAGGCGGTTTCGTCGCCGATCTGGTCTGTGGTCAACAGTGAGGCGACGATCTCACCGCTGTCCGGGTCATACCCGATGTGCAGTTGACGCCAGGATTTGCGGGTCTTTCACGTGCCATGCTTTTCGTCCTGCCAGCCCGAACCGCGATGGATCTTCAGGCCTGTGCTATCCACGATCAGCGTGGTGGGGCCACTGGATTGTGGCCTTTCGTCCACGACCGAGAGGTCAATCGCCCGCCGCGATAAGGTCGAGAAGTCTGGAACCGGCAACTCCACGCCCATCAGTCCAAGTAGCGACCGGACGAACTCTTGGGTCTGATGCAACGGCTGGTGAAAGATCAGCCCCCGCGTCAGACACGTCTCAATCGCGAAGTCCGAATATTTTGGCTGACCACCGCGACCCTTTCGCTTCGGCGCTGACCATGGAGAGTACCGTAAAGTGTGGGCAATCATGCAGCCATTTCGGTTTCGGACGAAGGTTTCAACGCCGGATGCCATTGCTCGAACTTGGCGCGCAGGGTGCCATCGAGGGCTCTGGTTCGGGTTTGCAGCATGAGGTGCGCGCCTCGTTTTGACCAGCGCATTTGCTGCCGCTTGCCGAAGCGCTTTCCAACAACGGTGTTGACGGTGCTTTCGACAAAGCCGGTTGAAACGCGTTCACCGTACCGTCGTCTTTCCGCATAGTTCGGGATCATCAAGGCGTTGTTGGCGATGTAGGTCTCGAACTCGGACGCCGCCTTCCGAAGTGCCTTGATGCTGGCATAGTCCGTCTCGACAACTTCCAGATCGATGACAAGGTCTTCGATCGCTGCCTGACCATCGTGAAGGTTGCCATTCCAAAGGAACCCTTTGATCTGGCGCAGCAGGCGGGCAATGGCTTCGGCCTCTGCGGGATTGTGATGCGCAAGCCCTTTGACGTATTGCTGCATGACGGTGATGCGCATGGTGATGTGGAACCAATCTAGGATATGCTCAGAGGCAGGTGCCATGTGTCGCGCCATGTTGATGACCGTGTCTCCACCGTCAGTCATGAATGTCACTGGCTGGTTTTCCTGCCAACCCTGATCCTTCAGAACTTCATGCAGTCGCCGCTTGGGCCTGTCATCATGACTTTGGACAAGCCCAAGGTAGCGGCTCGGGCGATCTGTGGGGATGGATTTGCCGACGGTGACCTCGAAATGCGACTGACCAGCGTCGCGAGATCGAACATAGCCACCGTCGATACCGACGGTGATTTGGCCCTCAGGGTTGGGAAGCTGGGCCCGCTGGTGGGGACTGGTTTCAATGAAACTGTAACGCTCATCAGAAAGTTCGGCCTCCATCCGCGTGGCCACACGCCCCAGATGTCTGCGGATGGTATCTGGATTTAGCCTCATATCAATCGGCAGGACATCTTTCAGCAGATTAGTCGTGACCCCGAAAGATACAAGCGAAGCCCATTTCGTCTCAAGCCAGAGCAACTCCGGGGCAATATGGTCGGGCAAAAGTTCGTTCAGGGGGCTGAAAGTTTTGGCTGGACCATTGTGGCACTGGCAGGAATAGAAGCGCGGACTTTCAACGGCGATGTCACCGAAGACCGTCCGGTATCGAATTTGCCGGCGCCCTTTGCCACGAAGCTTTCGATCACAGCACGTACAGCGGGCATGTTTGATACAAAACGCTTCGCATTGCGCGGCAACAACTTTCCGCTGGATGCCCAAAAGAACGGCTTTGCCTTCCTCTATGGACAAGCCGATGTCACCAGCAGCCTCAATGCCCTTGGAGAATGCGGCGATCCTATCCGTGTGAGCGGTGCCATCTGGCGCAGTTATTGTGACGCTGATTTCGATATCCATCTTCGGGGTCCTGCCTGCTTGATTACATTGGTTCTGAATCTCTCGCCCGCATGATTGTCTGCCGACTGGTGCCCATTTCGCGTGCGATGGAGGAAACTGTCGCGCCATTGGCAATCTTTTCGCGGACCAACGCCTGCTGATCAGCCGAAAGGGTTGATGGGCGCCCCAGTGTTTTGCCTTGCGCTTTCGCACGCGCCAGCCCCGATTGCGTGCGTTCGATCAGAAGGTCTCGCTCGAACTGGGCAACTGCGTTGATCACACCCATCGTCAGCTTGCCCGCAGAACTGGTCAGATCCACGCCGCCCAAGGCGAGGCAATGCACACGGATGCCCAAGGTTTCCAGCTTGGCCACGGTGGTACTGACATCGATCGCATCGCGCCCCAGCCGGTCCAGCTTGGTCACGACAAGAACATCGCCACGCTCCATCTTGTCCAGAAGCCGCGCAAATCCCTTCCGCTGTGCGATGGCCTGTGAGCCGGAAACCGTTTCGGTAATGATCCGGTGTGGCTCCACCGCAAATCCTGCGACAACGATCTCCCGGATCTGGTTTTCGGGGTCCTGTTCGACGGTCGATACTCTGGCGTAGGCGAATGTTCTGGTCACAGCATTGCAATTCTGTCCGGAAATGATGTCCAAAACCATACACCTGTTCGATACAGGTTCAAGATAATTTATGGACAGATCATTACGCCCTGTCCGGAACCGAACCATTTCGGACGGCCCTTACCACATCTGCTGGCGCATCAGGTCGCGATGATCTCCGGATCGAAACCGCTTGTTCACAGCACCCCGTGAGAATTTCCCCGCCACAAACGGCTTGCGAGCAACCATCCGTTCCATCGCAGCTTCCACATCGTCAGACATGAAATCGGATACCGGCCGATTGGGGGCGTTCACTGCTACAACATCTTCGAGAAAACCAACCATGACGCCCATGTCATTCCAGGCATCATAACCGTCAGCCTCATCCCGCCGTTCAAGATATCCATATACGCCACCGCAATCTTCAGGCGGGCAGGCTCCGGAACCGCCTATGCAGGCCGGATAGGTTTTCTTTGGTGGCGGATTAATCGCTTCAACACGGATTTCGTGTTCCCAGTGATCCCCCATATCGTAAACGTAAGAAAATCGTTGGTTCTCGCGGAATCCAAACTGCTGCAAGGATACATCCGGGTTTCCAGCATGCAACTCGAACGAGCCGTATTGTACCGCGTGAACCTCGAAGAGGAACAGATGAATGCCCTCCCAGCCCATCGCAACCTGAAGAATGCCGTGCAGTTCACGCAGAGTCGTCGAATCCGATACCAAAACACGCCGCCAGATCATCGGGCTCAACCCAAGAAGGCGTACCTTTAGCTGATAGATTTGAGAAGCGGATGACATCCAAAATCCTTGCCAGCATCAATCCCAAAATTCAACTGCCCCACACTTTGCGGTACTCTCCTTAAACGACACAAGGATCACGCTTAGGGCGTCATCTGCACCCCTGCCCGGGGTTTGCCCCAAAATGGTTGGCCTACGACAGACCATCTTCCTTTCCATCGGGCCATGATCTGGCTTTTCCATGCGCTGATCGGCCTTCCCCTATCGCCCAACACGCACCGCGGAGAAGCCCCCCCGCGCCGACAAGTTGTTCATCCTGCGAGAAGAAGACACCTCGGTGTCGCCGCCGCTGCAGGATCAGGGGGGACGGTTTACCGTCGCCATACCCTGCTAAGGGCAGGGTGATCCCGGAAGGAGATTCCGAAGATTTATTTTTGTATTTTCACGGTCATCGAAGAAACTTGCTGTGTAGCTCAAGGATAGCATCATGGCACTCAAAACGGAACATCTGAAAGAGGCAAAGTCAGCCCTCAAATCCATGTCGAAGCGACGGGAGAAGAAACTGACGAAGGCGGATTTCGTCGCCAGCCTGATCCAGGACATCCACACAAAGATGACGACTGGGTTCTCTCTGGAAGAGATCTGCGCGGAACTCAACAAGACCCTTCCGGACGGCGAACAGCTCAACATGAACACGTTCAAAACATACGTCCGCCGCGCCCGGACCCAGGCCGGAATTGCGCCGACCAGGTCATGGACGCGCCGGGCCAGTACCGCAGAAACCAAGATACAGACCATCCCGGACAAGGGGAGAGCAAAGGTTCAGAAAGAGGATCCAGGATCGGATTTTCGTGATCAAGGAGGTGAACTATGAAGCGTATTTTTTTCATACACGGCGACAAGGGGGGCGTCGGCAAAACCGAGGTCGCAAAGCGCATGGCCGCGGTGATGCTCCAAGCCAAAGAACCGGTCACCCTGATCGATGGCGACAATAAAAACCCGGGCCTTCACGCCGCGTTCCAAAACGGTGAACTGGATGTTCACTGTATCAACGTCATGACCCCCGCTGGCCGCGATGCCCTCTTTGACATCATTGCGGAAAGTCCCGGCGATGTCCTAATTGATCTTCCCGCGCGCGGCTCTGACGTCACGGAGAGGCTGACCGAGGACGGTGCTTCCGAGGACGGGTTCAGCCTCGAATTGCTTCTCGCCGAGATCGAGGCCGAATTGACCATCATCTTCGTCATCGATCAGACCCGGTCGCCGCTCGTGGCGCTCAAGGATGAGCTGGCAGCCCTACCGGATGCCACGCGCTGGATCATCGTGCGCAACTGGCGCGAGGACCGTGAATTCACATTGTTTGACACAACCCAGGTCAAATCGGATCTCGAAGCGCGTGGGGCTGCCATCATCGACATGGTCCGGCTCGACCCCAGAGTGAATGACAGTCTTGAGAACGCTGGCCTCAACCTGATCACGGCGCAGACCTCGGACAAGCTTTCCATGCTCCAGAAGATGCGCATAAAGGCAGCGGTCCGATCGTGGTCCGAGCAGATGCAAATCGCAGGGCTGCTTGGATGAGCGGCCTTCCTGAAGACCTGTTCACCCAGATCTACCGCCGCACCCCGACGGATGACGACCGCGCCCGGCTACTGGCGGTCAAGGCGGGACTGGGTCTCTCTGCCCGGGACGAGCTGTGGCCGCTGATCCTGGTACTTGATCACTATGACCAAGCAATCAGATCGGGCCGGGCCGCCACCTTGCGAGACGTCCAGCGCGTCCTGGATGAATTGAAGGCCATCCCCGAACGAGCCGGGCCGATTGCGGAAGCCGAAGCCCGGAAGGCCATCGCACGGATCATCGAGGAGGCATCCGACAAGATCGCCCGGGACGCATCGCAAAAGTCGATTACCACCGCAGACCGGATCTCACGGTGCCAGTTCATCGTCGCCGCCGTGGTCGGTGCGCTCAGTGCCGCCTGTCTCGCTGGTGCCGCTGCTTGGGGCACGTATGTCGTCCTCGACGCGCGCGGTATCTGTGCCGAGCCGCCTGGCTTTGCCCGGGATGGCTCCATCGTATGCTTCGTTCAACGTTGATGGGCTGATCTCCTTCTCTGCCGGATGGCGTCGGCGGGATCAGCTGTGGGCGTTAGGGGGGAAGGTCAGAGTTAGGGATTTTCACGGAGGGGGCATAAAAACGAAAGAGGATTAAATTGGGGTTGAGCAGGCATGGCACGCGCAGGAGACGGAAAGCAGAGGTCAAACCGCCGGAGGCGGCACAACCTCCTTCAGCAGCGGGTGGACGATGAAGAACTGGCCGGGTTCATCGAGCGCGCGCACAAGGCAGGGTTCCAGGACCATCGTGATTATCACGGCGCTCTGATCTCCGGCGATGTGGAATTTGACCGCCGAGAGCGCCATGATCTCCTGCGCATCCATGGTGAGCTGGGAAAGCAGGGCTCGAACCTGAACCAGCTCGCATATGCCGTAAACGCGGGACGCCTCACCGCGGTGTCGGCTGACGATCTTCGCGTAATCGATCAGACGCGCATCGCGGTTGAGCAGGCCACTGCTCTGCTCCGGACCTTCCTGACATGATTGGCGAGGCCATCAAGAAAGAAGGGGAGAAAGGCTCTGGTGGCGGCGCGGATGCCTTCAAGCCCGGCGTGGCATATGTCTGCGGCAAGGCCGTCCGGGTCGCGCTGCGCAACATCGCCTCGCCAGACTGGCAGAACGCGGCTGGGGACATGCGCCTCACGTCAGAGCTGAACAGCAGAGTCCGGAAACCATATTACCATTTGGTCCTCAGTTGGCATGAGCTGGAACAGCCAAGTGATGACCAGATGGTCGCGGCGGCCGACCATATGATCCGAAGCCTCGGGCTGGAGGAACATCAGATCGTCATCGGGACACATCACGACACGATGCGGCGGCATGTGCATCTGGTTTGCAACACGGTTCACCCCATCACCGGAAAGGTCTGGTCGAAATCCAACGACCATCTTCGGATCGAGAAGGCCTGCCGGGAAATCGAGCTGGCACAAGGCTGGTCACATGACCGGGGCCGGTGCGCGTTCGATGTGTCAGCGGATGGCACGGTCGAGTTGAAACCCAACCCAGCGGCCTGGGACAAGAAGAAAGCGGACCGGGACGCCGGGAAGAGACCCAAAACCTCCGGCGCGCGCAAGTTTGAGAAATCGACAGGGATCGAGACATTCGAGCACGGCATCCCGGCCGCTCTGAAGGCTCGATTTGCACAGGTCGTTGGTGCCGCGCAGGACTGGGAGGGTCTTCACGCGGCCCTCGGAGAGCTTGGGTTGCGCTATTACAAGGCCGGGTCCGGTGCGCGGATCGGCATCCTGGGCAGCACCGAATTCGCAAAAGCGTCAGCGTTCGGATCGAAGTTTTCCATCCGTAAGATGGTGGCCGCCCTTGGGGCATATAAAGATCCGGAAGGCGCATACGTCAATGATCTCAAAGAGGATCACAAGGATATTGAAAGCATATCCGGGGTAGTCTGGGAAGAGGACCGCAAAGCGACCGCATCATCGGCGTTCAAGCTGACGCTCTTGCGCCGCATCTACTGCGATCTCCATCTCGATCCCGCCGTGTCTGACGCAATACGTTTTGTCGATCTGCAGGATGTGCCTCCTCAGATCACGTTCCGGGATAACGCAACACTGGTCGATCATGGCAGCCGTCTCTCGACATCGCGTAGCACCCACGAGACGCGCGCGGCCATGATCGCGATCGCAAAAGCCAAGGGGTGGTCCTCGGTGAAGTTCTCCGGTTCACCTGACTTCGTGCGTCTTGCGTCTCTCGAGGCCGCCCGTGCAGGTCTCCCCGTGCATGGTGCCCCGCAGGACATTCAGACGCAGTGTGATGCGATCCTGGACCGGCTGGAGCGCCAACAGCGCCGGATCGAGGCCGAGGCCCGGGCCGGGCAGCAAGCGGCCCATGAGGCCACTGTAGACCGCGAGCAGGGGATCCGGGTGAATGACGCGGAGCGGGCAGAGGCCGCAGCCCGGGTCGATGTCAGGACCGCCGAGGTCAGAGCCGTGATCGATGCCATCGGCCCCGGGCGTGATCCCGTCCGGACGGCCTTGCGGACTGTGGCGCGCCAGGAAGAGAAGCGGATCAAAGCAGAGCTGCCGGATCGCCGGAGCGTCTCGAACCCGCAAGCCGCCCCGGACGCGGATCGCCGAGGCAGCAGCACACATCGTCGGATCGCAAGAGCGGTCAAAGAGAACGATCATCACGAGTTGGACCGGATGCGGACGGTCCACATCAACGAGATCGCCTCGCGCGGTGGCTGGTCCTATGACCCCAAACACAAGGACGGGCATAACGACCCGCAGGGCCGGGATCATCGAACCTATGTGCGCGGTGGCGAGACAATCAAGGCGACGCGGAAAGGGTCGCTCTGGGTCTGGACGAATAACAAGACGGGCGCATCCGGATCGGTCATCGATCTTTGGCTATCCGACAATGCGGGATCGACACTTGGCGATGCGCGCAAGGCGTTCCGCGAGATCATGGGCACTGACACACCGATGCTCGTGCCCCCAGCAGCGCCGCGCCTGGGCGACACCCCTCAAGACCACACCGAGGCCCGGCGCCGATGGGAGGAAGCACCTTATATCGACGATCACCGGACCTACGCAGAGGATCGGGGCATCTCGAAAGCGACCCTGCACCGCTTCCAGGAGGATGTGCGCTGTGGCGCTTTTGGCGGCATATACTTCGCGCATCGCAACCCCGAGACCGGAGATATTCAGGGGTTCGAACAGCGGTGGGAGAAGGATGGTCAGAAGAACGCTGCGCGCTTTGCCAAAGGCGGCCTGAAGACCGTCGCGATTCTCGGCGATCCGAAAACCGCCAAGCGTATGGTGGTGTTCGAAGGCGGCCTCGACGCCCTCGCACTTGCGGAATTTGAGGCCCGGGATGACACGATCTACGTCAGCACAGGCGGCGGGTTCGGGCCGAAGACAGAGGCCGCCCTTCTCAAGCTCGCTGAGGGCCTGAAGCCGCTGTCAGGCTTCGATAACGACGCGGCAGGGGAAGCACTTCACAGGCGGCTCACCGGGCTCCTGCCCCGCGCCACGCGTCTTGCGCCGCCATCGCAGGTCGAGGGCGCAATGAACGTGAAGCCCTGCAAGGACTGGCTCGATGTGCTCAACGCCTCCAAGGTTGCCGCTTCGCAAACCATGTCACCGAGCAACCTTGCGGCTCACAGTGAAAGTGCGGGCCTTGCCGAGCAGTTGGTGCAGGCACCGCATTTGCGTGAACCCAAGATGCCGGAATTTGGCTGACCTAACAAGCGCTGCAGCGCGACAAACAGAGATGAGGTCGCGTCAGATCCCATCGTCGCCACAAAAGTGATCACAGCGCTTCTTAAAATGAAGAAAAGAAGAGGACGTCAGGGCCTTGTGATACAATCCGGCCCCCTACCGGAATTGATGCGGTGGATGCCCCCTCCTCGAACGGCATCGCGATGTGCCATGGTGGTTATTCAACCACCACCAAAGAGAAAGGGAGCACCCATGGAAGAAGATATCATCATTGGCGTTGATCTGGCAAAGAACGTTTTCCAGCTGCACGGCGCGCGCCGGGATGGACAGGTTGTGTTTCGGAAGAAATTGAGCCGACCACAATTTGCCAAGTTTTGCGCCGAACATCCACGCAGCCTTTTCGCCATGGAAGCCTGCGCGACAGCCCATTATTGGGCACGCGAACTGATGTCGTTGGGTCATGAAGTGAGGCTCATTCCACCGATCTATGTCAAGCCATTCGTAAAGCGCCACAAGAATGATGCGGCAGATGCGGAGGCCATCACCGAAGCTGCGCTGCGGCCCAACATGTCCTTTGTCGTGCCAAAATCC
>Ga0209199_1001295_pt1 | contig 30673 bp, 8 predicted proteins | sample COGITO_mtgs_1105_7_FD_184805 | JGI IMG/M metagenome (GOLD analysis project Ga0209199, IMG submission 184805) | Pelagic marine microbial communities from North Sea - COGITO_mtgs_110523 (SPAdes) (version 2) | ecosystem: Environmental > Aquatic > Marine > Epipelagic ...
CGCGTGATGATGGCGCGGACTTCCTCACGATCAATGGTCGTGGCGCAGGGGTCCTGGCGTCCGCTGATCCTGCTACGCAATCAGCCCCCTTGACGAGCGATAAAGACGTGGTTCTTGTGCGCAAATCCTTCATCGCTTTGATGAATGAAACAGCGCCGGGCACATTCGCGCAGGGTTATGAGCGGATCAATTACGGTTCTGACATGAATGGTCGTGTGCGCGTCAACGGTTTTGCGGGCGAAGATGCGTTCTATTCAGACGACACGTCCACGATGATCACGCTTGATGGTGGTCTGCACAATGACACGTTCCAGATCGGACAATTGTTCGGCTCTGCGCGTGTTGCACCAAATGTTGCGGCGGGGGATGAGATCGAAACCAACGAAACCACACAGGGTTTCTTGTCGGTCGGTAACTCTATGCCGATGCTGGTGTATGGCGGTCTGGGCGAAGATGTCTTTAACGTCTTCTCAAACAAGGCGCTGACCAAGCTCTTTGGCGAAGACGGCAACGATATGTTTGTTGTGCGAGCGTTCGTTCTGAAATCTGACAAAACCAAAACGGCAGGTGCGGGCGATACCGAGCTGTTTGGTGGCGCGGGTGATGACAGTATTCTTTATAACCTCAACGCGCCTTTGAAGATCGATGGTGGCGCAGGTGTCGATAAGATCATCGTCTTGGGCACAGAAGAAAACGACAGCTTCTTGCTGACGGATCAGGGCATCTACGGTTCGGGTCTGAACATTAGTTTTGAGGGCCTTGAATTGGCTGAAGTTGATGCTTTGGAGGGCGACGATACCTTCTACGTTCTTTCCACATCTCCGAAGATTGCGACGACGATTATTGGTGGTATGGGCAGCGATACCATCAACATTGGTGGCGATGTAACAACCGATATCGTGTCTTTGGAAGTCGAGGGCACATCGTCCTTCGTGAACCATTCAGTTCTGTCTGAAGACCCGGCGTTTAACGAGATTTTCGTAAGTGGCGTCAACTTGAACCTTGCGGACGCATCGCGTGGTTTGGTCGAAATTCGCGATACGGGTCTGACGCTTCTCGAAGGGGGCGCAGAAGCCTTCTACGAAGTGCGTTTGACGTCAAGCATTACGACGGCGGCATATCTTACAGCGTCTGCGGCGCGTTCTTCTACGCAAGATCGCCAGACACGCACTGAAGGCTCACGCAAAGCGGAAAGCTTGCTGATCTCGAAGACCTCCGGTGGCGCGCAAGCCTCTGCGCAGGTGCTTAGCTTTACGGCGGCAGATTTCGCGGCGGGTGCAACGACCAGCGTGTGGAAGCGTGTTTATGTTCAGGCACCAGACGATGATGCATTCGAGGGTTTGCGCACAGTCGTGCTAAGCCATTCACTGCTTTCTGATGCGGCTGCGGTTCAAAATGTGCTGGTTGGCAATATCGAAATCGCGGTTCAGGACGACGACAAAGCGGATGTTCTGGTGGCTGGCAATATCACTCAGTTGGAAGTTGTCGAAGGCGGCAGCGCTGTTACGGTTGATCTGGTTCTTTCGCGTGAACCAGTAGCGGGCGAAATTGTGACTGTGACGCCATCGTTGTCGAAAGATGGTGATTTCACTTACAACCAAGCGAGCTTCACGTTTGATGCGAGCAATTGGAATGTGCCGCAGCAGCTTATCCTTACGGCCTTCGACGATACGTTGGACGAGAACCGTGAACGTGAGACTATAAAGTTGAGCGTGACGTCCAACCAAGCGGGCAGCGAGTTCTCTAGTGCAATTCCTGTTGAGATCGATATCGCGGTTGTGGATAATGACAAAGGTTCTGTGATTGTTACCGAAACCAACGGTGACACAATCGTTAGCGAAGGTGCTAGCGACACCTATGAATTGGTCCTGTCCAAAGCACCGACCCATGATGTGACGGTGTCGGTTCTGACTGATGGTCAAACCACCGCGAGCAGCACAGATCTGCGTTGGAACGCCGACGATAAGACGATTACGTTCAATGCGGTGAACTGGAACACAAAAGCTGTGGTTGAGCTGACATTGGCAGCAATCGTGCAGACCGGTCAGCCAACGATTAACCCGGGCCTTCAGCCGCAAGTCGTTTCGGCAATTCGCGGACCGCTTTATGTTTATGGTGGCACTGGCCCCGGTGCGAATCGAACAGTTAACCAAGGTGTTTCTCTACCAACAGAAACAGATGTGGCATTGTCTTTCATCGCTAATCCTGTGGACGAAACCCTCAAGACGGACCGTTTGTTCTTCTACAATGCGGGCTCGTCCGCGGTGCAATCGGGCGTTTTGACCGAAACCAGCATCACCGGTTTTGACATGGCTCCAACGCCCTTGATTTTAAATGTTGGCACACCTGCGGCGCCGCAATTTAGCACGTTTGATGCCGGCATAACCTATGAAGGTCTTGAAATCGTCGAACTGATGCTTGGTCAAAATGATGATACACTCGACATTCATTCAACGGCGTCTGGCGCAATTACGGTTGTGCATGGCGGCGGCGGTTCAGACACGCTTCGTGTGACTGGCGCGGCTGGCACTGCGGATGCGGGCGGCGAAGATCGTGCGTTGATCTTGCTTGGTGACACCACGCAAGACGGTCAGCGTTATGATTTCCGTTCAACCAATACACCCAACGGCAATGCGCGCGTCTTCGCGGCAAACAAACACGGCAATGATGTTATTGATGCGACTGGCGCAAAGCAGGGAGTCATCATTTACGGTGGACGTGGTAATGACTCGATCACGGGCTCGGTTGGCGATGATAATTTACTTGGTGGTTCTGGCGATGATACGATCCATGCGCTTGGCGGACGTGACCATATTTACGGCGATAACGGTCTTCGCATTGATCTCTCTGTACGCAATTCGCTTCAGCCACAATTGGTGACAATTGTGCGCTCGCAAGTGCTTGGGGCGGAGTATTATGATACACAGACTGGCGACCCGCTTGCGGCCGCTGGCAACGATGTGATCACTGCAACGGGCGACAATATAATTCTTTCCGACTTTGGCGTTATCCAGCAATTGGCTGGCACCAACCGAGCGTTCAACACAGGCGCCGTTGTGCAGGTCCGGTCTGATCGCGTTGATGAAGGCGATAACGACAATATCACCACAGGTCTTGGCAAAGACTGGATCATTGCGGGCATTGGTCGCGATGAAGTGCGCGCAAGCGGTGGCAACAATGCCATCTTCGGCGATCACGGTGTGCTCGACATCTTCGCGGCGACATATCCTTTGAAAGCAGACACAGCGCTTACGCTGCCAAACCTTGGTGGCGACGATACAATTGTCAGCGGCGACGGCGATGATTGGGTCCTTGGCGGCGGGGGCAGTGATCAGATCACTGATGGCACCGGCAAAGCGACGATCATTGGCGATCTTGGAACGATCACCGCAAATGCGATGCACCATCTTGTTTCGGTTGCGACAAAAGATACGGGCATTGGCGGGGCAGATGCGATTACTAAAACCGATGGCGACGCGATTGTTCTTGCTGGTGCCGGCGATGACACAGTGACGACTGGCGCGGGCAATAGCGTATTGCTGGGTGATTTCGGCTCTGTTGTGACCGATGGTGCGGGCATCATTCGTTCCATCACCAGCGCGGATACCTCGCTTGGCGGCGATGATACGATCAGCGCAGGCGCAGGCGGCGCGTCGGTCTTTGGTGGATTTGGATCAGACAACATCACAACTGGAGACGGCGATGATGCAATCCTTGGTGATGTGGGCACGTTGACCTTCGTTGACGGCATTCGCTCCAAACTGGTCGGTACAATTGAAACACCAAGCTACGGGGCAGGGGATACGATCTTGACCAATGGTGGTGAAGATTGGGTCATCGGCGGAGCCGCGGCAGATACGATCACCAACATCTCTGGTGCATCTGCGGCACTTGGAGATGCGGGCGTCATTACGGCGGATGCGGCAGGGCGATACATCAATGTCGTCTCAACGCAACCGGATGATGGCGGCAATGACATCATTACAGGTGGTAGCGATAGCGACTTTATCTTTGGTGGCGCCGGGTCCGATCTTCTGGATGGCGGTCGCTCTAACGATATGATCGCGGCTGATGGTGGCTTGATGAGCCGCGATACAGACAAGCTCGGGCGTGAACGTCACACCTTTGAAACCATCGATTTCTTCTCTGGCGATGCTGACACATTAATCGGTGGTCACGGACAAGATGTAATGTTCGGTGGTCACGGTGGGGACAAGTTCCAGCTGAACCTCGCTGATGATATCGTTGCGGGTGAATATGCGCGTGTGCGGATTGTTGACTTTGCAAGCGGTAGGAACCTTGTGACCAGCTTCCTTTCAATGGCACCGCGTGGTACTGACCTTCTGGTTCAAACGATGCTTGGCCTAGAAAACCAGACACGCGTGCCGGTTCGTGCAAAGACGCTGCCTGCGATGGATGTGGTCGATAATGGGTTAAAAGTGACCGAACTTAGCCTACGCCCTGATGATCGCGCTGATTTATTTTTGGTGACGGACGGTGCGCTTCTTGGTGCGAATGTTCAAATTGGTACGAAGGTTCAGATCGACGCTGATCCGGGCAGTATTCCTGGCCTTGCTGGGTTCTCATATCTGGCAACGCCAAATCTGTTGTCAGATGAATTGCCTAGCTTACTTGAGGACAAAACCCTGCCAGAAACAGACGCAGTGCCGGCACCGGAAGCAACGACGCTATTTAACCTTCAACAAAACGAGCAAGGTGATCCAGAGGCAGTCGAAGTTGCTGCACTTGAGCAGGCAGCTGTGTCAGAAAAATCGGGCGCGTGGAAGTTCCTTGGATGGGCGTTGTCAAAGTATGATGCCTGATATTGGTATGGTGTTCTGATTAATGGCCGAAACAGGTGAATACGCCGTTCTCAAGCGGAGCGTTGCGCAGCATTTTGCGGGTATTGAGGGCGTTCTAGCTTCGCGCACTTTGGTGCGTAGCGGCAAAAATCAATGGGTCTCTGTTGCGGGCAAGGGTGAGATTGACCCAGACGTCGCCATGTCGGTGCTTCAGAATTTCGACGCTGATGGCGGCGGCTCGGTCCAACCGGTTAAAGAAGGTCCAGCGACGTGGCTTGCCAGCTATTTCACCGGCGGCGCAGGTGTTGATCTGTGCCTGTTGTTTTCACTCTCTGATCTACCGCCAGATAAGTTGGAAACTCTGCTCGCCAGTCTGGAAGCAAAAGCAGGTTGGCTTTTGGTCGCAGCACTGAAGGATCATTCAAGCAAACGCGACAGCATCGCGTTAAGTGTTGATATTGGCTCGAAACTATTGATCGACGCGGCGCGTGCAAGGTCGCGCGCTGCCCTTGCGGATCAATGGATCGCGCGGTTAGAAAAGGCGCTGAAACCGGATGTGATGGCAGTGACCTGGGTACGTGCGGATGTTCCCAAACTGGCAGGTGTCAGCGGTGGAAGTTTGGTGGATCGTCAAAGCGTATCACGCGCAGCTTTGGAAAAACTTGCGGAACAGGCAATCGACGGGCGCTCTGTTCAGCTTTATCGTCAGGGCGAAGTTATCCCGCCACAGGTCGCGGAAGCGATGGCTTCGCTTAATGCGAAAAGTGCGATGATTTTGCCGATCTATCTTGGCGACAATTGTCAGGCCGTCGTGCCGGTTTTCTGGTCTGATACGATTAGCGAAATGCCCAATCTGGACGCCGCTGACATCATTGCGCAGGTTTTGGGCGAAGCGCTTTCCATCTTCAGACGCGCGCGTCCGTCAATTTTTCGCAGGCTGAGCAATTGGGCGGCAGGATTGTTTCGCGCTATTTTCGGAAAACGTGCGGCGCGTCTCAAACTTATTTTTCTGGCCATCGCCGTTCTGACTGCGATTGCGGCGTTTGTGCCAACCCCTTCGCGCCCCGCGTTTGAAGCGTTGATCGAGGCGCGTGATCGCTCCATTGTTTCTGCGCCATTTGACGGATTTCTTGTAGAGGCGCCGCTTGAACTGGGGGATCGCGCAGATATTGGCGATACTTTGGTTGCGCTGGAAGACACGGATTTCAAACTGGAGTTTGCGCGCGCAGAGGCGGAAGTGAACCGAATCAGTTCTGAAATGCAAACTGCACGCGCACGTCGCGAAACTGCGCAGGTACGCGTGTTGGAAGCGCAAATGCAGCAGACCATCGTGCAGCGCGATTTGCTCTCTCATCAACTTGATCAAACGCGTATCACAGCGCAAACAAAACAGATAGTGGTTGGCGGTGATGCGTGGCGCCGCATTGGTGCGCGTGTGCGTTTGGGCGATCCTTTGATCGAACTTGCGCGTCCCGGAAGTATTGCTGTGCGCGCCTTTATCGATGAAACTTGGGTGCTTGATATCCCAGGCGATGCGACGGCCTCTGTTCTTTTGGCGGCCTTTCCAGATCAGCCCATCCCTGTGCAATTGGAGCGCATTACCACCGAAGCGCAAATGCGCGATGGCACTAATGCGTTTTCCACATGGTTCGCCTTTGAAGCCCCGCCAGAGCTGGGTGTTCTTGTCGGCATGCGAGGGATTGTGCGCGTTGACGTTGGGCCGTCAAATTACCTGCGCGAATATACACGCGGGCCGGTTTTGTGGGCGAAATCGCTGATCTGGCGTTGGCAGTAGTCTCGTGTCTGGTGGTTTACGGCATCCTGATTGGTATCTTATCTCGGATCAAAAGTTTCGCCAAAGAGGCGCGTTGAAGCTTAGTTATCAAACTTTTCGCGGTGAGAATTTCGTTGTCATTTCCGACACGCTAACGGGTCAATATCTACGCCTCTCGCAACGCGCTGAAGTCATGTGGAACAAGCTTGACGGCAAGCGCAATATTCAAGCAGTCTTCGACGAACTCAGTGATAGTCCCGGCACAGCGACCACACAGCACGAAGTTGTCGACTGGATCATGCAGCTTGTTGGGAGCGGTGTACTGCTTTCGGATCACGACCTTGATCCCAAAAGCTTGTCCGAACGCGGCCAGAAAAAGCGTGACAAAAATCTCGAAATGCGCGCGGCTAGTCCTTTGTCGATCAAGATTGAAATGTTTGATCCCAACTGGCTTATCCAGAAAACGTTTCCGTTGTTTGCGTGGCTTTTCACGGCCTTTGGCGGATTTGTAATTGTAGGAATTTTGGTGACGGGATTGGCCTTGGCCGTGTTGAACGCTGAAATGTTAGCGCAGTCCTCCGACGGCGCGTTGCTGTCGCAATCGGGATTGATCGCGCTTGCGCTCGCTTATCCAGTGATGAAAATCCTGCATGAATTGGCGCATGGCTATGCGGTGCATCGATTTGGCGGAGAAGTCCGCGAATTTGGCGTCATGTTGCTGATCTTCTTTCCCGTGCCTTATGTTGAAGCCTCAGAGGCTAGCGCCTTTCCAGACAAGCGCGCGCGCATGTTGGTCGGCGCGGCGGGCATTCTGGCAGAGCTTGTCATCGCAGCCATTTCGATGATTTTATGGCTGCAAATCGAACCGGGTTTTGAACGCGCGGTCTTGTTTAACTTCATGTTGATCGGGTCAATCTCGACACTGTTTTTTAATGGCAATCCCTTATTGAAATTCGACGCCTATTTTGTGCTTGCGGATTGGCTCGAAATGCCAAACCTTGCGGCGCGGGCAGGGGCCTATATGTCGGATGTTTTCCTATCCGTCGTGCTGCGTTTGCGCCGTGAAGTGTTTCCCGGACCAGGCGAAGCATCCATTTTAGGTATCTACGGGGTCTTGTCGCTGATTTACCGGCTGATCCTAACTATGGGTATTGCCCTGATTGTGTCACGCTTGTTCTATGCAATAGGCATACTTCTGGCGATTTGGGCCGTCGTGATGAGCATTGTCTGGCCGCTTGTCAAACTCGCAAAAAAAGGGAGCAAAATGGCACGCGCACAAAATCGGAGTTTTCGTTATTGGCGACGCTTGGTGGGGCTTTGCGTCACGGTTGTCGGGCTATTTGCCTTTGTTCCGCTTCCTTTCATGGCACTGGGCGAGGGGCAAATCACGGTCGTGCGCGCCGCAGAGATTCGCGCGGGGACGTCGGGACATATCACCGAAATCGCGCAATTGGTTGGCGCGGAGGGCAGCGCGCAAACCGTGCGTACAGGCAATATGTTGATGCAATTGGAAAACCCGACGCAATCCACACGCGCGGCGTCTTTAAAGCTTGATATGCACGCGCGAACAGATGCTTTGGGGCGTGGTGGGCTTAGCGTCACGCAGCGTCAGGAACAGGAACGCAATCTCGTTTTGACGCAAAAAGCGCTTGATGATGTGACCCTTTTAGAAGACGCACGAAACCTGACGTCGCCTGCGGATGGTCAATTGTCTTGGGCCGGTGGCGTGCCCCCGGTTGTTGGCAGTTTCGTGTTTCGCGGTGATCTATTGGGCGACGTCATTGCGCGCGATACTTTGGAAGTTCAGCTAGCCTTCCCTGCTGCGTTTGCGGGTATAATTCCTTTGGGCATACCGCAAATTGATATGCGATTACCCAACGGCGATACCCTGACCCAAATTGCAACGCGCACGCAAATCATTGCGCCTGGTCAACAAGCACCGCCCGCCTTATTTGCAACGAATGGTGGCACAATTCCGCAGCTTCCCAATGCGCCGGACCTTGCCCTGGACGCTGCCTATCTGGTTTGGATCGCGCCTGATCTTGATCTAAGTCCGTTCGCAAGAATGCGGGTGAAGGCGCGTATTGAATTGCCGCGTGCCACAGCGTTTGAGCAAGCACGTTTTCAATTCCGACGCCTGTTCTTGCGGGCAAACCGTGTCTGAGCTGAGGCCCTTTGCAAGGTCGCGACGCAAACCGGTTTTGCGCATTGTGAAGCCGCTTCATAAATATGCGCTGATGTTTCACGAACGGCTTGGCTGGCGCATTCTACGTAAACCGGCGCGAACGCGAAAGGTCGCGAAGGCGATCGAAAAGCACTGGCTTGAGCTACGTACCTTGAGCGATACGCAGCTTGAACGTCACTTGGAAGACAATCAAACGCGCGCGCAAGACCTATTGGTGCCTGCAGAAGGCGGCATGGCCTTCGCGCAAGTGCTAGAGGTGATCCGCCGCGAAACGGGGTTAAATCTTCGCGACAATCAAATCGCTTGCGCGTTGGCGTTGCTGCGCGGTGAATGTGTGGAATTGCGCACGGGCGAGGGAAAAACACTCGCCGCTGCCTTGGCCGCCTTGATCGCCGCACGTGCGGGAGTTTCGACCCACGTGATCACTGTAAATGACTATCTTGCCAGCCGCGATCACAAATTGATGGTGCCGCTCGCTGCGCGGTTGAATCTGTCGAATGCGGTTATGACCTCCGATACTACGGATGAAGAAAAGCAAGCGTCCTACGACGTGGATATCCTGTATTCCACAAACAAGATTTACGTTTTTGACCACCTGCGTGACAAGCGTGAGAGGCGTCAAAGTGGGGAGGCTATTCCACGCCAAATGGGGCAGGCCTTCGCAATTGTCGATGAAGCCGATAGCGTTTTGATAGATGATGCGACAACGCCGATGATCTTGTCTGAACCGGGCGACAAAGTATCTGATATTGATGTCGAACTGTTCTACAGTTTGGTGGACTTCGCACGCAATAGTCTTGAGGACAAAGAGCGCTTGCTTGACGGGCAGGGCAGTTGGCGGCTGACCGATCAGGGCTTGGGAGCGTTGGAGAGATTTGCACCAACTTTGGCGCATCCTTTAGCGCGTAGCGACGATATTGTGGGCCTCACTGAGCAAGCTTTGTCCGCCGTTTACGGGTTTCGCGAAGGGGAATCTTTTGTGGTGCGCGATGGAGAAGTCGTCTTGATCGATCAATCCACCGGGCGGTTGATGCCAGATCGACGGTGGTCGTACGGGCTACATCAAATGGTTGAAATCGCTACAAATTTAGAACCCACACCAGAAGCGCAAACCGTCGCGCAAATCACCCAGCAAACGTATTTTCGCCAGTATCGCATTCTGGCTGGTCTCACAGGGACCGCACGCGAATGTCGTCCTGAACTTTGGGCGATCTATCAGATCCTTGTGCGTCCGATTTCGTCGCATGCGCCCACAAAATTGCGTGGGCAGGGGCTTCAAGTGTTTAGCCTTGCCTTTCAGAAATGGGCCTATGTGTTGGAGCAGGCGCAAAAAGTGGCGCAAGATCGATCAGTTTTGGTGGGGGTTAATGATGTGGCTGAAGCCCAAGCGCTTGCTGATGTTTTTGCGCAAAGTGGTTGCGACGTAGCGGTACTTGATGCGCTTTCGGAAGAGCAAGAAGCGGAACTGGTAGGCAAGGCCGGGGAACGCGGCGCCATTACGATTGCAACCCATTTGGCGGGGCGCGGAACGGATATTTTGTTGGCCGATGAAACACGCGCGGCGGGCGGTTTGCATGTGATGATTTGCAGCATCATGGCATCTGGACGCCTTGAGCGACAACTGTATGGGCGCGCGGGTCGCCAAGGTGATCCCGGCAGTTATGAAACGGTCATCAGTCTTGAAGATCGTGGGCTGGTTGATGGTGCGCAATCGTCTTGGCGCAGGATGATGACCCTATGGTTAAACCTGCGTTTGCTCCCCAGATGGGCCTTGTCGCAAATCCAAACCAATCGCGATAGACGCGCGCGTAGCATCCGACGTAAAAGCCTGCTGCGCGAACAAGAGCTTGCCAAACACATTGGCTATCGCTGATAGTTTTCACGCACACGCCAGAGCATTGCGCTTGAGGGCCAAAAACCGAGTAGGACCAGTCTATGAAAAGTCTCCCTTTGCTTATGGCACTCGCATTATTCCCGACGTTGGCGCTGACCCAACCCAACATTGTGTCGCAGGAACCCTTGACCTGCTTACTAAACCCCAACCGCGTTTCCGAGATCGGCAGCGACCGTGTGAGCATCGTTCGTAACGTCCCCGTGGAGCGCGCTCAGTTTGTGCGCAAAGGCGATGTGCTGGTGCAGCTTGATGATGCGTTCCTTCAGTCAGATCGCGGTGTCGCAGAGATTACGCATAATTCGCTTGTCCAGCGTTTGGAGCGGGCCAGCAAGCTTATACGCGGCAACCTGATTTCGCTTGACGAGATCGAAGAAATTCGCACTGAACTTGCCGTAGCTGGCGCAAAATTATCAAGGACTGATTTGGAAATCGCACGCGCGCAGGTCACCGCGCCTTTTGACGGTTTTGTTGCGGACATTCAGGTGTCTGAGGGCGAATTGATCGGGTCTGAATCGTTGCTGACCTTGGTCGAATTGACTCGTCTCAAAACTGAACTGGTCTATCTTGCCGAATCCTATGGCGAGGTTTCCAAAGGTGACACGCTCAAGATCATCATTGATCAAACTGGAACGGAAGCGATGGCGACCGTCACATCGATTGACCCGTTCTTTGATGCGTCGTCCAATACATTTTCTGTCTTCGCTGTTGTCGAGAATGACGACCTTACGCTGCCCGCGGGCGCAAACTGTCGGGTCATTCAGTGAGCTGGTACGCAGCTAGAGCTCGAGAAACTCGATAATATCGTCGGCTTCTGCTTCAAAATAGAACGAAATGAAGTCGCCTTTGACGGGGTCTTCGCCCGCCGCGATATGCAGCATCGGGGCTCTGGTACAAAACGCTAGCATATCCGGTGAGTGGCCTTTAAAACTGCTCAATGCTTGCGCGACAAGCGCCGGTTCAGGCTCGGCTTTGCGAACGGTCAACAGCCAACTGTCTCGACCAGAATTATCGATGCGTGTCCACACGCCGTTCTCATCATTTAGCGCGCTCATCGCCGTTTCTAAATCGGTGATATTCATTGAAAATTTGGCGCAGGCTTTTTCGATTTCGGGCCAGTACACCGTTCTTGCAAGCAGCGGTTCGCATCGGTATGTGTCTTGGCGCAATGATCCATCTGGAAGGGACTTCACCCCTAGATAGAGCGCAAACGGGTCGAGATTTTCGGACAGTACACGTTCAATCTGTTGATCCCAAAACTGTGCATAAAGCCGCACAGACTTGAGCGATTTTGACAGACCCAAACCAATAGCGTCACAGCCCTGCAACAGACTACGCCACTTCGAAATTACGCCGTTTGACATGCCCAGAAGCTGCGCTGCGCGCTCTAGCCCCTTTACAGACCGCGGGTTCATATCAAAAAACATCAAACAGCGTTCTTCAACGGGATGTTCCTGCGTTATCGACCAAGATTGATCAAACCCGTCCGCTTGAGTGATCAAAGCGCGAAGCTCTCTACGAAGGAGGTCGTCCATTGTGGTGAAACTTTCTATAAAAACAGGCAGCGAGTCGACCTTTTGGCAACAAGTCAAAATCAACTGGGAGCTAGATAGCATAACCTAGATGATTCATTTGATTTTTTAGTGTGTGCAGGCCAGTGATGACACATCCCCGAGCAAGTAAGGAAAATCAATGATGAAATTTCTTTTTACTTCGCTTGGTACCGCTTTTCTGGCCGCTTCCACCGTTCTTTTTGCGCAGGAAGAAATCGAGGGCAACGATGTCGTGCTCGATGATCGTCCAATTGCACAGGTTGGGGCACGTTTGGCTTATAATTCCCAGCGTGGCCCGATCCTTGGGCTGAGCTATGCCTCGCGCAAATTTTTCGGGAGAGACGCGTTTTTCCGTTTCTCTGCTGATATCAGCGAGCATGACAAATTGTTCGGGATTAACTTTCGAAACGACGAGATTTTCGGTCGGTCGCCCAAATTTGGCTTGCGCCTTTATCATAACGAAACCCGCGCCACGTCCAGCTTTGGTTTTGATACCGCGCGCATCGGAATTGAACCGCGCCTTACTTGGGCTTTGGGTGGAAACACGTCGCTGACAGGGCGCGTCTTGTTCTCGCGCGATCGTGTGAGCAATGTCGATGCCACCAATTCCGCGCTGATCATGGCCGATATAGGCACGCGCATGAGAACCTCTATCGGTGCGCGCCTGAATTACGGTTTGCCCGGTGAAGGCAAAGGGCAGGCCTATATAAGCGCCGATGTCGCCAAAACCAGCCGCGATACCAACTACTTCAAATTGCTTGCTGGCGTTTCCAAGCAGCGCGAATTGAACAACGGCTCAATAATTGTCAGCGGAAAATTAAGCGGTGGCATGTTACAAATGGCAGGTGACGCGTCTTCATCCATCGGGGATCGCTTCTTTCTGGGGCAAGGCTCTATTCGAGGGTTCGGATTTGGTGGCTTTGGTCCGCGCGATCTAAACACAGCGAACAATTCCCCGCTGGGCGGCAATAGTTTCGTCGCTTTGCGCACCGATATTCAGATGCCTTATCTGTTTGGCGAAGAAGCCACGGCTGTTCCGGGCGTCTTCATGGATTTGGGCAGTATTTGGGACCTGAATTCCGTCGTAGGTGGGCCAAATGGCACGCAAATTGTGGATGACAGTCTTAATCTTCGGGCAAGTTTTGGTATCAGCATCCAGCTAAACACCGCCGTTGGCCCGATTTCCGTCAGCTTGGCACATGCCGCTAAGAAAGAACGCAATGACCAGACGCAGATTTTGATGCTGTCGTATAATCGTTCGTTCTAAACGAGTGGGTTCGATATTAATTCAAACCTAAAGATTACATGACCATTATCGTGGGCAAAATTTCTTTTGGATTTAGCTGGGAGGTTGGTGGGGTGTTGTCAGAGGAAGCTGACTTGAGCGGGGCAGGGTGCTGATCTGGCATTGTGAATGATAAACCGCAGTGCTTTTTGATACTTTTAAATCAGTCCAGTGATCACCCGTCTGGCCGTGAGGATGTATATTCGATCTGCATTGTCGCTTCGAAACGTTGAGGATTCGTGTTCCACGAACGCGGGATTGATTTCAGCCATGAAACGATCCGGTTCTGATAGAACCGTTTCGGCCCTCTGTTCGCCGCTGAGATCCGAAAGAAACTGATTCAGCACCTGCGCGCTCATTCTAATTGGCAATGGTATTTGGACGAGATTTTTGTTAAGATCAACGGAGAAGCGCACTTCTTGTGGCGGGCGGTTGATCACGAAGGCGAAGTGTTGGAAATCTATGTAATCAAACGCCGAGATTGCAAAGCTGCATTGAAATTCCTCAGTAAAACAAGAAACTATATGGTCGACTATATGTCATCGTGACTTATCCACTGCAATTTTATGGCGCTGCGATGAAGGTCATCGGCAATGCTGAACGATAAGAAACGGGTCGTTGGAAGAATAACAGAGCCGAGAATTCACACTTGCCTTTTCGTCGGCGAGAACGGGCAATGCTGCGCTTCCGCCGAACGCGAACTTTGCAGGAACTCGTTGCCGTTCATTCTTCAGTTTACAACCACTTCAACCAAGAACGCCACTTCTACAGTTGAGAAAATTTCAAATTCAAACGCGCCCTGGCTCTCGCCGAATGGCGTCAACTCTGTGCGGTATGAAGGCTGATTTCATTGCGCTTGCGGAGGCTGTGGCGCATTGTTTCTAACAACATCTTCACGCTGGAAGCGCGAAAGGAGAGCAAGCGATGGAATTGGTGCTTTGACGCTTCGTCAATTGGTGCTTTGACGCTTCGTCAAATTGCCCTTAACACTTGATTTTTCTATATTTTCTTTCCATAGACGAGTATCGCACCTAATTCTCGTGCCTTGGAAGGTAGCTAAATGTTGAAATCCTTTAGGACGCTGAATCACTTCTTATACATCTGGATTCTCGGAGCCAGTCTTGTATTTTTTAGTGTCCAATTGGCCAGCGCGCAGACTATCACGCTTTCACAAGCATATAAACGTATGCTCTCATTTGATCTCGAATTCGAGATTTTGGATCTTGAAGATGACGTCGCAGAGGAACTTATTCGCCAAGCGAAAGGCGAGCGGTATCCGCGCGTGAATTTGTCGGTGAGTTACGTGAAGACCCGTCAAGAGATTAAGAGCTCTGACAACACTACTTTTAGTTCGGGCGTTAGTACCTTCCCGACGACCACTGTTTCTTTCTCGGTTGTGCAGCCGATCTTTGATTTGCCGCGTTGGCGATCAATGGGATTGGCGCAATCGGAAGCCGAGCTGGCGAAGGCACGCGCTGAAGTCGTTCGCAACCGCATGGCCGCGCGAATGTCGTCGGCATTTGCTGGCGTAGCGCGAGCGCAGTTGCGTGTAGAGCGCGCGAAAGCATTTGTGCGGGCACGTTCACAATTGGAAAGCGCGCTAAGCTCGCAGGTTGATGCGGGTCGTGAAGAGATCGATGTCTTGTTCCGCGCGCAGGGAAATACCTTTGGCGCTAAGTCTGATCTTGCTGATGCAGAGTTAGGCAAGACAGAAGCGTTGTTCGAGCTGTATCGTTTTACCGGTCCAGGGTTTGAAAACGTCGCGTTTCGCGATCGCGGATTGTCCTCTGTCAACATGAACCGTTTGAAGCGCACTTTCTCGCGCGGCACTGCCAAAAGCATGTCGCCAGAAGTGCAGGCGGCAAAAGCGGGTGTGATCGTCGCGGAAAAGCAGCAGTTGCGTCAGAAGGGTAACTTCTACCCGACTGCGAGTCTCTCGATCGATGTGACCAGTGAGGAAACGGATGGATCGCTGTTTGGCGGTGGCTCGGATGTTTTGACTTCTGAGTTGGGCGTGAATGTAACGCAGTCCATCTATGAAGGTGGTGTGCGTCGCTCAAGAGTGCGCGAAGCGGATTTGCGTATTCAGATCGCTCAAGCACGTGTGAAGCAAGCAACAGATCTCGCGGGTCAGCGCTACACCGGATTGATGTCGTCGATGAAAAAAGCGCAATCGCAAGTGAGCGCGGTGTCGCGTCAATTACGTAAGGCGGATCAAGCGTTAGTTGCAACGCAAGATCGTGAGCAAGCCGGACGAGTAGGTGCAGCACAAACGATGGAAGCGCGTTTAAGGCGCGATACCCTAAGAACAGATGTGAAACTCGCAAGGCTTCGCGTCGTGCGTTTGCAATTTGAATTATACGCCTTGTTCGGGTCGCTCGATATCGATGCGATCTCCGGACAATTAGACAGTTAAAGAAATACTGGGAACACAATGACGAAACAACTCTTGATCTACGAAAATGTTACGCCACTTAACCGTGTCGATCACCGCGACATGTCGGTGCGCCAGACAAACAATTTCAAGTTCGCCGCAGAGACGAACTCTGTCCCTCTGGTTGATTTGGAATTCGTCAAAGCAGGCAGCGAGATGCCAATTGTTTTTGCCGAGACAGAAACCGGTGTCGTGTGTTTGGCATTGTTGGGTACAGAGCAAGATAAAAACGCATTTATCGATGCTGACAACAATTGGACAGGGAATTATGTACCGGCCTTTTTTCGTCGTTACCCCTTCGTTTTTGCGGTGCAAGATGATGGCGAGCAACTAACGTTGTGCATTGATGAATCCTATGACGGCATCAATAAAGACGGTATTGGCGAACGCTTGTTTGACGCGGAAGGCACAGAGACCAACTACATCAAGACGGTTTTGCAGTTCGCTGAGGAGTATCAAGCGACGTTCAATCGCACGCAGGCGTTTTGTGATCGTTTGGTTGAGAACGATCTGCTCGAAGAAGCCCGCATTGATTACACTTTGAATGACGGTAAAACGGGCGGCGTTACAGGCTTCAAGCGTGTGTCGGTTGAAAAATTCCGTGAGTTATCTGATGAGAAAGTTGTTGAGCTATTCCGCTCTGGCGATCTCGATCTCATTCAGATGCATATGATGTCTATGGCACAGGTTGAAGCGCTGGTCGGAAGAACGGCGAAGAAAATGGCCGAAGCAGATGCGACTGCAGAGTTTGAATCCGAGCCTAAGAAAAAATTGAATTAATTTTAAGCAGCCCGCGCTGCTGCGGGCTGCTCACTCCTCGGCCAGATTTTTGAGTTTGGTCAAATTAGCAGGGTTTTGATAGTGAGCAAGCATTTCTCGCGCAAAGACAGACTCAACTTGGGACGGCCGGTTGCGCCTGATCGCGAGGCTGCTTTGTTCATTGCTCCACCCAAACCGGCACAAACGCCGGACCCTAAATGGCCAGAGCGTCTTTGGCGTTGGATTGACCGTCGCGTCACCGGTGAAGGCCGTGCCTTGCCAAAACGCCAGCCGGGGATAGATGTCCTCGAGCCACGGCTTTTGCTTTCCGCTGATCCGTTGACAGCCGCCTTTGCGGTCACTGCAGATGCGGCTCTGCGTATTTCAGACGTTGAATACACGACCGACGAAGAGAACAAGAAGAAGGCCAAGGAACTGCGCGTTCAGTTGGTTCAAGGCATTGATCCATCAGGGACCAATGTTTTGGCCGAACGCCGTATTCGTGTGATCGATGATACGAAACGTGTTGTGACCGTGGACGGAAGCTTCAACCTTCAGTCCTTCATCGACGACATCAACATTAATATGGCGAGCGGTACTGCGTCTAACAAGAACACACTCGTTATAGATCAGTCGGTGATGAGCCTTGCCGAGGGACTTGAGATCAATGTCACGGGTGCGGCGCATTCGGAAATCGTTGGTCCTGAAGCCTCTGCGGGTTTGGTTTGGTCGCTTGACACAATCAATGCTTCGGGCGCGACGGGCGAATTGTCGATCATGGCACCGGCAGGCGATCAGTCAGATCCAGATGCAAATGACACCACACTTGATAACCGCGTTGTGGTTAACAACCGTCTAGGTGGCACGCGTGATCACTTCCTGACATTCTCGGGGGTTGATGATTTTGAGATGAGAGCGGACCGCGACATTGTCACGGATCGTTTTGGAACCAACGGGTCTAAATCCGAATGGAAGATGACTTGGGATGATGATGGTACAAAACTAGAGAGATTTAGCAGCGCAAATAACGCAGGCAGTCTTGCTGGTTCGCGTGCGACAGATCTGACAATCACCGGTGCAGAAGGCTTTAAATCTATGGCACCGAGCCATTTGAATTTGTCGGCCCAAACGGGTGGTCTTTCGTCCGGTGGTGTCTTGGGTGGCGGCGCGACGATTAACGCTGACGCGGGCGAGCTTCGTTTGTTCAAAGGAGATGATTTTCTGCGCCGTGATCCTCTGATTATGGATGTGCGCGGGATCACTGAATATACGGGTACACAGTACGATGATGTCGCCCGTGCCGCGCGTGGTGTGAGCATGGCGCTTCTAGGTGGAGATGACAAACTTACGGGCAACGATGATTTGCTTGATTGGAACGTCACGCAGCGTAGCACTTCTGGCGATCCCGAAGCGTCTTTAACACTAAGTTTCAACAGGTTGCAGGGTGATGGATCGGGTACCTGGGTCACTGCTGGCGCGTCTGGTGATTACACTGGAATTGATGAGATCAAAGGCAGTGATGCGGCGGACCGTTTGCATCTGAATTATGGTCGCAATGTGACGGTAAAAGTGTTTGGTGAAACCACAAGCTTGACGCCCGGTGTAACGCTTGGCAGCCGGACGCTTGAGATCACATCTAGTCCCAGCGCTGGCAATGCGTTGATTGCTAAGAGTTTTGAAGAAATATACGCTGAAACTGCGGGTATTGTAGCGCAATCCAACACGCTTGATTATTCGTCGCAGTCTGCGGACATTACAATTGACGCGTCAAAGGGCGAGGCCACGGGTCTGTCGCGCATTTCCGGTTTTACCGCATTTTTGACTGGTACGGGCGCCGACCAAGTTGTTGCGGACGGCGCGACGACATTGATCAACACGGGAACGGGCGATGACACGATTACGCTCGCGGTGGTGAATACAGCATCATCGCTTGATGTGATTGCTGGAACTGGCGCTGACAAATTGGTTGGCGAAGAGGCGGGCCGCTCCGCGAGTGATCTTCCGGTTGGCACATATTTTCGAGTTAACACGCTGGATGGAAATGGTGCTGTCGGTGTCGCAACGACGCAATTAAACGATGGTACTGGTGTTGGTGGAAGCGTGAGTTTCTCTGGCATTGCATCGATCAAAGGTTCTGGCACTACAGATGATCGCGACACACTAGATGTGCGCACCACGGCCGCTGCGAGTTGGTATGTGTCGGATGTCTTTCAAGGTACAGTCGTCAGTGGTGGCGGTACGCTGACATATGACGGCATTTATGTGGGTCGCGCGATCAATTCGAGCAATTTGACGCTGAGCTATGCAGGCGACGGCAGCGCGATCGAAGAATATGTGAAATATGTCACCACCGATCTGGGTTACACCGGCCTAAGCAAGAACGTCACGGGTCTTTACAGTTTTGAAGGTTCGGTCACAACGCTGATTGGGACACAGTATTATGATACGCTTATCGGCGATGCATCGACTGTTTCGGTGCAGGGTTTGGGCGGTGACGACCAATTGGGGATGCGCGGTGTTGCCGGGCGGACTATTGATGGTGGTGGTGGCACAGATACCCTATATTTTGATAGGGTTACGCAGGACGCGACTGTATTGAATAGTTCGCTTGTTCATGGTGCTGAAACTGCGTCTTTGGTAAGCATCGAAGGCGCTATTATCATGGCGCAGGACACGTTTGCATCGGCAGTCGCGATTACTGCCGCTGGCTATTCGGCGGGGTCCGTTATTCTGCGCGGTGGTGCTGGCGATGACACGCTAACCGGTTCCACGCGTTTGGATGATACATTCGTCTCGAGCGGAGGCTCTGACATAATCATCAGCGGCAACGTTGCGCCGCCCCCAGTTGACGGAGTGGTACAACCTGTCCCGGCTGGAGACATGTATGTCGGCTTTGATATCGCAGGCGATCGCACACTTTCTGGATCACAAGCAAGCGCGACAATTCTTAAATCAACCGGTGTTTTTGATACGCTAAGCAATATCCAAAACATCGAGCTACGCGGTGACGCGGGTGTGAACGTCTTCAACGCAAGCGCAATTACAAACATTGATGTGAAGCTCGTTGGCGGCGCGGGTGACGACCAATTGCTCGGCGGGGACGGCGATGACATTATTAGTGGTGGTCTTGGCTTTGATGTTTTTGATGGTAACGGCGGCACCGACACGCTTCTTGAATCCGGCTTTAACCAATATGAATTGGGTGCAGGGACGCTGCATCACGGGCGTAGCCTGTTGTTGGATGAGAATGAAGCCTATCCTGATACGAATCATAAGGTTGATCTAACTCTTGCGGGTGGAGCGAGTGCGGATGACAGTTTCCGTTTGATTTTGACGCAGACTGGCATGCCATCGCTCACTTCCTCCAAGATTAGCTTTGCTGCGACTGATGAAGAATTGGCCAGCTACATTGGCGGATTCCGTCAATTCTCTGGTGAGGTCTTTGATATTACCACAGTGCGTGATGGAAATGGCTTGGTTCAATCGATTTCGATTGAGTTCAAGATGTCCAAGGGCGGGCGTGATCTGGGCGTTGGCTTAAACGCGGTCTCTGATCTGTCCGGCACGTTAAGCAATCAAACGGGCGTTATCACGGTCGGTACGCGCGGTGGTGCTGCGGAAATCGTGAGCGAATTTGAAAAGGTAGACCTGACAATCGACAGTATCACAGCGGGTTGGGCGGATGTGTCAGCCTACCTTGGTGATGTAACACTAAAGGGTTCAAACCAAAGCGACATCTTTCTCGTTGGTGCGAACCACCGCGTTGATTTGGGTGCGGGCGATGATTTCCTGACCGTCACTGGTGCGGGTGTGTTTGATAATACGAGCACCTATTTGCAAGGCGGTACGGGTTATGACCGTTTGACTGCAACGGGTGCATCTTTGACGCTTGCGGATGCGAGTTTGGCCTTTGCAACTGGCACCGCGCAGCAAGTGAGCCACGGCGCGTTTGAGGATTTCCAACTTCTAGGCACCTCTGGAAACGATACCATTAATGCTAGCGGTTTGACAGGTGGCGAGCTGTCATTGGCGACGCGGATTGAAACATTGAATGGCGGTGCGGGTCTGCCTTTGGGCACCAAAGCCTCGTTGAAAGTGACCCATGGTGACGGCTCTGTTGAATATATCACGCTCTCACCCAATGCGCAGACAATTGCCGACCTGATCTCGTTTGATGACGATGGCACGGGCGATGGAGACTCCGACGGTGACGACGGCATGAGCGGGTTTAATCCGGGCAATACCGGGTCGCTCGGCCTGACCGCGCAGATCGTAAACGGTGCGTTAGAGCTGACATCGACGCGCACGGCGGGTGGTCAGAATTTGATCATCGAAGGTGTGATGGTCAACAATTCCGAAGACACGTCTTATGGTTCGACGTCCACAGAATTCTATCTGAATGAATTGATGTTGAACGCGCTTGGCCTTAAGGGTGTGACCTCAAACGGTGCGAGCATTACGCTGGGCCTTGGCGGCAATCAAAGCGTTTACATCAGTACATTTGCAGGTGTGGATGACGTTGTTGGTTCATCCGGCGATGATCTGATTGTGCTTGGTGGGGGCGGCGTAGATACTGTGAATGGTGGCGCGGGCCGCGACCATGTGATCGGTTCTGTTGCGGGCCTTGCGGGAGCCATGGTGGTGTCAACGACCGCTGGTGAGCATACGGTCACTTTGAACGCCGCAGGTGTTGATGCTGCGACTATGTTCACAGCGACAAATACTGACGTCGTAGAATTACGCGGCGATAGCAGTGCCAACAACGTAAATGCGTCCAATTTTACGGGTGATTTTGTCTACCGCAGCGGTGGCGGTGCTGATCAGATTGTTGCGGGTCTGGGCGTGGATCAGATTATCATCGATAGCGTCGCTGGTTTGGATGCCGGAGCGGTTAGCATTACCGGCACAACCAGCGCTGACAAGGTTTATCAACTTGTTGATGGTGAACTGAACGAAGCTATGGTTGACGCGATTAGCATCACGGGCGGCGCAGAGCTATCGGTTGGTGCGGACATTGTAGCCGCTGAAAAAATCACCCAAACGCGTGTGGATGATAGTAAAACAGTGTCGGTTGATATCACCTCTGACATTTCGTTTTCAGGAGCGGTGAGTTTCCGTGCTGAATGGTTGGGCATCTTCGCGACGGTTACGTCCGCGAGTAAGATTAAAATCACAGATTCCAGCTATAAGCTTGCACGCGGCGCGAGCCTTATCACGACTGACGACATCTTGATTAAGATTGATGTGGAGGATCGCAGCTGGACGTCCGGTTTTTATAACATTCAAAATTTGAATGTAGACATCAATATTGGCGGCACGGGCCCAGCTGGTGACGAAGCACTAATGCAGGCGCGTAACATCGACATGGATATTCGGGTTGGTAAATTGCCGGTCATTGTGCCGTTTGGTTCGATCCCCATGATCACCGATGTGGTCGAATCTCTTGCTCTCGTCGCCGCAACCTCGCGGGTTGTGGCGCGTGTAAATGTTGTCGCAACCATGGACAGCCGGATTGTCGCAACGGGCACTGGTGTTCATGGCAATGTTAATATTTCAGTGGTCACTGAAACTGTTGTCGCCGCTGTACCAATTGCGATACTTTTGGGTGTTGCTGTTGCAATAACCGATATCGAGCAGAACGTCGTTATCGAATCAAAACTTCAGGTTGCGGGTGATTTCGGTGCGACTTCGATGGTCGATGCGTCGAGCACAACACACATCGCCAATACCGGCCTTGGACCTGCTGCGGTATCAATCGGTGTTAACCAAGTGCATATCACGAATGATTTGTTGGTTACGCCGCAGGTGGACAGCACAGTGGGTGGCGATTTGCGCGCTACCGGGCATACGATTGAACGTATTTACAGTAATATTTCTTCGACGGTTCCCGCCAAGAAACGTGGCGCAATAGCGCTTGCTATAGAGGAAGGTGAAAACACGACAACATCGCGTGTTGCTTCTGCCGGTTTGAATGTGAGCGGCAATCTTATTGTTGAAGCGAGTTCACACAAATTGGGTGTCAACGTTAAGCGTTTGTATGCTTTACCGGTCGAATCTGTTGGTTTGAACGCGACAGCTGGTGTTGGCGCCGCTTTGGGCAATGTCGTTGATAAGGTCAAAGCTAATCTTTTTCCTTTCGGATCAGTTGGGAGCGCGGCCATTGTCAAAAAGTACAAGAGCAACCAAGCCCAAGGTAAAAAAGGTGGTTTAACCAACTGGATTGGTGAAAAAATTGTGAAAACGCCCGTGACGCCCAGTTTCCAGATCTCGGGCGCTATCGCTATTATGCATGATACCGATACAGTTCACGCGAACCTTGGTTTTGCTGATGGAATGACCAATTCTGAGCTTACTGTTGCGGGTCGTACAACGGTCGCGTCCACCGCCGCCGCGCGCCCCAAGCAGGCAGCACAAGCGATTGTGCAAAATGAAGGTGCTGCGGTTGAGCAAAATGAAGATGGCGCAACCGAGACCGAGACTGAGACTGAGGCCGGTTCGGCTCAGCCATTGGCCCCATACGGTGCGAGCATCGCGATCAACATTGGCGTCTATAACATCACAGCCTTTGCAAAAATTGAAGGCACGGTTACGCTGAATGCAGGCGATTTGGTTTCTGTGCGTGCGCGTGCGAGCAATAAGATTGATGTAGGCGGCTTGCCCGTTGTCAATTTGATCGAACCTTTCGTTGATGCGTTTTCCTCTGCAACACACAACAAAACTGATGGCCTGATTAGGGTTTTGGAAATTGGTGATACGGTTGATGCGAATGGCAATCGTTACCGCTCAAAAGCGCAGCGCAATGACGTTGATTTGGGTGCCGTGAGCGAAGATTATACGGACAGCGTTTTGTGGGAAGAAGTCACCTTCTCAGGCGAAAAGACGAAATATTATGCAACCGTATCGGAATATCTGGATGACAATTTCGGTTTCAAAGTGAATGGTTTTGATCTCTGGACGCAAAGTTATGCACGTGGTTCGACTGTCGGAATTGCCCTTGCTTATGGTCACGCTGAACTGAATTATCGATCCGATGCCAGCATCGCTGATGGGGCCACAGTTACGGTGAGACCTGTTACGGTGGGAACTGCGGCGACATCTGCACAATCGGTTGAAGTTCTCGCAGACACTAAAAACGACGTTTTGAACATTGCGGGTAATTTTGTGTTGCCGGGTCTTGGGTTTGGAAGAGCTGTAGCGGATGATAGGAATGGCAAGTGGACTGCCTTTGGTTCTCAATACAAAACCCTTCAGAAAAACATTAAGGGCACGAAATTGGCCAATATTCCCGGGCAAGAAAATGGGGAAGTGGGCAAAGCTGTTGGTGCGAGTGCTGGTGTCACATTCGCCCAATCTATTGCCCATGCCACAGTCGGGCGAGCTACGATAAACGCCTATGATTTAGAGATTAAATCAGATGCAAATTCTTTTTTGATGGGTTTGGTTGCAGGCGGTGGCAAAGGGTCTGACGCATCGATGACAGGCACGTGGAACCATGTATCGCTAACGAGCGAAGCGAGCAGCAAACTTGATAGCGGTGCCAGCCTGACTTTAGGGAACGACCTGGATCTCACAGCGCTTGATACTGTGCATATCTTCAATTTTGCTGGTGCTCTCCCGTCCTCCGAGAACGTAGCGGTCGGCCTCACTGGAAATACGGTCTACTTGACGCGCACAGCCGAAGCTTTGGTTGAAACTGCTAGCGCCTCAAGCGGAACAGAGTTTGATATCACGGGCGCAATGCAAGTTGATGCAAGGTCCAGCGGTGGAACGGTGCTGTTGGCCGCAGCGGTGTCCAGAGTAACGCAAGCCGCGCCAGTCACAGCGCCGGGCGCGGGTGGATCATCCTCCGCAAGCGCGGGCAGCGGTGCAGCGTCACCAAGTGGTGTGAGCCAAAATAGTCCCGCAAGCACAAGTGGTTATGCAGTGTCCGGATCCGCATCAGTGTTAAATGATATGGTCACAGTAACGGCCCGTGTATCTGATGTGCCAATGTTGAGAGCCGGTTCTTTGTCGGTGACGGCGGAAGATGAAGCCCTACGTATTCTTGTGTCAGGCTCTGGCGCAATTGATTCCTCTGCCAGCGGCGGTACCGGCATTGCGGGCGCGGTCACAGTGATTGACAGCACTAAGACAATCAAAGCCCTGGTCGAGACAATCATGTCGCCGATGACCATCGATCTAACGGGTTCTGCGACGATCAGTGGCGCATTGGCCATTTTGGCGCGCGACACGAGCGGATCATACAGTTTCGCGGCGGGTTTAGCGACATCCAAGGGTAGCAAGGGCATTGCGGTTTCAGGCTCCGTGGTTGTTGTTGTTGATGAAACAACCGTTGAAGCAGCGCTGAGAGGCGTGGACGGCACGACCAAGATTACCTTCGCCAAAGCTTCTGATTTGACGGTCCAAGCGATCAATGACGCATCGCGTTTGCAACTTGCTGGCGCTGTTTCTTATGGTGGCAAAGGCGGTGTTGGCATTGGTGTTGCTGTCGCGTCTTTGACCGCCATCACTGAAACGAACCTGGCCAATCTGGTTCAGACTGACGGCATTGGTGAACTCACCGCGACTGCAACGAATTCCTTGCGGGTTGATACGATTGCAGCTGGCATTGCCGCGCAAAATTCAGCGAAGCCCGGTGGTGCAGCTGGTGCGGGCATGGCCGCGATCAACGTCGTTGAAACGTCTACGGTCACTGAATTGGTAAACGTCGCTTTGGATAATGCGTCCAATCAAGGGATCATTTTAGGAGCGTTTGACACATCTTACTTCGGTGTGGGTGCTGGTGGACTTGCGATTGCGTCTGGTAAAGTGGCTGTTGGTATCGGAATTGCGATTAACACTGTTTCAAAAGCTACCAACAGTCGCGGTCAAACCCGCGGCACTGCGCTAATGATCAGTGGATCTGATCTGCGTTCGAGCACTGGTAACATAGGCTTCGCAAGCGTCACCGATCAGACCTTCGTTGCCGTTGCCATCGGTGCTGCTGCGTCGCGCAATTTAAGCCTTGCGGGCAGCGCTGCAGTGAACAAATCCACGCTTAGCACTGTGTTGTCTGTCGATGATGCATCCAATATCCACGTGAGTGGTGAAGTGACGATCGCGGCGGATGATCGTTCCGATTATTCCGCTGTGGCAGGTGCGTTGGCGATTGCGGTGCCGACCGAGGGCTTCAAAAGTGGTGCTGGAGGTGCTTCGGTTGCGATCAACTTGATTGACACGCCGGTTACAGTCGATTTTGATGGCGGGGTGACCGCGTCGGACACAACATCGATCACTGCAAATGCCGATCAAACGGTTGTCACATTGGCAATCGGTGGCGCTGGCGCTGGTGGGTTCTCGCTTGGGGGATCTGTCGCCGTGACAGAGCTGGGCGGCAATGTAGGCATCAACGTTAACCCAAGCTCTGCAAAAAACTGGTCGGTTACATCGTTGAATGCCGCAAGCAGCGATAGTTCTTCGATCACATCGATTGCTGGTGCGCTTGGCATCGGCGTTGGTTTTGGTGGCGTCGGCGTCGCTCTCGGCCTTGTCACGCAAACGCGCTCCGTAACGACGCATCTTAACGGCAGCCTCACAATCGTGGCGAGCGGCCATGTCAGCGTCAGCGCTGGTACACAGCCACCCGTTTCAGAGATCAGTAATCCATACCGGGATCAGGCCTTTGCAGGTCTACCCAATGATGCTTTTGATTCCATAGATGCATCCGGTGAATCCGTCGTTGATAAGGGCACTGAAAAGTCGGCACAGATGGTCAATATCGGAGCGGCAATTGCAGGGTCAAAGCTTGCGGCAATTGGATTTAACCTAGCAAAAACAACGATCACGCGCACAATTGATGCATCTGTGGATTCCACGGTGGCGGTCACGTTGACGTCTAATTCTACAGCTACGATTGAAGAAGCAGGCATGACTGCCGGTCTTGATGTGTCGGCGACCGACAATAGTTCGATCGTTACGGTGTCCGTTGGTGTCGCGGGTGCTGGGATAAGCGCTAGCGCGGTTGCGATTGCGGTTGGCGGATCAGTCGCGCTTTCCGAGATCGACAGTTCTGTCATTGCGCAGATCAAAGACGGATCAACGATCAATTTGCACAACCAGAGTGACCTAAATGTACGCGCAACGAACACCACAAAAATTATAGCCATTGGTCTAGGTGCTAGCGCGGCTGTCGGCGGTGCTTCTGGCGCGGGTGCGGTTGGATTTGCGGCGGGTGTGAACAAGATTACCGCGCAAACCGGTGCGATCATGGCGGGTAATGTCATCGCAAATGGTGACGACACAGGCGTGAACAACATTTTCGTCACCGCAGATAATAGCGCCAACATAGTGTCTGTTTCTGTAGCCGCCGCTGTTGCTGCAACGAGTGGCACGATTGGATTTTCTGGAGGTGGTGCCGGGTCTGGCAACTACATTAGCGGCGGAACCTACGCGCTGGTTCAAAACGCTGTTGTGACTGGCGGCGATGCAATGACGGTTCAGTCTGAATCATCCGCCACTATCAACACCGTTGTTGTAGGTGTCGCAGTTGCCGTTGCGCTAAGTGATAAGGGCGCGGCCTTCTCTGTGGGTGTGGCCATTGCGGTTAACGAAACAACGGGCATGAGTGGCCTGCCAAGTGGTGTCCCTGCGGGTAGCGGATTTGCTGTCGTTTCGCGGGTTATCGACAGCGATGTCACTTTGAATGGTGCTTTGAGAGTAACGGCGCTTTCGACGCAGCGTATTCGTGCGGATGTTATTGCACTTTCCGTGGCTGTCGCTGGCACAGGCGGATTTGGTTTGTCAGCGGCGGGCGCGGGTTCGTCTGCTACGAACAACGGATCATCCAATGTTCTGGCCGAGATCAAAGGCAGCTCAACAGCGCATAGAACCCATGCAAATGGTATTACTGTCAAAGCAGTGAACTTGTCTGATCTATACGCAGGCGTTGGCAGCGCGGGCGTTGCGGTGTCGATAGCCGGATCGACGGCGGTCGCATTGTCGGTCACTGTTGCACTTGCTCGCAACACTATTAACGCACAGACAGATGCGCGCATCACTGGATTTAGTGGCGCTGGCATGTTTAGCGCGATGGCGGGTGAGCTGAAGGTTCAAGCGTTGACGTCTGAATCTGGTAGTAAGCTGAACATCAGATCGATTTCCGTTGCAGCCTCTTTATCTATCGCTGGTGGCTCTTCGTTGGGCTTCGCGATTGCAGGCGCTGGCGCAGATGCGCGCAATGTAATCACTGGTGATACGATTGCAGAAATTAGCAATATGAACGCTGGCACTGCTGGATCACTGACGCTTACTGCACTGAACGAGACCAATATTGATGCGACGGTTGCAGCGGTTGCTGTTGCGGGTGCTGCGGGCAATGGTGCGGGCGCTGCGTCGATTGGTGGCGTTTATGTGTCTAACCGGATTGGCGCAGAGGATAACAAATTTACCACCCGTGCGTCGATGACGAATGCGAAATTCACGATCACCGGGGCTGCGGTTATCTCTGCCACGAACTCCGCACGTATCATTGCGGCGGGTGGCGCGGGATCGGCAGCAGTTGCGGCATCGCTTACTTTGTCTGTCGCACTTTCTGGTGCGGGCGCGGGTGTTTATAACGAGGTCTATTCAGAGACCATTGCGGAACTTACGCGCACATCTGCAATGACTGATCGCTCGACCCTGTTGCAGGTTGGGAGCCTGTCGGTCACCACTTCTGAAACGTCTTATGTCAGCGCGCATGCAGTTGGCGCGGCGGTTGCAGCGGCGGTTGGTCTTTACACGGGTGTTGCGATTTCTATCGGCGTCGCGATAGCTGAAAACTATGTTGACGCGATTGCCAAGGCGCAGATTTCCGATGATCTAGCAGCGGCTGTTAATTCGCCGATGGTTATTGCAGGCAGCACGAATGCGGGTTCGATCACTGTACAATCCACGAGCACAACAACTGCGAAAGCCACCGCGACGGCAGCCTCTGTCGCACTTTCTGGCGGAATTCTCGGCGGTTATGCACTGTCCGGCGCGGGCGCTACAAGTGAAAATTTGATCTATGTCGATACCAAAGCGATCGGCACAAATGCGCGCTTGAAGACGGTGGGCATAGTTGATTCAGATCTAAGAAACGGCACGATCAAATTTGAAGCGGTGAGCAACACCACATCAGAATCTAAGGTCGTTGCGGCCGCCGTCGCTGCTTCCGCTGGCCTTGTTGCGGGCGCAGGTTCGATTGGTGTGAGCCTTGCCTCCAGTAAAATCGGTCGGGATAGTGCTTTGAATGAAGCGAACCGAGATGCGAATGAAGCGAACGGAAATGCGGATCTGCCCATCCGTGAGCATGCAACACGGGTTATTGTGTCGGGCAGCCATTTTGATGCTGTTAGTGATATTGTTCTGACCTCCAATGCGACCGAGTCTCAAAAAGTGTCCGTCACTGCGGCCTCTGTTGCGATTGCGATTGGCATGGGCACTGCTGGTGCGGCTGCGGGCCTTGACGTGATTATTGAAAATCATTCTCTTGTTGAGGCAATTTCGAACAACACTTCAATGAAAGCTGCGGGTTCAATCACGGTTGAATCGGATTCCAACACCGAAATCACCGACTTTGGAGACAACACCATGGTTGGAACTGCTACTGCGGTAAGTGGCACTGCGGTTGCGATCAGTGTGAGTCTTCTGACAGTAAAGGTCGCTAACACATCCCACGCAGATATCCTGTCAGACGAGGACAATGCCGTAAGTGTAGAAGCGGGTGGTGACATTCTTGTTGATGCAAAATCACTGACTGAACTGACCGATTTGAACGGGGTGGGCGTGACCCTTGCAGGTGGCTCATATGCGGCTGCGGGTGGTGGTCTTGATATCACCTTGCTGGTTGGCAATGATGTGCGCGCACAGATTGATCTTGGCAATCGCGCGCGGACTGTGAAAGCGGCTGGTTCTATCACGGTGAACGCCTTTGAAGATGTCGACATGTCTTCCAATATTGCGAACGTTTCCATCGCTGCGGCCCCCATTGGTCTTGCTGTTGGTGCGGCCACAATGCTGAGCCGTCATACATCGCGTGTTGAATCCCGGATTGGTCAAGCGACTGTGTCAGGTGAGAGCGTTTTGGTGAATGCATACGGTGATCTCGATATCACACGAACTCAAGGCACAGGCATCACTGTCGGTGCGATTGCAGTTGTTGTGAACGTCTCCAACGCGGAAGCGCGCGGTTTGGTAAAAGCAGAAGTCAACGATGCAGTTGTCACGGCGTCGGATGCTGTGGAAGTGAAAGCGCGCTACGATGCGCTTGTGCGCGCTGCGACCTTTGGGGTCTCAGCGGGCCTTGGCGCGGTTGGTGCGATGAACGCGTCAACGCAAGCGGGTTTGGGTCAGGATGGCGATGCGCACGTGAATATTTCGGGCGCATCCGAGTTGAAAGGGGATCGCGTCAACGTCTCCGCTGAAGTGAACTCTGATCTCTTCACGGCGACAACAGTTGGTGGTGGCGGTGGTTTTGCCGGTGTTGGTGCTGTGAGTAGAGTGGACGACGATACGACATCGCTTATCTCGGTTGGTGCAGGCACAAAAGTATTGGCGACTTCGGTGAACATTGGCGCAAGCGCGGATCGTTCTACGGATGGTACTGCGGATGCGTATGCTTATGCGGTTGCCTCGGGCGCAGGTGCGGCGCTGTATGTGAATGCGTTGGGCGATGCGCGAGTAGAGTTTGCGAAGTCCACAGATGCGGAAAAGACGACCATTGTTGGCCGCTCTATTCAAATCGACAGCTACAACCAGACCTACAAAGAGCACATCATCTCAAGCACGCCGTCATCCTCCTCATCGTTTGGCTTGGCGCTTGCGGATCGCAACGTGTCCAGTGGTTCTGCATCCTTTTTTGGTGTGTCGATCCTCGGTAGTGTGACACAACTGGGCAACAATTCTAACAAGTCAAATTCACTGGTTGATATCGGCGATGCGCGGGTCTCTGGCGTGGGTTCATTTGTGAACCCGAGTATCGTTAACATTC
>Ga0209199_1001302_pt1 | contig 30544 bp, 29 predicted proteins | sample COGITO_mtgs_1105_7_FD_184805 | JGI IMG/M metagenome (GOLD analysis project Ga0209199, IMG submission 184805) | Pelagic marine microbial communities from North Sea - COGITO_mtgs_110523 (SPAdes) (version 2) | ecosystem: Environmental > Aquatic > Marine > Epipelagic ...
CTTCTCTCCTGAACTTTGAAACCATACCGCCTCAGCGGGTTTCAAAGTTCAGGAGAGAAGATCAGAGACAGATTCGCTGAAGCGGACCGGCTAGAAGCCGGTGGCTTAAATCCATTAGGTGGAAAGTTAACGGAATTCGCGTCAACAACGTCTTTCTCGATCACCTTTGTATCGGCGGAAATCGCAATCCGGCGCGGTTTCAGCGCCTCTGGCACGTGCCGCTCCAGCTCGATGTGCAGCATGCCGTCGACATGGGCCGCACCCGTGACCTGAACATGGTCCGCCAGATGGAAACGACGCTCGAACGCGCGGGTGGCGATACCGCGGTGCAGATAGGATCTGTCTTCGTCCTCATCAGCCTTGCGGGCAGAAACGATCAGGTTCTTGTCGCGCACCTCAACATTCAGGTCCGTATCCGAAAAGCCGGCGACCGCGATGGAAATGCGATAGCTGTCATCGGTCAGTTTTTCGATGTTGTAGGGCGGATAACTCTGTTTGGCACTCTCGTTGCTCAATACCCGGTCCATCATGTTGGCGATCTGGTCAAAGCCAACGGTGGAGCGATAAAGCGGTGCAAAATCATAGGGTCTCATGGGTTCATCCTCATTTTCGAGCGATTAATGTCAGACCTTCCATCAGTGGACGGGCCCGTTTTTGACGTTCAAGGCCCTCTCCGAGGCACCTCGATGACCAAGAGGTGGGCAGTCACGCGTGCGGTTTCAAGACCCTTTGGCCGTCACAAATTTCGCGCCCGTTGAACCTTTGTTCGACCCGACACCAAGCCGCCGCACTTGTGCCTTCGGCCGTGCCCGGTTTGCATGCATTTGTCGTTTCAACAGGGATACGACCTGCGGCAATTCCATACCAAAGGCGACCTTGCGGCCCCCCCGCTTGCCGATGCTGGAGATAATTGAAGCGATCTGCCCGCGGCCGTTCAAATGGGTAAACACCGGTGAGCCGCTGGAACCGAACGTCACATCACAATCCATCGTCACGATCTGTGCGCGGCGCTTTATCACGTGACAGGCATCCTGACGGCTGAGCGCGTCGGAACGGCCTCGTCCGTAAGATACGACAGACACCGGTCCATCCGGCAGCGCACCATCAAACACTGAAAACGGCGCAAGCTCATGGGTTGGAATGGCCTTAGCCAAACGCACCAAAGCCACATCATGGCGCACATTTTTCGCATTCACACCTGCACGGGGGTCATAGAACTCATGCGCCTCCACCTGAGAGATTTCCCGAACAGCGGAAGCCGCACCATGGGTCAGCCCGGCCTGAAACCGCAAATCTTGAGCAGGGATCAGCGCGCCGCTGGCGTCGTAAACGCAATGCGCTGCCGTCAGCAACAGGTCCGGCGCAATCAGCGTTGCGGTGCAATATCCATCATGGTGATCCAACCGACCCACAGCCTGCCACGCCAAGGCTTCGTTCTGGGAATTCAGACCACGTAGTTTTGTAGTGTCCTGAGCGTGAGCAGAGCCCGCTAGAAACGTCGCAACCCCCAAACCGAGGATAAAGCTGCGCGCGGCGCTCACGGCTTCACAAACTTTGCGCCTGTGCGTCCATTTCGGTCGCCCACACCCACCCGCTGCGCAGTCGGCGCATCATGTTGAAAGAACCCCCGCCCAGCGACCAATTCGGCCTGCAACATAGCCAATGGCGCGCCCAGTGACGTGCCCAGCGACACACGCGCGCCGTTTACTTCGGCCTTAGCCGAAACAACCGACACGATACGCGCCTCACCCCGGAAAAAGCTGAAGATCGGCGCACCGCTGGAACCGAAATCAACAGAACAAGACGTCACAAGCACCCCTTCCTGTTGTGCCAACACCTTGCATACTTCCTGCAAAGATGGTGCCTCTGACCGTTTTTGCGCATAGCTGACCACACCGACACTGTCGCCCGGCCGTGGCTTGGCCGCAGTCTTGAACGGTTTGATTGTGGTGTTTTGAATGGGTCGCTGCAATTCCAACAGCGCTATGTCATTGCGCACCCGCTCGGACGACACATCGCCGTCATAGACATAGTCGGGATGCACAACCGCGCGGCGCACCATGCGGTATGCCCCCGCGCGCCCATTGCGCCAACCTGCTAAAAACTCCACCTGTTCATGGTTAATCCGCTGTCGCGTGGTCCGGTCATACAGACAATGCGCTGCCGTCAGGACAAGGCGCGGCGCAATCAACGTCCCGGTACAAAACCCGGTGCCGCCAATGTCCAAACGCCCCACCGCTTCCCATGCAGCAGCATCATCGCCAGTATCCAGCCGCTTTAGCTGCGCATCCTGCGCAAAAGCCGACGAGCCAAAGACGATTGCGATCAATGTAAGAGCAGTCAAAAACCGCAATGTCCGCCCCTTCGCATTCACTTCAGTTAAAGAACTATTCAGAAGTTAAGGCAAAAATACGGCAAAACCTATCTGAGGTTCGGTATTTCCGGCTTGCGTGGCATGTCCAGGCTCAGCGCGGGTGGCTTTGGCCCGCCATACGCCCAATCGAGCAATTCCACCGTGTGCACAATCGGGACAGACGCCGCCGATCCGATCTGCATCATGCACCCGATGTTGCCCGCCGCGATGATGTCGGGGTTCTTGGCCTCAAGCGTGCGCACCTTGCGCTCTTTCAACTGCCCCGAAATCTCTGGCTGCATCAGGTTGTATGTCCCCGCCGATCCACAACACAAATGCGCATCCGCAGGTTCCACCACCGTGAAACCGGCCCGTTTCAACAAATCCTTGGGATACGTCTTGATCTGCTGGCCATGCTGCAACGAACAGGCTGCGTGATAGGCAACCGTCACACCCTCAGACACGGAGTTATCCGCCTCAGGCGCGTCCTTTGTCAGATCAATCAATACCTCTGACACGTCCCGCGCGATTGCCGAGACCCTTGCCGCATCTTCCGCCAAGGCCGGATCATTGCGGAACATATGCCCGTAATCCTTCACTGTCGTGCCACAGCCGGATGTGTTGATCACAATCGCATCCAAACCGCCCGCGTCCATTTCTGCACACCACGCCTTGATGTTCTTTGCCGCTGTCGCGTGGCTCTCTGCGGTCTTGCCCATGTGATGCGTCAACGCTCCACAACACCCGGCCCCCTCAGCCACGACAACTTCTGCCCCGAGCCGCGTCAGCACCCGAATGGTCGCATCGTTGATATCTGTGTTCAGCGCCTTTTGTGCACAGCCCGTCATCAGCGCCACCCGCGACTTGCGCGGTATCTCAGCCTCAAACGTCTGCGGATCATCGTTCCGGCTGACCGGCGGGATCACCTTGGGTGCCATCTCCAACATCGCGCGCAGCCGCGCATCAGGCATAAACCGCGCAAAGGGCCGCCCCATCTTAGCCCCCAACAGCGCCACCCTGAATCGCATCGGATAGGGCAATATCCGCGCCAGCACCCAACGCAACGCACGATCGGTAAAGGGCCGCTTGTACCGCCGCTCGATATAGTCCCGCGCATGATCGACCAGATGCATGTAATGCACCCCCGACGGACAGGTCGTCATACAGGCCAGACAGGACAGGCACCGGTCGATATGCTTGACCGTTTTCTCATCCGGATCACGGTCGTTTTCCAGCATATCCTTGATGAGATATATCCGCCCCCGCGGGCTGTCCAATTCATCCCCCAACACCTGATATGTGGGACAGGTCGCCGTACAAAACCCGCAATGCACGCAGGACCGCAAAATCTCGTTGCTGCGGGCAATGCCGGGGTCGGTCAACTGCTCAGGACTGAATGTGGTCTGCATATATGCTCCGTCAAAATCGGTATGTTAGTGCGTCACTGCGGCGATCATCGGCAACCATAACGCGGCAGGCAGACAAGTTACCGCCCCCGTGACCAGCATTGCGCCGAACCCTACTATGGTCATGGTCGTCTGCCGCAAAAGGTCATGCGGCCATGCCCATCAATCCGGGGTTCAAAATCCCTTTGGGATCAAACCGCGCCCGCAACCCTTGGGTAAGTTTGGCCACCCCCGGCGCTTCGGGTTCAAACACCGGCAGCGCAACGCGCGTTCCCGCATCCGCCCGCACTAATGTCGCATGCCCGTCATAATCGCCCAGTTTTGCGCGCAGATCATGCCCCTTGCCAGTGCGCAACCAGATCAACCCGCCAGACCAGTCAAACACATGCGCCAACGCGCCCGCTTTCGCCGCCAACCCCGCCCCATCGGTAGGTTTGCAGGACACGCGCCAAACATTGCCCTCTTGTCCCTGAAATGCCGCGACATTCTTGATCCCGTTCCACAATTGCATAGACGCGTCTGCATCCAACCCCGACATCTCGGCAGCCCTGCCCTTCAGCAACGCCTTGACCTGACCCATCCGGTAGCCAACCGATGCCTCAAACCCCTCAAACCGCAGATAAGTCTCACCGACCGCAGAATCATGCGCCGCACCTGATACTTCGAACGGACTACCCATCGCGGCATTCAGCGCCGCAATCGCAGCCACATCATCCAACCCATGCAGCACAAGCGTCTGCTGCGTCTCGGGCTTGGGCAACACCTTCAACGAAACTTCGCTCAACACACCCAAAGTACCGAACGACCCCGCCATCAACTTCACCAGATCATAGCCAGTGACGTTCTTCATCACCCGACCACCGTTCTTCACGATGGCCCCTTGCCCGTCCACAAACCGCACACCCAACAGAAAATCACGCGCCGCCCCGACAGAAATCCGTCGCGGCCCGGAATAATTCCCCGCGAATACACCACCAATGGTCGGTGTCCCTGTCGTCCCCAATAACCCACGATGATCCATCGGCTCAAACGCCAGCCGCTGGTTTTCGGCATCCAAGGCCGCCTCGATCTCGGCCACGGGCGTGCCTGCCTGCGCCACCACCGTCAGCGCACCGGGCTCATACAGCGTGATCCCCGACAGCCCCGCCACAGACAATGCCTCACCAACTGCCCCGATCCCGCGCGTCCCGCCGCCTGACACCTGCAACGGTCCACTGGCCCCCTTGATCAAATCCGACAGATCAGCTTCACACGTCATCTTCATTTCTTTTTGGCCTTAAATATTTCGGGGGGCTTGGGGGGCTGGCCCCCCAATAAATAGCGTTGTTCCGGGGTTGGCCCCCAATACGTGCGCACAAACGCGTCGTGATACTCTTATTCAGCAGCAACCAAAACACTCCGCCGCGCCTCTGACGCATCCAACGGAAACACCTTGGCAGGGTTCAACAACCATGCAGGATCAAACACATCCTTTACCGCCATCTGCGCTTCCAGATCATTGGCTGCGTATTGCACATGCATCAGATCACGCTTTTCGATCCCGACACCATGCTCGCCCGTCAGACATCCCCCAACCTCGACACACAGCTTCAGGATATCTGCACCAAACTCTTCGCACAGCTCCAGATCACCGGGTTTGTTTGCGTCAAACAGGATCAGCGGATGCATGTTCCCGTCGCCTGCATGAAACACGTTACCGACCTTCAATCCGTAGTCCTTGGACATCTCACCAATCCGCTTCAACACATGCGGCAATGACGACACTGGGATCGTTCCATCCAGACACATGTAATCGTTGATCTGACCCATCGCGCCAAAGGCAGACTTGCGCCCCAGCCAGATCGCCGCTGATTCCTCGGCTGACTTGCTCTCGCGCAACTCCACCGGATTGTGCCGACGTGCAATCTCCATGATCAGGCTCAGCTGATGGTCGATCTCCGCATCCGATCCTTCGACTTCAACAATCAGCAACGCCTCGCACATCGGATAACCTGCGTGTGCGAAGGCCTCTGTCGCCTCAATGCAGGGGCGGTCCATAAATTCAATCGCAACCGGCAACACGCCCGCCTTGATGATGTCAGACACACAGGCACCCGCAACTTCATTGTCGTCAAAGCCCATCAACACAGGCCGCGCGCCCTCGGGCTTGGGCAAAATCCGCAAGGTCGCCTCCGTCACGACACCCAACTGCCCTTCAGAGCCACAGATCAGACCCAACAAATCCAGACCGCCGGCATCCATGTACCCGCCGCCAATATCTACGATCTCGCCTTCCATCGTAACCATCTTGACGCCCAGCAGATTGTTCGTCGTCACACCGTATTTCAAACAATGCGCCCCGCCGGAATTCATCGCGATGTTACCCGCGATGGCACATGCCAACTGCGAAGACGGGTCAGGGGCGTAGAAAAACCCGTCCTCCTCCACCGCACCCGTCACGCTCAGATTGGTACGCCCCGTCTGCACCCGGATAAGCCGGTTTTCATAATCCGTCTCGATCACGTCATTCATGCGCGCCACGCCAAGGATCACACAATCTGCCGTGGGCAGCGCCCCGCCGGCCAACGATGTGCCAGACCCGCGCGGCACAACAGGCACACCTTCGGAATGGCAAATACGCAGCACGGCGGCCACTTCCTCGGTGGTTGAGGGCAAAACCGCGACCATCGGCGGACACCGGTACGCCGTCAGCGCATCACATTCATACGCACGCGTCTCGCGCTCGTTGTGAATAACAGCGTCCATCGGCAGCACTTTTTGCAAGCGCGCAACAACGCGCGCCTTACGGGCCAGTACAGACGCATTGGGAAGTGGCATTTCCATCGCAGTTCCTCCAATTTGGTAAAGTAATATTACCAATTTCACCCTCTGGCAAGAGCGTTGCATAAAACCTATGAACGCCCCATGACATTACTCGATAGCCTCACGCTTTTGGACCCCTTCGATTTCGCCGCTGTCGCCTTTTTGATGGCGGCGTGGCTGTTCGTGGGCTGGCGCGTTGAACATGCGCATCCCACAAAACCCTCTGTCTCGCAGATCATGGCGGGGTACCGTCGCGAATGGATGACCCAGATGATCACCCGCGAGCCGCGCATTTTTGACGCCCAGACCATCGCCACCCTGCGTCAAGGCACGTCTTTCTTTGCCTCCACCAGCGTAATTGCAATCGGTGGCGCGCTGGCGCTTGCAGGCAACACCGACCGCCTTGCCGATATGGCCGAAGAATTAACCCTCGTCCGAACGCCCACCTTCGTGTGGGAAATCAAAATGCTGCTGATCATCTTCTTTCTGACCAACGCATTTCTGAAATTCGCATGGTCCAACCGCCTGTTCGGCTATTGCTCTGTGCTGATGGCCGCCGTGCCGAACGATCCAAAAGACCCGAACGCCCCGCGCCTTGCCGGTAAAGCAGCAGAACTGAACGTCACCGCCGCACGCAGCTTTAACCGCGGCTTGCGCTCGGTTTACTTCGCATTCGCAGCTGTCGCATGGCTCGCAGGCGCAATACCGCTTATTTTAGGGGCACTTTTGACGTTTGTTGTCATTTGGCGGCGGGAATTCGCCTCCCATTCACGGGGGATACTCTTGGAAAAGTAGAGGTAGTAATTATACTGTACACAAACACCCAAAGGTAACCCAATGTTCAAACCGCTCTTTACAGCAGCTCTTCTTCTTGCCGCGCCGGCATTTGCCGATCCCCCGGTGATCAGAAACGTGAATGCGCAAGAATCAGGTGGGCTATGGTCATTTGACGTCACGATCACGCATGGTGACACCGGTTGGGATGACTACGCCGACGGCTGGCGCATATTGGACGCAGATGGAAAAGAGATTGGCATGCGGGATCTCGCCCACCCCCACGTGAACGAACAACCGTTCACACGGTCTCTCTCTGGTGTCGAAATCCCCGCTGGCCTGAAAGAAGTAGGCATTCAGGTACGCGATTCGGTCGGCGGCTGGTCGCCAAACATCACCCGCGTGCCCTTGCGCTAGACGCGGTGATACGGCCCACCTGACAGAATAGACGCGGCCCGGTACAATTGTTCAGCCACCATCACCCGCACCAGCATATGCGGCCAGACCATCTTGCCAAATGACAGCGCATGATCGGCTTGGGCGCGCAGTTTGGGGTCAATACCGTCAGCGCCGCCAATGACAAACGCCAGATCACCATGCCCGGCATCGCGCCACTCTTCCAGACGCGCGGCGAACTGAGGCGAGGTTTCCACCTTGCCACGCTCATCCAGAATACAAATGCAGGAACCCTTGGGTATGGCCTTGCCCAACAGCACGGCCTCGGCGGCCATACCGCCACCCTTTTTATCCTCAACCTCAACGACCTGCGCAGGGCCAAGGCTCAACGCCCGCCCCGTCCGGTCAAATCTGGTGAGATAATCGTCGATCAGGTCCTTTTCCGGACCCTTTCGCAAACGGCCGACCGCGCAGATATGCACCCGCATGCTGCGCAGCCTTCAGTTTAGTTTTGCGAAGGCGTGGTCAGTTCACCACCGTCCATCCACATCTTCTCAAGCGCATAAAACTCACGCACTTCGGGGCGGAAGACATGCACAATCACGTCGCCTGTGTCGATCAAGACCCAGTCGCCCGTGTCTTTGCCTTCCATCTTGGCCGTGCGGCCATATTCGTCTTTGACCTTCTGGGCCAGTTTCTCGGCAATCGACGACACCTGACGCGTGGAGCGACCAGTGCAGATGACCATATAGTCACCGATCTCTGTCTTGCCGCGCAGATCAATCTCTATGATCTCTTCGGCTTTGTCGTCTTCGAGTGATTTAAGAATAGTCGCCAAAAGTGCGTCACTCTTGGCTGTGTTCGGTAGGGCCGCCATCAAGGCTGCCTCCGGGGGCGCAGCACGGGCTGCTTCGACTTGGATTGACAGGACATTGTCCTCCTTAGAACGCGCCGCCAGGCCCCCGGCGCTGGGGAATGTCCTAAGTTAGCAACTGCGGCATAACAATTCAATGACAGCGGTGGCAGATCGGCGGCAATGTGACAATGTTGCATGGGCGGTTGACCCGCACATTCAGAACCGGGTCTCCAAAAAGCTGAAAATGCGCTGCACTATCCGGGACGCTTCGCCGCCTACCGCATCAGCAGTATCAGCGCCGCGCGGCCAAACCGCAGTCGCAACAAGCTGCTCATCAACGCCCAGCACAGGCATCTCGCAGGTTTTCACATCGCAATAGACAACCAATGCGGCTTCGCCCCCGTAGGGCGACACAACTTGGCAACTGACGTCATCGTTGCTGTGACCACTGGCACATATGAAATCTGCACCGCGTGTGGTGCGCACACCGTCTTGTGTCAGTCTCAGCAGATGTTGCTCGGCATTCTTTGCTGCGACCTGCTCAACATCCTCGACGACAGCAACCTTCAAGGCAGCCAAACCAATCTCGACAACCTCCAAATCAAAGGCAATGCGCGAGACAACCGGAACAGGCAGCGCGCGGCCATCAGTGGCCAGTCTTTCGACACTTAGGCAAATGGTCGCCTCTGGCAGTAAAAGATGTGTGTTACTCTCGTCAAATGCTCGCAAAATGGTCCCGCCGCGCCGGATAACACCGTCACGCCCCTCCAATCCAAAATCCACAAACCGGTACCGGTCAGGGCAGGTTCCGGCGCTGGCTTGGGTTGAGAACACGACGAACAAAAGCAAAAGGGCAATCTGGTACATTCTGTTCTCCGCCGACGACATCAGGTCGAGATTACGCAACAGACCGGGAACCACAATACTTGGATGACGATATCGCGCGTACGTTATCTTGCATCAGGCCGGTATAACTCCCGCCATGCCAAATCAATCTCATCCAGCCGCGTGATGTCCATACCCTTGCCGCTCACATCATAACGCCCGTCCGGCGTGACATAGCCCAGCGCATCTTCCTGCGCCCGCAACGCACAGTACAACTCCCGGTCCAGATCGACTATCGGGCCAACCGCTCGCAGTGCATCCGGCTTGGCGCGCGGTAACAGCAGCGACGACGGGTCTTGCGACAGGTTCACACAAGCACACCCCTGCGCCGCCGCGATCAGCGCCAGCCGCGCGGATTTCGCGCCCAGATCACGCAGGGTCACATCGTCGCGCAACGGGTCCGCCGTGCCAGTGCCATAAAAATGCGTATCGCCCTGTTTGGGATAGACCATGTCACACCCCATGAACGCGATCACACTTGGCCGCAGCCGCGCAAGCGCCCAATAAGCCGTCGTGTAGGCCATCGTCGCACCCGCATGCACAAATCCACCATAGGCGTTCTGCGCGGGCACGAAATCACCCGCCTCGATCAACTGCTGCTGCGCGCTGGGGTGCGGCGGCATCCTGTCCATGTCGAAATCTTCGGGAAACACCAGCATGTCCCAGTCGGGCCTGACGCGCCACGCATTGTTCATCACGACGATCCGGTCGAACCAGGATTTGGGCCAGTCCGCCGCAAGCGCGACATTCGGGCCGCTGCCCAAAATCAATACAACCGGACCTGTCACCGCCATGTCACTGCACCCTTCACATCACCTAAGTTCAATGAGTTAGGCCAGCTTACCTGTCTGACAAGTCAGTCCAGCGCTTCACCTTTGGGGCGCCGCGATACCGACATCTTGCTGTCCTCCAGCATCAGCACCTCGCGCTGCGGGAATGGTATGGAAATCCCGTTTTCCTTGAACGTATCCCACAGCGCTAAATACACATTGCCGCGAATGTTGGTCAGCCCGCCGGTCGGGTCCTTGATCCAGAACCGCAGGATATAATCCACCGAACTGTCGCCAAACCCCACGATATGACAAACCGCAGGTCTGGTGGCCAAAACACGGTTCACGCCGGACGCCGCCGCAATCGCCAGTTTGCGCACCACATGCGGATCGTCGCCATAAGCCGTGCCGAAATAGATATCCAAACGCACAAAATCATTGGAATGCGACCAGTTCACCACCTGACCCGTGATCAAATCCTCGTTCGGGATCAGGTATTCCTTGCCGTCCCTTGTCACGACCGACGCATACCGCGCACCCAGCGTCTGTATCCAGCCAAACGTCTCGCCCAAAGATATCACGTCACCGGGCTTGATCGACTTGTCGATCAGAATAATTACCCCCGACACAAGGTTCGACACGACCTTTTGCAGACCAAAACCCAGACCGACACCAATCGCACCCGACAGAACCGCCAGACCCGTCAGGTCGATCCCGACCGCCTTAACGCCCAAATAGAACGCAAAACCATACATCGCCAGTTGAACGCCTTTAACGGCCAACACCTGCATCGACGGGCTGATGTCTTCGTTGCTGCGGATCGTGCTGGCGGTGGCTTGACTGGCCACGCGCGCCACCATGACCAGAAACCCGATCACCACCAACGCAGTGATCAATGTCATTACAGACAACCGGAATTCACCGATCTCAAGCGCGACAGTGTCCAGAAACGTTGCCACCTCGTCCGATACATTCAGCAGGTACAGCGTGGCATATATCCACAACGACCACGTCACGACCCGGCGCAAAAACCTGTTGCGCACCAGCCGCGCGGCAAAGGCGATCCCGACCCAGACAACCGCCAGCGTTGCGGCGATCCCGATCAGATAGGACCGCGACGGCCACGTGATGTTCTGCATCACCGCATAAACCGCCCACGCCATAACCGCGAACCAGATCAGCCCCAGCCGCCGCCGGAATTGCACAATCGCACGCAACTGCCATTTCGCCCAGCCTTCGCGCGAACGGACCCAGTTTTCTAACCAAACCCCCGTCAATCGGTGCAGCACCCACGCCAGAACTGCCAAACCAAGGACAATCAACACTTGATTCTGCCGCCAGCCGGGGGTGATCACACCGGCCAGGAACGCAGTCGTCGAGGTCCACAGACCCTCAAGGCTCAGTAGAAATTCAGCAAACGGATCAGGTGTTTCTTCCATCGGTGCTCCTTTATCTAAAACGTCGCAGAACCAAACCGGCCGTGCAAGCCCGCCTTCAGAACGCACTCCACTGAATTGTCATACGCATGCCCAAATTTCTCCGCTTTCGCGGATCAGAATGATAATGCAACCGACAAAGGATATCAGCATGCACCGTCTGGCACTTGGAACCTATCACTTTTCATCCCGTGCACAGGGGTCGTACATGATGCTGCTCGTGGTTATCTCGATCGGCGGTTTGCCGATCTTTGACCCGGCTCAACTGCTTGGCCCTTCATTGCTGATCACGGTACTTGGCCTTGGCGTTGCCCTGTTGCTGTGTCGCCCCCAATGGCAGCCTGATTTTCTGCGCACCCCATCAGGTTTTCTAAAAGGCATGGCCGCGATGTTTTGTGCCAACATCATCTTCCTTGTTGGTGTCTTTCTGGGCTTCACCGCCATCCTCAACCTCGGGCTTCCCGAACCGTTGTCACGCAGTGTATCAATGTTGCTGGCCCTGCCGACCGTTGTCCTTACCGGCCTGATGTGGATCACAGCAGTGCTGCTGATCAGCAGCAAACCGGCCGGCGGCGCACCAAAGCCAAATCGCCCCGTTGCGCCCGAACAGCCCCCCGAACCGGTCGCGTCCCCAAGAGACCTGCGCCAATTGCGCCTTTCACGGACGTCCTGACCCGTCAGCACGCTTGCAGTGATGCAATGGGGGGTGTATTCCCCCCCATTATGAAACCAGTCTTCAATATAGGTGATCGCATCCGTCTGGGTGAACGCTTCTATGGCGCGACCTTTGCGGTTCTCGCCCGACTATAACCCTGCGTCTGCGGGGTTTCCTGCTTTTCACAGACCTGCGGTTGTCTGCCGCACAGCAAAATCCACCATCACATTACGGGAGAGGACCACATGTCCCCCAAAACGCTCTATGATAAAATCTGGGATGCCCACCTCGCACACGAGGCCGACGACGGCACCAGCCTTTTGTATATCGACCGCCATCTGGTGCACGAAGTAACGTCACCACAGGCGTTTGAGGGTCTGCGCATGACAGGCCGCACCGTCCGCGCGCCCGATAAAACCATCGCCGTGCCGGACCACAACGTGCCGACCACGCTGGACCGCGCCAATGCCGCGACCATGACCGAAGACAGCCGCATTCAGGTTGAGGCGCTTGATAAAAACGCCAAGGATTTCGGCATTCACTATTACCCCGTGTCCGATGTCCGTCAGGGCATCGTGCACATCGTCGGCCCTGAACAGGGTTGGACCCTGCCCGGCATGACGGTCGTCTGCGGCGATTCGCATACTGCGACGCATGGCGCCTTTGGCGCACTAGCCCACGGCATCGGCACCTCCGAGGTTGAGCATGTTCTGGCAACCCAAACGCTGATCCAGAAGAAATCCAAGAACATGAAGGTCGAGATCACCGGAAAACTTGCCCCCGGCGTCACGGCCAAGGACATCACCCTGTCCGTCATCGGCGTCACCGGCACTGCGGGCGGCACCGGCTACGTGATTGAATATTGCGGCGAAGCAATCCGTGACCTGTCCATGGAAGGGCGCATGACCGTCTGTAACATGGCGATTGAGGGTGGCGCGCGCGCTGGCCTGATCGCACCGGACGAAAAGACCTATGAATACTGCATGGGCCGCCCCCACGCGCCGAAAGGTGCCCAGTGGGAAGCGGCGATGGAATGGTGGAAAACCCTCTACTCCGACGACGATGCGGTGTGGGACAAGGTCATCACCCTCAAGGGCGAAGACATTGCATCCGTCGTGACATGGGGCACCTCACCCGAGGATGTTCTGCCGATTACCGCAAACGTACCTGCCGCATCTGATTTCACCGGCGGCAAAATCGGCGCGGCCCAGCGCTCGCTTGATTACATGGGTCTGACCGCTGGCACGCCTTTGTCAGAGGTCGAGATCGACACAGTCTTTATCGGTTCTTGCACCAACGGCCGCATCGAAGACCTGCGCGCCGCTGCTGCAATCCTGAAGGGCAAAAAGAAAAAGGACGGCATCCGTGCGATGGTCGTGCCCGGCTCCGGTCTGGTCCGTGCGCAGGCCGAGGAAGAAGGCCTTGCCGACATCTTTATCGAGGCCGGTTTTGAATGGCGTCTTGCAGGATGTTCCATGTGCCTGGCAATGAACCCCGATCAACTTGCGCCGGGCGAACGCTGTGCCGCGACCTCCAACCGCAACTTTGAAGGCCGTCAGGGCCGTGGCGGACGCACGCACCTGATGTCACCAGCAATGGCGGCGGCGGCGGCAATCACCGGCAAGCTGACAGATGTGCGGGACTTGATGTGATGCCTTCCTCATTCGGTCCAAGACCTGAGCCGGATGAGGAACACATGTCTGCACGCGCGGTGTACGCCCTGTGTACGCTGTGTGACATTTAACCAAATATTAGCACCACAATATCTGGTGCCCCGAATTCAGGAGTTCAATCCATGAACAAATTCGACAAACTCACCGGGATCGCGGCGCCTATGCCGCTGATCAACATCGACACCGATATGATCATCCCCAAGCAATTTCTGAAAACCATCAAGCGTTCCGGCCTTGGCGTGAACCTTTTTGACGAAATGCGCTATGATGATGACCGCAATGAAATCCCTGATTTCGTGCTGAACAAACCGCAATACCGCGAAGCCCAGATCATCGTGGCCGGCGATAACTTTGGTTGTGGCTCATCCCGCGAACATGCCCCGTGGGCCATCGCGGACTTTGGTATTACATGTGTGATCGCACCCAGCTACGCAGATATTTTCTATAATAACTGCTTTAAAAACGGTATCTTGCCGATTGCCCTGCCCCAAGAACAGATCGACGTGCTGATGAAGGACGCCGAAAAAGGGGCTAACGCCCGCATGACCATCGACCTTGAGGCACAGACCGTCACGACGTCAGACGGCGAGGTCTTCAATTTCGAGGTGGATGCGTTCAAGAAACATTGCCTGATGAATGGCCTCGACGACATCGGCCTGACCATGGAAAAAGTCGCTTCAATTGACACATTCGAGGCCGCAGCCGCGCAAAGCCGTCCTTGGGTCTAAGCGCCAAATTCGGCCTGTTATCCTGTTAGAACACATGTTGTAGGCGCCCCAGTGGCGCCCACAACATGTTGAAAATGCCTAATTCTTGCCCTCAAAATGATGCAAGAACGCACCACCCCTTCCCCCAAAATGCCCCACCTATGAAGTGTTGTTAACCAACAGACTTGAGCACTAAGGCGAAAGAAGGCAAGAATTGGGCAAGAATGAGGCAGGCCCCTTTTTAACCTTGGGGCAACAAGTTGGAACAAGTGCGCGGCACCGTATCGCGTCTGGCCAGTTTGGAAGGGTAAACGAGTGATTGGACGGATGTCAGCCGCAGCTTTGCGCGGCCTTTTTGTGGCTTTGCTAATCGCAACGCCGCCTCTGATGCTTCCGGGCATCATCTCTGATTCCAGTCAGATCACTGTGCTTGTGGCCATCATCGCGTTCATGATGATCTTTATCGAGTACAGTTCCACCTCGCCCAGCTTTATCGAATTTCGTGACGCCCCGCCGTTCAACCGGTTGCGGTTCATTGCCCTGCTGTTGATGGTTTTTGGCCTCAGCGCGATGGTGCACGAACAATCCAACCCAAGCGCGCTGACCGGTGCTGTCAACAATCTGGGCCGCATCATCGGGCATACGCTTGATTTTCCATATTCACCGGTGCGGCTTGCCATCTTGATGCTGCCGCAGAACAGCGATGCGCAAATGGTCGAAACACTGCGGGTCGGTGCCGGACTAACCTATTTTATTTCTATCGTGACGATCGCCTTATTCCTTATCGCTGTGCGATTTCTCAGCTGGCCGGCGCGGTCAGGTGCATTCAACGTGTGGGTGAACCTGCCACTTTTCGATCCAACCTCTGGTGGTGACGTGCTATACAGGCTGCAACGCGATGCCCGTATCAATATTACACTCGGGTTCTTGCTGCCGTTCGTGATCCCCGCTGTGATCAAACTGGCTGCGCCCATCATGGACCCTGTCACGCTGGACAATCCGCAAACTCTTATCTGGACGCTAAGTGCATGGGCCTTCTTGCCAACAAGTATGATCATGCGCGGCATTGCCATGAGCAAGGTTGCCAGCATGATCTCGGACAAGCGCCGCCGCACCTACGCCAGCGAAGAAACCGACTTTCAGGCTGCCTGACCGCACTTCTAATCCTGCTTGCATGTGCCACGGCCCTGAACGCTGAAACCCTGCGCGTTGCCACCTTCAACACCGAACTTTCCCGCAAAGGCCCCGGCCTGTTGTTGCGCGATATCCTGCGCGGCAAGGATCCGCAGATCGCTGCCGTTCTGGATACCCTCGTTCAGGCAAATGCTGACGTACTGGCTCTGCAGGGCTTTGATTACGATCTAGAAAACGCAGCGCTTCACGCATTTGCCGATGCCGCCCGTGCGCAAGGGCTGGATTACCCTTACGTCTTTGCCGCACCGCCCAACGCGGGTTTGCAAACACCGCTTGATCTGGACGGGGATGGTCAGGTCGGCGGTCCCCGCGATGCCATGGGATATGGCCGTTATTACGGGCAGGGCAGTATGGCACTGCTGTCGCGCTATCCAATTGATGTTGCCGGTGTCGTTGATTTCACCGCGTTCCTGTGGCGCGACTTGCCGGGTGCCTTGCTGCCGCAAACCGATGCGGGTCCATTTCCCAGCTCAGAGGCGCAACAGATCCAGCGCCTTGCCTCGCATGGGGCGTGGGTGGTTCCGATCCTGCACCCTCAACTGGGCACTATCACGGTGCTGACGTACCACGCGACACCCCCCGTCTTTGACGGACCAGAGGACAGCAATGGCCGCCGCAGCCATGATGAAACACGGTTCTGGTCACTGTACCTGCAAGGCGCATTTGGCCCGCAGCCCAAAACTCGGTTTGTGCTGATGGGCGACGCCAACATTGACCCCGAACGTGGCGATGGCTTGCGCACGGCGATGCAAACATTGCTGTCCGATTCTGCGTTGCAAGACCCGCTGCCTGAGCGACCAACAGTCAACTTTGCCCAAACCGGCCCCCTGCGCGTCGATTATGTTCTGCCTTCAGCGGATTGGGCTGTCATTGACGCCAACGTCATGCCGCCCAACCCCGACGCAAGCCGCCATTCGCTGGTCTGGGTGGACCTGAAACCCTAGCCGTTCTTGACCGCCGCGCGCCCGCGCGGTACGCCCCGATCAACATATTTTACTCAGGAGCGCAGCATGGCCAACCCAACCCTTCTTATCCTTGCCGGTGACGGCATCGGCCCCGAGGTTATGGGCCAAGTGACCCGCATCATCGACTGGTTCGGTGCAAAGCGAGATCTGCCCTTTGACGTGGAACACGATCTGGTCGGCGGCGCGGCGTACGACAAACACGGCACGCCGCTGCACGACGACACTATGGCCCGCGCGCTCGAAGTGGACGCCGTACTGTTGGGTGCTGTTGGTGGTCCAAAATACGACGATCTGGATTTCTCGGTAAAGCCAGAGCGCGGCCTGCTGCGCCTGCGCAAAGAGATGGACCTGTTCTCAAACCTGCGCCCGGCGCAGTGCTTTGACGCGCTGGCAGATTTCTCCTCGCTCAAGCGCGAATTGGTCGCGGGTCTCGACATCATGATCGTGCGCGAATTGACGTCCGGTGTGTACTTTGGTGAGCCACGCGGCATCTTTGAAGAAGGCAACGAGCGGGTCGGCATCAACACCCAGCGCTATACCGAGTCCGAGATCGACCGCGTTGCACGGTCTGCATTCGAATTGGCCCGCCGCCGTGGCAACAAGGTCTGTTCGATGGAAAAAGCCAACGTCATGGAATCAGGCATCCTGTGGCGTGAAGTCGTGCAAAAAGTCCACGACGAGGATTACCCCGATGTCGAGTTGAGCCACATGTACGCAGACAACGGCGCGATGCAGTTGGTGCGCGCACCCAAGCAGTTCGACGTTATCGTCACCGACAACCTGTTTGGCGATATCCTGTCCGATTGCGCCGCGATGCTGACCGGCTCGCTTGGCATGCTGCCCTCTGCCTCCTTGGGCGCGCCAAACGCCGAAGGTCGTCCAAAGGCGCTGTACGAGCCCGTGCACGGTTCCGCCCCAGACATCACTGGCAAAGGCTTGGCGAACCCGATCGCCTGTATTCTCAGCTTTGCCATGGCGCTGCGCTATTCCTTTGATCAGGGCGCTGAAGCGACCCGTCTGGAAGACGCGGTTCAGACCGTTCTGGCTGGTGGCGCACGCACGGCCGATCTGATGGGTCCGGAGGGCGGCACACCGATCAGCACCACAGATATGGGTGACGCGATTCTAGCCGCATTGGACGCCAGCCTCTAAGAGGCTATGATTAATCTGTGTAGGCCGCTGTTTATCGCCGGGGCCTTCACACCAATCACAAAGACGGGAGCATTTAGTTGACCAAAGACGCTCCCCTCGACCTTTTTATCATCGGTGGTGGTATCAACGGCTGCGGTATTGCACGCGATGCTGCTGGTCGCGGCATGTCCGTGGCACTGGCCGAGATGAACGATCTGGCCTCGGCCACTTCATCCGCCTCTACTAAGCTGTTCCATGGCGGTCTGCGCTATCTGGAGTATTTCGAGATCAACCTCGTGCGCCATGCCTTGGTCGAACGCGAGACGTTGCTCAAAGCGATGCCGCATATCTCATGGCCGATGCGGTTCGTGCTGCCCTATCACAAGGACATGCGTTTCGAGGGCGGCACACCAACCTCCAACATCCTCAACATCGTGATGCCATGGACGCGCGGGCGGCGTCCTGCTTGGCTGATCCGCTTTGGTCTGTTTCTGTATGATAATCTGGGGGGCCGCAAAATCTTGCCCGGTGCCAAAACGATATCCCTCAATGGCACAGCAGAGGGCGCACCACTGCAACCGCAGTTCCACAAAGCGTTCGAGTATTCAGATTGCTGGGTCGAGGATTCGCGTCTGGTCGTTTTGAACGCCCGTGACGCAGAAAACCGGGGCGCAAATATAATGACGCGCACGAAAGTTGTCTCAGCCTCCCGCGTGAATGATCTATGGGAGATCACCACAGAGACGGGCGGTGAAACGCACACCCACCACGCCAAGATGCTGATCAACGCCGGTGGCCCGTGGGTCGGCGACATCATCCAAGGCAAGGTGCGCGTGAATTCGACCGAAGGCGTGCGTCTGGTGCGCGGCAGCCACATCGTGACCAAGCGGCTGTATGATCACGACAAATGCTATTTCTTCCAAGGCACCGACGGACGCATCATCTTTGCGATTCCATACGAGACGGATTTCACCCTGATCGGCACGACAGACGCAGAACATGATGATCCGGACGTCAAACCCGTCTGCACACCCGAAGAACAGACGTACCTCATCAACTTCGCCAACAGCTATTTCAATCAACAACTGACCGACGATGATGTCGTATGGACCTACTCCGGTGTGCGCCCGCTTTATGACGATGGTGCGAAATCTGCCGCCGCTGCGACGCGGGACTATGTGCTGAAAGTCGAGGCCGCAGGCGGTGCGCCGATCCTCAATATTTTTGGTGGCAAGATCACCACCTACCGCAAACTGGCCGAAGACGTGATGGACAAGGTTGCCCCTTTCTTTGCCGGTCTAAAGGATCACTGGACCGCCGAGGTTCCCCTGCCCGGTGGTGATTTCCCTGTCGATGGCATCGCTGCACTCATCAGCAAGCTACAAACCGACTACTCCTTCCTCGACCCCAAATGGGCCGGGCGCCTTATCCGCGCTTACGGCACAGAAGCGTGGGATATGCTGGGTGATGCGAAAGACGCGAATGCGCTGGGTGAACACTTTGGCTACAATCTGACTGAGGCCGAAGTGCGTTGGCTGATGACCCGCGAATACGCCCGCACCGCCGAAGACGTGCTTTGGCGGCGCAGCAAACTGGGCCTGCGCTTGACCGCGCAAGAGGCGACCCGTTTAGATACGTGGATGACGACCGCGCTGCAGACCTGAAGGACCCAAGACCATGACCCACATCCTCGCCATTGATCAGGGCACGACGTCGTCCCGCGCGCTTGTCTTTGACGCCGACATGAAGGTCATCGCAACCGCGCAGCAAGAGTTTCCGCAGCACTTCCCGAAAAGCGGTTGGGTTGAACATGACCCTGCCGATCTGTGGAACACCACCTTGCAAACCTGCCGCGATGCCATCGCCAAAGGGGGGCTAAGCGCGACTGAAATCGCTGCCATCGGCATCACAAACCAACGCGAGACGACCGTTGTGTGGGACGCCACCACAGGCGCGCCACTGTATAACGCGATAGTCTGGCAAGACCGCCGTACCGCTGATTTCTGCCGCACACTACAAGACGCGGGCCACGACGCGATGATTACGGCCAAAACGGGCTTGCTGGCTGACCCGTATTTCTCTGGCACGAAACTCAAGTGGATCCTTGATCAAACCCCGGACGCCCGCAGCCGCGCTGCCAAGGGCGAGATTCTGTTCGGCACCGTCGACTGCTTTCTCATCTGGAAACTAACAGGCGGCAAGGCACATGTGACAGACGCCACCAACGCCGCGCGCACGATGCTTTATGACATCCACAAAGGCGCGTGGAGCAAATCAATCTGCGATCTCTTTGACATCCCCATGGAAATGCTGCCCACGGTTATGGATTGCGCCGCTGATTTCGGCACCACCGATGCGGGTCTGCTGGGCGCGCCCCTGCCCATCATGGGCGTCGCAGGCGACCAACAGGCGGCGACGATCGGGCAGGCATGTTTTAAACCGGGCATGTTGAAATCCACCTATGGCACAGGGTGTTTCGCCCTTTTGAACACCGGCGATACACCAGTCACATCGAACAACCGTCTGTTGACCACCATCGCCTACCAGCTGGATGGCAAACCCACCTATGCGCTGGAAGGGTCGATATTTGTCGCTGGTGCCGTCGTGCAATGGCTACGTGATGCGGCAGGTATGATCACGGACGCCAAAGACACCCAAGCGCTCGCCGAACAGGCCGATCCAGAACAGGAAGTCATCATCGTGCCCGCCTTCACCGGCCTTGGCGCACCCTATTGGAACCCCGATTGTCGCGGGGCGATGTTCGGGCTCACCCGCAACTCCGGCCCCGCGGAATTTGCCCGCGCCGCGTTGGAAAGCGTCGGTTTCCAGACCCGCGACCTGCTGGAAGCGATGCACGCCGATTGGCAAGACAGCGGCACCGCGCCCACCCTGCGCGTGGATGGCGGGATGAGCGCAAGCAATTGGGCAATGCAGTTCCTATCGGATATCATTGACGCCCCCGTGGACCGCCCAACCGTGTTGGAAACCACCGCAATGGGTGCCGCTTGGCTGGCTGGTCAGCGGGCCGGCCTATACCCTGATATGGCAGGGTTTGCCGCGAATTGGGCGATTGACCAGACGTTCACGCCCACCATGGACGCCGACAAACGAGACGCCAGATATGCGGGTTGGAAACGGGCCGTTACCGCCACGTTGAGCGTCTGACCGACCCACATCCACGACATTATCCCTGCGGTGACAATCCAGTTTGCCAGCAGTACGATGCGAAATGCCCCTGCCTGAACAAGGAACACTCTAGATGACATTACAAACGACTACCGCCGTAATCGGACTGGGCTCTATGGGTTACGGCATGGCGGCGTCTTGCCTGCGTGCGGGACATACGACGCACGGATTTGATGTTGTTCCGGCACAGGTGACGCGGTTCCAGTCAGAAGGCGGTGCGCAAGGCGCGTTGGCGGATGTGGCGCCAAAACTGGATGCGACCGTTGTCGTTGTACTGAATGCAGCCCAGACCCAAGAAGTGTTGTTTGGCGCTGACGCATTGGTTCCAATGATGCGCAAAGGGGCGGTGGTCATGGCCTGCGCAACCGTCCCCCCCGAATTTGCACGCGATATGGCGGCACGTTGCGCCGCACACGGTGTGCATTATCTGGATGCGCCAATTTCTGGGGGGTCGATCAAGGCGGCAAGTGGTGATTTGTCGGTGATGGCATCGGGCACTTCCGATGCTTTCGAGGCCGCGCGCGCCGTTCTGGACGCGACAGCCGCCACAGTATTTGAATTGGGCGACAGCGCCGGTGCAGGCTCTGCCATGAAGGCGGTGAACCAGCTGCTGGCGGGCGTTCATATCGCGGCGATGGCAGAGGCGTTGACCTTTGGGATGACCCAAGGCGTGACACCAGATAAGTTTGTCGAGGTCATCAGCAAATGCGCCGGTTCCAGTTGGATGCTGGAAAACCGCGCGCCGCATATCGTGGCGGGCGACTACACGCCACATTCACAGGTGAACATCTGGCCCAAGGACCTTGGCATTGTGTTGGACATCGCCAAATCAGCCAACTTTAGCGCGCCCATCACGGCCGCGGCGATGCAGCAATACCTTGCCGCTGCTGGCATGGGGCTGGGCCGCGAGGATGACGCCGCTGTCGCCAAAGTCTATGCGCGCAACGCCGGTCTGACCCTGCCGGGAGACGCATAATGCTGCTGGGGTGTATCGGGGATGATTTTACCGGGTCAAGCGATCTGGCCAATACGCTGGCCAAGGGCGGCATGCGCACGGTGCAATACACGGGTGTGCCTGATGGCCCTGCCGCAAGCGATGTTCAGGCCGGTGTTGTCGCACTGAAATCGCGGTCGATTGATCCGACGGATGCTGTTGCCCAATCACTGGCGGCACTCGCATGGTTGCAAGATCAGGGCTGCGAACAGATATTCTTCAAATACTGCTCGACCTTCGATTCCACACCGCACGGCAATATCGGACCTGTTGCTGATGCACTGGCGGAGGCATTGGATGCACATAAGGTCATCGTCTGCCCCGCGTTTCCCGGCACGGGTAGGTCGATCTATCAGGGGCATCTGTTCGTCAAAGACACGCTGCTGAACGAATCTGGTCTGCAGAATCATCCCATCACACCCATGACTGACGCTGATATCCGCCGCTGGTTGGCACCACAGACCAAATACGCCGTGGGCCACATCCCCGCAGAGGTTGTTTTTCAAGGCGCCGCCGATATCGCGCAAGCGTTGGACGAGCAGCATAACGCAGGCAAGCGGCACATTGTCGTGGATGCAATCCGGGATGCGGACCTGATCGAAATCGGGCGCGCCGCAAAAGGATTGCCTTTTATCACCGGCGGGTCTGGCGTGGCGCTGGGGCTGCCGGCGAATTTCGGATGTACCGGCGCCCCTGTCGGATGGCAGGGGCAGGCTGGCAAAGTGGTCGCGCTATCCGGCTCCTGTTCCATCGCCACGCGCGCTCAGGTCGCGCATCATGCCGCGACACATCCATGCCAAGAGATCAACGCAGTCGATGTGATTGAGGGGCGCGTCACAGCGCAAGACATGGCCACATGGGCGCTGAATGCAGGGGGTGTCCCGCTGATCTACAGTTCTGCCGATCCAGAGGTCGTGACGCAGGTTCAGAAAAAATTCGGGCAGGCGCAATCTTCTGCGGCGCTCGAAGGGTTCTTTGCCACTATCGCGGCACTTGCCATCGACGCCGGTGCGACGCGCATCATCACCGCGGGGGGCGAAACATCCGGTGCGGTGATCGAACATCTCGACCTTGGCACGCTTGAGATTGGTCCGGAAATTGACGCCGGTGTCCCTGCCTTGCGGGCGCGCGACGATCTGGTTGTGGCGCTAAAGTCCGGAAATTTTGGCGCAGTGGATTTCTTTGCAAAGGCCGCTGGCGTATTGGCGGGCACAGCATGAGAGAAAGCGATCTGCGCGAACAGATTTGTGTACTGGCCAAGTCGCTGTTTGATCGCGGCCTGACCCACGGCAGCACCGGTAACATCTCTGCGCGGACCGAGGACGGTGGTTTGCTGGTCTCGCCCACTGGCACCAGCTTTGGCAGGTTGGACCCCGGCAGGCTTAGCCGGTTTGACGCCAAGGGAATGCATGTCGCAGGCGACAAACCGACCAAGGAAATGCCGCTGCATTCGGCGTTTTACGACACGCGCAGCACGGCGGGTGCGGTGGTGCATCTGCATGCGTGCCATTCCGTTGCGCTTTCGATGCTACCAGATGCAGATGAGGATAATTTCCTGCCGCCGCTGACGCCTTACGGCATCATGAAGCTGGGCAAGGTCAAGCTGTTGCCGTTCTTTTTGCCCGGTGATCCGGCGATGGGCGACGCGGTGCGCGGGCTGGCCGGCAAACGCAGCGCCGTGATGTTGGCCAACCACGGCCCTGTGGTTGCAGGCAAGGATATCGAGGCGGCGTGCAATGCGGTCGAAGAGTTGGAAGAAACCGCGCGCCTTGCGCTGATGCTGCGCGGGACCGGCGCGGTGGGGTTGACCGACGATCAGGTTCGCGCGGTGGTGACTGAGTTTAATATCGAGTGGGACACATGACAAAATTCTCTGCAAATCTGGGGTTTCTCTGGGCGGATCAACCACTGCCCGCTGCCATTCGTGCGGCCAAGACGGCAGGGTTTGAAGCTGTCGAATGCCATTGGCCCTACGGCACGCCCGCTGCGGATGTGAAAGCCGCGCTTGAGGAGACAGGTCTGCCGATGCTGGGCCTGAACACCCTGCGCGGCGATGTTGCAGCGGGCGAGAACGGGCTGAGCGCCCTGCCCGGTCGAGAGGAAGAAGCGCGCGCGGCGATCATACAAGTGGTAGAGTACGCGCTGGTCACGCAGGCGCAGGCGATCCATGTGATGGCGGGCAATGCCAGCGGTGAGGCAGCGCATGCCACGTTTATCGAGAACCTGCATTTTGCGACCAAACTGGCCGCACCGCACGGGATCACCATCCTGATCGAACCGCTCAACCGCTTTGACGCGCCAGATTATTTTCTACGGACAACAGAACAAGCTGAAAGCATCATCAAAGAGGTTAGCGCACCTAACCTGAAACTGATGTTTGATTGCTATCACGTGGGCCGTACCGAGGGCGACGTCATCGCCCGCCTGAACGCCATGTTGCCGATCATCGGCCACATCCAATTTGCATCTGTTCCGGATCGTGGCACCCCCGATCACGGAGAGGTGGATTACGCCCAGATCTTTGACGCAATCGCCAAGCTGGAATGGCGCGCGCCCCTAGGGGCGGAGTACAAACCAAACGGTGACACCAGCGCAACCCTGGGGTGGCTAAAGACGTTTAGCTGATCTCACCCTTTGCAACAGCGTCCTGAATCGCTTTGATCTCATCCGCGCCCAAACCGTAATCGCGCGCGGCTGTCTCGGCAGAGATGTATCCCCGTGCCAGATCGCGCAGCACCAGATCACGGGGCCGGTCCGCAGGATCGCCGTATCCAGCACCCCCCGGAAACGCCATGACAACCTTGCGCCCATGCGGCACGAATTGTTTACCCTTGCCGTTCATCGCGCTGCCATCATCCCGCACGATGGTCGTCTTGGCACCTGCCATGCCGCCACGCCGCCCGCGTGCAGGGTGATCCACACGGTCGAACATGGCTTGAATATCAAATTCATGCCCCTCCATCGCGCCGACTTCCATGAATTGACCCAGACCGCCGCGTGTCTTGCCTGCGCCGCCTGAATCGGGGCGCAGTTCCTTGCGCCAGATGATCACAGGGCCTGCATGTTCGGTCGCCTCTATCGGCATCGTCATCACACCAGACGGAAACGCCGTTGCGTTCAGCCCGTCAAATTCAGGCCGCGCCCCTGAACCGCCGGAGTTGAACGTCAGCACCTCTGACCGGCGCGCATCTGCGGGGGCGGGCGCGTCGGTTCGGGGGCGCAGCGAGACCTGAAAGTTGCACAAACAACCGGCCCCCTCTGCCGGAACCAGCCCCGGAACGATCTGATCAAAGGCGGCATAGACCGCATCGGGCACAAAATGACCAACGATGTGGCGTAAGGCCACGGGCGCGGGATGCACCGCGTTCACAATGGTGTTTACCGGTGCCTCGATCTCGAACGGAGCGAGCGAGGCGGCGTTGTTCGGGATCTCGGGCGCGATGGCCACTTTTAGCGCATAACATGCGTAAGCCTTGGCGTAGACCAACGGGCAATTGATGCCCTTTTTGTCCACGCCTGACGTGCCCGTGAAATCAGACACGATGCGGTCCTTATGCACCGTCACTTTCACCCTAAGCGTGATCGGCGTGTCGAAACCATCTACCGTCATTTCACCTGTTGCAGAGGTTTGTGGCAGCGCTGCAATCGCCTCAATCGTGGCACGACGCGAATTTTCGAGGATGAATGCGGCGATGCCGTCCAGAGTATCTAGGTGAAATTCCCGCATCATTTCAGTCAACCGACGATGACCAATCTCATTACAGGTCGTTAGCGCATAGATGTCACCGATCAATTGGTCCGGTTCACGCACATTGCCGCGAATAATCCGCGTCAGCGTCTCATCCACCTCGCCTTTGTCGGCGAATTTCATGATGGGGATGTACAGCCCTTCTTCATAGACGCTGTGCGCATCTGCGCCAAAACCGCGCCCACCGATATCGACAACATGTGCCGTGCAGGCAAAGAACCCGACCAGCACCCCGTTGTAAAACGACGGCGTAACCATCGTGATATCATGCAGATGGCCGGTCCCTTCCCATGGGTCATTGGTGATATAGACGTCACCCTCGAATATGTTTTGACGACCAATGCGGCGGATGAAATGCGCCACTGCATCCGCCATCGCGTTGACGTGCCCGGGCGTGCCGGTGACGGCCTGTGCAAGCATCCGACCATGGGTGTCATAAACCCCGGCAGACAGATCACCCGCCTCTCGTACCGATGTTGAAAACGCTGTGCGCACAAGCGCCTGCGCCTGTTCTTCAACCACCGAAATCAGGCGGTTCCACATAACCTGATAAGCAACGTTTGAATGATCCTGTGCCATCAGACGGCCCCTTTCGATTTCAAAACAACGTCGATGCACCCATCTGGCTGACAGATCGCATCACGGCTGACGGGAACGATTATTGTCGTCTCGTCCTCGGTCAGGGCGGCAGGACCGATCGCGCGTTGACCCGTCTGCATGCTGGCGCGGTCAATCACATCCGCCTCCAGAAATGCGCCCGATGCGGCGTCGAACAGCGGTCGTTTTCCCTGAACCTCGGCCTGCCCATCCCCGCTGTTCGCAGTAACCCGCGCGACATGTTCCTGCGGCGTGGTGGCGTTCACCGACCAAACAGTAATCTCGATGTCCATGCCCACCACCGTGCGGCCAAAAAGCTTGGCATAATCTTCCTCGAACCGAGCCACAAAGGTCGCAGCATCGGGGTTCATCGCCTGCTCTTGCGTCAATTCGATCGGTATTTCCCAGCCCTGCCCGGCATAACGCATGTACACTTTGAACTCTGACAAGATGTCAGCGGTCGCGTCACAGGTACGCACAAACCCTGTCGCCTCTGACTGAAGCTCTGTCAGCAGTGTGCGGATCACCTCTGCGTCAAAGTCGCTCAGCCTCATGTAGACGGACCTGTTCGCCTCAAAACTATAGGGTGCGCGCAAGAACCCGATGGCAGACCCGACACCGGCCCCCGGTGGCACGATCAGACGGTCCACACCCAGCTTTTCACACAACCGCCCGGCATGCAGCGGGGCCGCACCACCAAAGGCAATCATGGTATATTCCGACAGGTCTTCACCATTTTCGACCGCATGAACACGGGCGGCGTTCGCCATATTCTCGTCCACCACCTCGGCCACGCCAAAGGCAGCCTCGACCGCGTCCATATCCAGTGTTTCGCCTACATGCGTTGACAGTGCCGTTCTGGAATGATCCGCATGCAATTTAATCGACCCGCCTGCAAAGTTGTCGGCATCGAGTTTGCCCAAGACAAGATCAGCATCCGTCACCGCAGGCCGCGTACCACCACGGCCATAGCATGCCGGACCCGGCTCAGAACCGGCGCTTTCCGGTCCGACGCGGATCTGGCGCATGCTGTCGACGTGGGCAAGCGACCCACCGCCCGCCCCGATTTCGACCATGTCAATCACGGGGATCGAAATTGGCATCCCCGATCCCTTTTTGAACCGATAGGTGCGCGCAACTTCAAAGACGCGGCTGGTTTTCGGGGTCTGGTTTTTGATCAGGCAAATCTTGGCCGTCGTCCCGCCCATGTCAAAGCTAAGCACCTTGTCGATCCCGTAGCGCGCCGCGATATGCGCCGCGAATACCGCACCCCCGGCAGGACCGGATTCAACCAGCCGCACAGGAAACTCAGCGGCATTCTGGATTGAAATAATACCACCGCCAGAATGCATCAAGAACACACGGCACCCGACGCCCTCACCTTTCAACCGCTCTTCTAGCCGCCCCAGATACGATGCCATCAGCGGTTTGATATAGGCGTTGGCAACAACGGTGTTAAACCGCTCATACTCGCGCATCTGCGGCGATACTTCGGATGAAATCGACACCGCAACATCGGGTAGTCGTTCGGCCAGAACATCGCGCACCATCTGTTCATGCGCAGGGTTCAAGTAGGAATGGATCAGGCCAACCGCGACACTGTCAAACCCGGCCGCCGCAATCTGATCTGCGACCGCCTCAACCTCGGAACGGTCCAGATCAATCATGACCTCCCCCTTGGCATTCACACGCTCGTTGACGGTAAAACGAAACTGGCGCGGCAGCAGCGGTTCGGGCAAGGTCAGGTTCAAGTCATACTGTTCAAACCGCGATTCTGTGCGCATCTCAATGACATCGCGAAAGCCATTCGTGGTGATCAGTGCCGTCTTGGCCCCCCGCCGCTCAATCAGCGCGTTCGTCGCAAGCGTGGTGCCATGAATGATCTGTTCAATCTGATCGGGGGCCACACCGGCTTTTTCGCAAACCTGATGCATGCCATCAATGATCGCGTTCTCGGGTGCGGCATAAGTCGTCAAAACCTTGGTGGAAAAGACCGCACCGTCCTTTTCGAGGACAACATCCGTGAACGTCCCACCAATATCCGCGCCCAGCCGGATCGAAGACCTCTTCATCACTTTTGTTCCTTTCAACACTTGAACGCCACGGCTCGGGATCGGTCCATGAACAAGCGGACCTTTGCAAATCGCAGGGAGAGTTTTGACCATTCCTAACCTGCGACGCCTTGCCTGACCATGCCGTTCAAGCCCAAACATATTCACCGCTTGCAAACCGGCCCCGAATGCTACCCAAGTCGCGCAGGTTTTAATTTCCCGACACATACCCGCCAGTGGAGCCTCCGATGACAGACCCCGATGAAGCCACTTCAAAAGTTCACTACATCTGCCAGACTTATGTGAATGGCACAGGTAAACAGGCCGCTTTGAAGGTCGACAAGTTGTTTGAATATACTTCGGCCTCTCAGGCAGAAGAACGCGCCACCCGTGAATACCGCTCCGGGAATTGCGTCGGCGCTGATGCCTACATGCTCACCGAAGACCCCGCATCAGGCGAGGTCAGCACACCAACTTTCCTGGTCCGTTTAGGAGAGGTGCCCGAGTTCGACGATTTCTAACGGGCCAGACGCAGCCGGTTGAGGTGTTTTAACTGAAAACCTGGTGACCCCGATTGGATTCGAACCAATAACCTGCCCCTTAGGAGGGGGCTGCTCTATCCAGTTGAGCCACGGGGCCTACCTTTTTATCTTTTAAAACAATGAGCTACAGACACTGTTTTTCACGAAAATCACCCTCGCCAAAAACTCGCCAATCACCTCATCTTGCAGAATCATAATTCTCTTTGACCGAACCTTAAACCCCCATATTTGGGATTGATAAGTGAACCCCTTCCTTTTTGGCAGAAGCTAGGCCGGTTCAAGGGACTACACTTTAGTCGTCTCAGTTCTGGGGTAGCCCGCGAGAAAAATCATAGAAAATTTCAATTTTTGGGACCAATACCACCTTTTGAAGAAACTTGTATTTTGCCAAATTGTAGTTTTTTATCATATACTTAGATATGATTTTTGCTTCAGTTATTTTAACAAAACATACGGCTTATCTAACGGACAGGCACCACTGGAAAGCTTGTCAGGCAGTCGCACGAGACTATCCAGCACTTGGATATCTCCACACACATCAAAAAACAGCGCTGGGCGGCAAGTTCGCCCCTCACATCCACCTACTCATTGCCCTTCCCTCTGGCAGAGTTGAGCGATGGAAAGATGGAGCAAAGGCAGACCTAGCAAGGCGCTTTGATCCTACTGATTTCACGCTTTCTGACCCAGACAGCTGGGTTATGAACCCAAACGATCCGGTTGCAATGCTCAAGTATGTCTCCGGGCAAGAACGGCACCACCTACCGACCCTTGTTTACTGGACACACAGTACGTTTGACCAAGAACAAAAATCTCTCAACACATTGCTTGGGAAAGCAATCAAACAGCAGGCCAGATGGCATCGCTGTCATTCTTAAACTTACCCTAAGGAAGGAACCCTCTTTGTCTAAAAGAAGAAACTTAACCCCTAACGAGACGCTATTTTGTGAAATCTCATTCAAGAACATCAAGCCAAGGCATTTATCGCCTAAACAACAAGACATCCTTCGGTCTTTGAACAGCTACTTCAGTTACGATCGAATGCTGTCAGACAAACAGTTGAAGAACATCAAATGGCTAAAACACACTGCTGATCTAGCAAAACGTAAAGAAGCCATAGCAAAGGGCCGGTTGCAGCCATCGGAAAGCCAAGATCAACGCATCTCAACAAAGCTAAACACCATTTATAATCCTATATAAATGGCAGGAAACCCTAATCTGTGCTATTATTAAATCATTGATTTTTATATATTTTAAAGGAGAATTACATTTATGAACACCAAAACAAACACCTACAAAAACACCGCAAAGGGCAACATGAACCGCCCTTTGTTTGCCGGAGGCTGATTACTTCGTCTCACGCGACCATATCTAACGCATTGAATTGTGCATAGTACCTCTCTTCTGCTTCTGCTGGCGGGATGTA
>Ga0209199_1001306_pt1 | contig 30491 bp, 23 predicted proteins | sample COGITO_mtgs_1105_7_FD_184805 | JGI IMG/M metagenome (GOLD analysis project Ga0209199, IMG submission 184805) | Pelagic marine microbial communities from North Sea - COGITO_mtgs_110523 (SPAdes) (version 2) | ecosystem: Environmental > Aquatic > Marine > Epipelagic ...
GCGACTCTGCATCTGACACAGTCATTATTGCCGATGGCACATCATGCCGCTGTCAAATCAAGGATGGCACCGCGCGCGAAGCAAAACATGTCGCGATTATCCTAGACGAATGGATGAAAGCGACGGATAATAATAAATAAGGATGATTAATCGTCAGGATTTAGAATAGATGGATAAATTACCATCAGCAAAAATCAGAGACTCGCTTGAACAGCGTATTGTCGAGGGCGAGCTTGGCAATGGTAAACGCCTTGATGAAACTGAATTATCCAGCTTTTACGGCGTATCGCGAACACCGGTTCGTGAAGCGCTGCAAAGGCTAGCCGAATCCGGCCTTGCCGAACATTTGCCGCGCCGTGGCACCTTTGTTCGCGCGCCAAGCCTTAGCCAGCTTGTTGAAATGTTTGAAGTGATGGCCGAGTTGGAATGTATGGCCATCCGGCTTGCCGCACGCCGTGCCACCATCGATGATATTGACGCGCTAGAAAAGGATAATGAGACCTGCCGCGCGGCGGTTGCTGCTAATGACACCAAGAAATATTATGAGGTCAATGCCCGTCTTCATAGCCGCATTTATCAAATGTCTGGCAATAGCTTTCTGGCCAGCGAAGCGCGCCGCCTTCATGATCGTCTTCGCCCTTTCCGCCGCCTGCAATTACGGGTGCGTGGCCGGATGGAGGAATCAATGGCCGAACATGATATCATTCTAGCGGCACTTCGCGATGGCGATGCCGATCGCGCTATGGAAACCATGAAGAAACACATCACCATTGTTGGCGTCCGGTTTAATGACCTTGTTTCAAGCTTTAACCACATCATGGGTGATGAGTAATCATCTACTCGGGATCAACCGCGCCATAATCCTGAAAATCCTTGTGATTCTTGGCAAAACAAAGTCCCAAAATTGGTCTGAACGCGGCCATTTTTGTTGGAAGCCGCCAAGGCTTGTGCCATGATTCAGCAAAGTTAAATCAGCATATATTGATCGCCGCAAAGGTGATGGCCAAAAGGGAGCCAAGCATTTGTCAGATACAAATAAGTTAAATGGTGGGCAGGTTATAATTGATTATCTGATCAAGGAAAAAGTGCCTTATGTCTTTGGCCTATGCGGCCATGGCAATATCGGTCTGATTGATGCAATGCATGAACGCCAAGATGATATTGGCACAATCTCAGTTCACCATGAAAGTGTCGCCGGTTTTATGGCCGATGTCTATTATCGGGTATCGGGCCAGCCAACCGCGACCTTCACATCATGTGGCCCTGGATCAGCCAATCTACCCATCAGCCTTGGCAATGCCTTTTTTGATTCGGTTCCGTTTCTGGCAATTACCGGCAATGTGCCAACAAGCCAGTTTAATCGTGGCGCGTTTCAAGAAACCTATCGCCATTATCAGGCTGATTTTCCGTCAACGGTACAGGCCTACTGCAAACGCGTTTACCAGCCTACCCGTGGTGAACAGGTTCCGCTGATGATGCGTCAGGCATGGAAAACCATGACAACTGGACGCCCGGGTCCGGTTGTTCTTGATGTTCCTTTTGATATTTTCAAAGAAGCCGCAGCGAGTGAAACCCCTGATCCAGCGGCATGGTCAGCCAATATTTCATCGCGTTGCGGTGCAGATCCTGATGGTGTGGTCAAGGCCGTTGATATGCTTCTATCCGCCGAAAAGCCGGTGATTGTTGTTGGGCAGGGTGTTCGCTATGGCGGCGCCGCAGATGAATTGCTGGCACTGGCGGAACGGCTGCAAATTCCGGTTGCATCATCGGCAAGCGGGCTTGGTGCCATTCCGGTTCAGCATCCGCTATCCCTTGGGCTGGTGCAGCGTGGCGGCACTTACCAATCAAACCACGCTTGTCGGCAGGCCGATGTTTTGCTGGCGCTTGGGGTCAGATTTGATGACCGCACCTCCAGCTCTTGGATTCCCGGCTATTCTTTTACCATCCCGCCAACAAGATTGATCCATGTTGATATTGATCCTGAAGAAATTGGGCGGAATTATCCGGTTGCGCTTGGCCTGATGGCTGATGTGCGTACCTTTCTCCGGCAAATATTAGCCGAGCTTGACCGCCGAGGGCATAGTGGCGAGCCAACGGCAGCAAGCCGGAAATGGCTGGCAGCAATTGATGGCTATCGCGCTGAATGGAACGCCTTTACAGCGCCTGGCTACAGTGATGACAGCAGCCCCATTAACCCACAGCGGGCGGCGGTTGAAATTGACAAAGCGCTTCCCGAAGATGCCATTTTGGTGAGTGATATCGGCGTGCATCACAATTGGTTACTGCAATTTTGCAACCCGACCCGACCTGATTCATTGATCGGATCAATGGGATTTGGCCCAATGGGATTTGGTGTTGCTGGGGTAATGGGTGCCAAACTGGCCGCACCTGACCGGCCTTGTGTTTCGGTTTGCGGTGACGGCGCGTTCTTTATGCATGCCAATGTTCTGGGAACAGCGGTTGAATATAATATTCCGGTTGTCTGGGTGGTTTGGAACAATTACGCCTATGGCTCGATCCGCGGCCTGCAACGGGGCTATCTTGATAACCGCGAACTGGCAACCGATTTTCATCACCCCGACTCTGGCCTTCCCTATAATCCCGATTTTGCTGCAATGGCCAGATCAGCCGGTGTTGAAGGGGTCAGCATTGACCGTGCTGGCGACCTTGGCGACGCCATTTTGGCAGGGATCAAAAGCAATCGCCCCTATTTGATCGATGCCAATATCAGCGGCGATCTAAACCCGCCCGGGGCAGGTGTTTGGGAAATCCCCGGCCTTGGCGTGAATAAACCCGCAATTGGCGAACGCTATATTCCAAAATAGGAACAGATCAGAGCCAAACCGCAATCACCAGCGTGATGCCACATGATTTTGTGGCTCACGCTTTTCCACCGTGATGATTCCAGCGTGATGCCAGATGATTTATGTGACCGTTTTCGCCTGTTCGCGAAGTACGGTTTTCTGAATCTTGCCTGTCTGGGTTTTTGGCAAGACCGAAAACACAAAATGGCTTGGTAATTTATAGTTTGCCAGATGCTCGCGGCAAAAAGCGCGCAAATCATCAATATCAGGTTGATCCACATTCGGCTTTAACGTGATGAAAGCGCATGGCGTCTCGCCCCATTTGTCATCAGGGCGGGCAACCACCGCAGCTTCCATAATATCGGGATGCTGGTACAGCGCTTCTTCCACCTCAAGGCTGGAAATATTTTCACCACCCGAAATGATGATATCTTTCGATCGATCCTTGACCTCGGCATAGCCATCGGGATGCATTACCGCAAGATCACCGCTATGAAACCAACCGCCAGACGATGCTTTTGCGGTATCTTCAGGGTTTTTAAGATAGCCCTTCATAATCGTATTGCCGCGAAGCATGATCTCGCCAATGGTTTTGCCATCAGCGGGAACGGGTGCCTTTGTTTGCGGGTCGACCACCCGATAATCGCCTGCCAGAACATGCGGTACGCCTTGACGCGCCATTTTCTGCGCCCGTTCGGCAAGTGGCAATTCTTCCCATTCGGCCTGCATTTCACAAATCAAAGACGGGCCATAGGATTCGGTTAAGCCATAAAGATGGGTGATTTTGAAACCCATCGTTTCCATATCATCAATCACCTTGCTGGGGGGCGCCGCGCCGCCCGTGGCAATTTGAACCGGAATTATTTTGGCGGTCTTTGGCTTGGCCTCATCGGGTGCATGGATCAACATCGATAGCACAATTGGTGCGGCCGCCATATGCGTTACATTTTCCGCATCGATTAACCGAAACACTTCGGCCGGATCAATTGCCCGCAAACAAACATGCGTTCCACCTACCGCCGTTACAGCCCATGGGTGCGTCCAGCCATTGCAGTGAAACAACGGCAAAGTCCAAAGATAGGTGCTGCTGGTGCTAAGCCCCATCGCCAAAACATTGCCAAGCGCATTCAATGCTGCCCCGCGATGCGAATAGACAACACCTTTCGGATTGCCGGTTGTTCCTGACGTGTAGCTGAGCGAAATCGGCATGGTTTCATCTTGCAAATCAAACAGGGGCATTTCTGCCAGCCCGCCAGCAAGAAAACTTTCATAATCAACATCACCAATCATCCGGCCAAGGTCGATAGCCGGATCATCGATGCAAACCACCCTGATTTTGCGATCACAGATCGCCAGCGCCGCCTCAGCAACATCGGCATATTCGCGGTCAACAAACAGCATCTGGCTTTCGCCATGATCAAGAATGGTTGCAATTGTCTTGGCATCTAGCCGTGTATTGATTGTGTTCAGAACCGCGCCTGTCATCGGCACAGCAAAATGCAATTCCAGCATTTCCGGCACATTCGGACATAAGACTGAAACCGTGGTTTGTGGCGCAATGCCAGAACCGATAATTGCCGCGGCAAGCTGTTTGCAACGCTTGCCAAATTCACCATAGCTTATCCGCCGCGCACCATAGGCAATGGCCGTTTTTGTCGCAAAAACATAGGCAACACGGTTAATGAAATGCACTGGTGACAGCGGCTGCATATCAGCCCCTTGCATATCCAGTTCGGCGAATGGTGATCCAGATGACATATCAGACATAGCTTAAACCCCCTCTTGATTCAGATTAATCATGGCCAACACCCCAGCCCCAGAAATCATGATCTGTTTGTTGTAAAAACCGGCTAATAACCATCTGATGCACTTCAGTTGCGCCATCAACAAGCAATGCCTGACGCCCATAGCGATAGATCCATTCCAAAACCGTATCAGTTGAATAGCCACGCGCGCCACAAATTTGGATAGCGTCGCTTGTGACCCGATTCAATAATTGCGACACATGGATTTTCGCAATTGAAATATCTTGGCGTGCCTTTGACCCCTGTTCAATTCGCCATGCCGCGCGCATCACCATGACACGGCCAATCTCGATATCCATCGCTGCCTGACCAAGTTTCATCTGAATCGACTCACGGTCAATCAGCTTGATGCCAAAACCAGTGCGGTGCGCCGCATAATCAGCCGCAATATCAACCGCACGTTTGGCCAGCCCAAGCCAGCGCATGCAATGCGTTAACCGCGCAAGCCCAAGCCGGATTTGCGTTACCTTCAGGCCTTTGCCCTCGCCCATCAGCACACGGTCATCATCAAGTTCCATGCCATCAAAGACCAATTCACAATGGCCGCCATGTTCTTCTGGCCCCATGATGCCAATCCGTCTTTCGATGCGCCAGCCCGGGTCATCACGGTGAAACAAAAAAGCGGTTAGCCCGTCACGCGCACCATCACCTGTTTTGGCCATCAAAATAAAATGCGCCGCCTCGCCAGCACCGGTAATATACCATTTACGGCCATTAATGATCCATTTGCCATTCACCCGCTTTGCCGTTGTTTGGATCATGCTTGGGTCGGAACCGCCACCGGGCGCGGGCTCGGTCATGGCAAAAGATGAACGCACATCGCCATTGATAATTGGTGTCAGCCAGCGATCTTTTTGCGCTTGGGTGGCAACTTTATTCAAAATATACATATTGCCATCATCAGGTGCTGCACAATTGAAAGCAACCGGCCCGAAGATCGAATAATTCATGGCCTCATACAACACTGCCATGCCGGTTGGCCCATAACCAAGCCCGCCCTGTTCACGCGGGATTTGCGGCGCCCATAAACCAGCCGCCTTGACCTTGGCACGAAGCGTTTGCAATACCGCCATATCAATATTGCCGTAGGAATCGTAGTTCTTCCGATCAGCTTCAAGCGGCACGATTTCATCGCGGACAAAGGCGCACAACCGATCGTGATCGGCCTGTAATGCGGCATCAATTGAAAAATCCATATTTTGGCAATCCTATTCTTTTCAAAGCGGTCATTTGTCTAAGCCCTTTTGTTTGGGACTTTTTCTCTTTTCGGGATCTCATTTCAGGATATCTTTTCAGGATCTCTTTTCGGTGTCCTATCTTTTTTAGAGGCTGGCACTCATGCCGCCATCAATGGTCAGGGTTTCACCCGTCATATAGCTGTTGGCTGGGTCCAGCAGAAATAACAAAGCTGGCATCAATTCGGCAGGGCTGGCAAAACGGTGAAGCGCGGTCCGTTTTTGCAGCTTTATGCCAGCATCGCTTGCGAGAAAATCACGGTTTAGATCGGTCATCACATAACCAGGTGCCAGCGCATTCACCCGAATATGGTCGCGCGCAAGCTCAATCGCTGCCGAACGTGTCATCTGCATGATTGCCGCTTTGCTGGCTGCATAGATTCCGGTATGCGGCAATGGGCGATGGCCTAGCACTGATGCGATATTCACAATAACCCCGCCACCAGCGGCCTTTAGCACCGGAACCGCCGCCTGCAATGTCCATAGGCTGCCAAGAAAATTCGTATCAATGACGCGTCTTACATCATCTTCGGTACTGGCATGTAATGCAGCAGTCACCGCGATGCCGGCATTATTCACAAGCCCATCAAACTGGCGGCTGGCAAGCCCATCTCTAACCGCATCAGCCTTGGCCACATCGGCCAGAACCAGATCATGGCCGGTGCCCGACAAACCGGCAATCATCGCCACCAATGCCGCCTCATCACGGCCAAGCGCAAGAATGGTTCCGCCAGCATCGGCAATGGCGCGACAAAACAGGGCGCCAAGGCCGCGCGCGGCGCCCGTGACCACAATCGTCTTTCCATGAAGTTTTCTGGTCATGTACTTTCTCCAAAACCAAAATTTATCATGACGAGACCTGAAGTTGAGTTAAAATGGATGGCAGTCATAGCAATCATGCACGTTAGCGTCTTTTTCGTTTCATCACTTGAAACAGCCTAGTAAACTTACGCTAGCTGAGCCAAGATGGTCAAAACAATCTTGCCATCTGCCCCTTTGTTGACCTTGCAAATCGCAATTTCACCCGATCATTGTTAAATCAGAGCTATGTGATGACAAATTTTCCTGACGGCCCCAACAAAGCGCGTGAAGAATCACTTTTGTCATCACTGACAGAATGGCTGCAAACCGCCGCCCCACAAATTGGCGCACCGATCAATTTGGACAAATTTTCAAGTGGCCAGTCAAACCCGACATACCGCCTACAAACCAATCTTGGCAAACAGGATGGCCGGTTTGTTCTTCGCACGCAGCCAGTTGGCTTGTTGTTGAAATCAGCGCACGCGGTTGATCGCGAATTTCGCGTCATGAAAGCATTGGGTAAAACGGCGGTACCGGTTCCGGGGATGATTGCCGCTTGCGATGATCCAGATGTTATTGGCATGAAGTTTTTCATCATGCGGGAAGTTGAAGGCGAGACCCTATTTGATCCTGCTTTGGCAGGCTATGCTGGCGCTGATCGGCACGCCCTGTTTCATGCTAAAATTGACGTTCTTGCCGCTTTGGCACAGCTTGATCCGATTGCGCTTGGGCTTGAGGGCTTTGGTAAACCATCAGGCTATATTGACCGCCAGCTTGGCACATGGACGCGCCAATATCGCGCCAGTGAAACCGAGCCGATTGCCGCGATGGAATTTCTGCTTGCCGAACTGCCAAATTGCCTTGATTTAGAAATTCCCGGCTTTTGCGTCATCCATGGCGATTTCCGGCTGGATAATCTGTTGATCCGCGATCAGGTCAAAATCGCAGCCTTGATCGATTGGGAATTAAGCACCCTTGGGCCGGCCTTCATTGATCTTAGCTATTGGTGTGCGATGCTTCGCATGGATGCTAAATGGCCAATTGGCGGGCTTGGCGGCATTGATCGAGCCAGTCTTGGCATTCCGGATGAAGCCGCGCTGGTTACCGCCTTTTGCGCCAAAACCGGCCTTGAACGTCCGGCAAATTGGGACGCGCTCATTGCCTTTCAATGTTTCCGTTTTGCCGCCATCTTACAAGGCGTTCTAAAACGTCACCTTGATGGCAATGCGTCGGCGGATAATGCTGCTTCGGTTGGTGGTCAGGCCAAATTGGTGGCCGGTCTTGGCGAAGATATCCTGTCAGATTATATCGCCAAAAAAGGCTGATTGCGATTAGCGCGACAAGGGTTTCATCCAGTCATGAAGCTGCGCACCATCATTGTGATTAGCATCGCATAAACAATCAACAAGATTGAAATGATGCAGGCCACCGCAGCCATGAAACTGGACGCTGTCACCACGCTGGCAAAGCGCCTCTGCCATGATCCATGATTGGTCAATCCAGCCAGATGGCTCGGCACCGCCAACCGCAATATAATAGGCAGGCCCAACCGCCGGCATATGGGTTAAACAATTCCATTTATGCGCCTCGTCTTTGCTAAGACGCACATCTTCATTAACCGCCAGTTCCCGCACCAATTCGGTTTCATAAATGCCCGATAGCGCAGCAATCCCCGCAAGCCGGTTCGCTAATTTTGGGTGATGCGACAAATGAAGCGCAATATGCGCACCGGCCGAATGACCAAACATGATGATCGGCTGATGATGGCCGCCTGCATCAAGCATTTTCATCACCTCGTCAATGCCAGTGCCAAGATGCGTCATCATCTGGGTCATGCTTACCTCGGGGCAAAGCGGGTAATTCATATTGACTAGCCCAAATCCACTTTTTGCCAGATCGGCCATGTGATGATTCATATCGGCCTTATCAAGCGCCCGCCAATAGCCGCCATGAAAATTGATGATGATTGGCCGGTCTTTATGCCCCGGATGAAAATCATAATTCATCAGATGATGCGCGCCATAGGCAAGATCAAAACGACCGGTTAATTCAGCTTTGCGAATTGCCGATTGATCAGCCCATGCCGCAAGACAAGCCGCAGCCGCATCGCCAACAGCAACGCGCGGATTGAATTGCGATTCCATGCCGTGATCACGCCAAACCTGCCAGCTCATGATGTTGCCTTTGAATCTTGGCGGCGACCATCTTCAATCAGGGGCGGCTTATGCGCTGTCATCGCAACCGCACCACCGTTCCATTTTTCCACCTCGACAAGACAAGAATGGGCGGCTGGCCCCTGCGCCAATTTTGATGTGCCAAGATCCGGCGTTAAAACATTGGGATTTCCATGATGACAGCTAAGGCCGGACGCGCCTGACGGATCGGGGTCAAACCATGCGCCGGTACTGACGATCAACACGCCCTGCATCACCTCATCACTGACAGTCGCCCCGCAAAGACATGACCCACGATCATTATAAAGCCGCACAATATCGCCATTTTCAATAGCGCGTTCGGCGGCATCTTGCCGGTTGATCTTAACCGGCTCATGGCCGGCAATTTTTGCGTCACGGCTTATGCTGCCATGATCAAGCTGCGAATGAAGTCGCGCGGTTGGCTGGTTTCCAAGAAGATGTAGCCGCGAGCCACGATCAGGGCTGCCAAGCCATTCAGGCGGTACAAACCAGCATGGGTGCGGCGCACAATCATCATAATCAAAACCGGCAATGGTTTGTGAAAAAATCTCAATCTTGCCGCTTGGCGTTGCCAATGGATTGGCCACCGGATCGGCGCGGAAATCAGCAAACATGACATGCGCTGTTGCCGGCGGTGGTAATTTAAACCAGCCATCTTTGCGAAACGCATCATAGCTCGGCAATTCATGGCCTTGCTCGGCTGATGCCTGTTTGGTGACATCATAAAGCCAGCGTTGCCAATCTTCGGCAGAGCGGCCTTCGGTAAAGGCGTTTTCGGCACCCATTTTGGCGGCAATGCCGCGGAAAATTTCATAATCATCACGCGCATCACCAACCGGCGCAATCGCCGCCTGCATCGACACGAAATAATTATCCATTGGCGACATGGCGATATCGGTTCTCTCAAGCGAGGTGGTGCAAGGCAGAATAATATCGGCATGTTTGGCAAGCGCGTTCCAGCACCATTCATGCGCAATGATTGTGTCCGGCTTGCGCCAGCCAGCCAAAAGCCGCGTCAAATCTTGGTGATGGTGAAACGGATTACCACCGGCCCAATAGATCATCTTGATATCGGGATAGCGATAGCGCCCGCCATCATAATCAAATTCATCACCCGGATGAAGAAGCATATCGGCAATGCGGGCAACAGGGATAAAGGTTTTGACATCATTTTTGCCTTGCGGCATCGCGGCAACCGGCAAACGCTGGATATGATTGCCAACCGTATTCACCGCCGAATAGCCAAGCCCAAATCCACCACCGGGCAATCCAATCTGGCCAAGCATGGCCGCTAGCGTAATCCCCGCCCAAAAAGGCTGTTCGCCATGCGCCTGCCGCGTCAATGACCAGCTGAATGACAGCATCGTCCGTGATTTTGCCATGCGGCGGGCAAGCGCTTTGATTGCCTCGGCATCCATTGCGCAGATGGCACCAGCCCATGCAGCATCTTTGACAATGCCGTCAATGGCACCGGTTAGATAGTCGGCAAATTGGTCAAAACCAACACAATAGCGATCAAGAAAGGCACGGTCATGCAAGCCTTCGTCAAACAGCACATGGCAAAGCCCGATCATCAACGCGGCATCACTATTCGGGCGGATCGACAGCCACGCAGCATCGACATCATCAATCATGTCTGAACGAAGCGGCGAGACTGAGATAAATTCAACGCCATTTTTATGCGCTTCTAGAATCGATTCCTTTTGAATATGACGGCCAAGGCCGCCTTGCCCAATCTGCCCGTTTTTCAGCGCCACCCCGCCAAAGGCAACAAATAGCTGGCAATGATCACGAACCGATGTCCAGCTTGTCTGATTATAGATATAATTGCGGAAATGGCCGATCACATGCGGCACAATCACCTCGGCAGCGGCAAAGCTGTAGGTATTGACCGATTTGGTATAGCCACCAAGCGCATTTAAAAACCGGTGCAATTGCCCGGGCGCATGGTGAAACCGGCCAGCGCTTGCCCAGCCATATGATCCGGCATAAATCGCCTCATTCCCATGCGCGGCGATGACACGGTCAAGCTCGGCAGCGACAATCTGATTTGCCTGATCCCAGCTAACCCGCACAAATGGATCAATCCCGCGCCGTTCGGGATGGCTTCTCGGCCCTGACTCAAGCCAGCTTTTCCTAATCATCGGCCCCATGATACGCGATTCATTGTCAATCACATCAACAATGCCTTTGCCAATTTCGCTTGGGTCAGAATCTTCGGCAAAATGGCTAAGGCCAGTCAAACGACCATCCTTGACATGGGCGTGATAGGTTCCCCAATGTGCGCTGGTAAGGCTCATCTTATCGCATTCCTTATTATCATCATTAAGGGCTGGCATTATCTCGGCTCGCCAGCATGGCTTACGCATCAATATGCTAAGAACAATACGCCACTGCTGGTAAAAATCTATCCAAAATCAAACAAGCGCAAAAATAGCGTTGCTGGCATTTATCGTCGCCTTGGCAAGATCTGTATTTTTTTGTTGCCATCGCTGGCAAGAAAACCACATTAATAGTTAACACATTAATCTTTGTTTTTTCATTACGGCAACCGGATGGCCTTTATGTCAAACCCAGCTTCACCCGATCTTCCCATTTATGAGCTTTATGCTATCCGCTATGCCGCCCGCGATGCGGTACGAAGCGAACATTTTATTGGCGGCGATCCGCATGATGGCCCCATGCCAATGGATTATTTTGTTTGGCTGGCCAAGTCAGATGATCATATTGTGGTGATTGATACCGGTTTTACCGCCGAAATGGCGATCAAGCGCAAGCGCGATTTCATTCAATGCCCGATCCAGACTTTGGCCGATTTCGGTATCGCTGCCGATGCGGTGGATGATGTTGTTCTGACGCATCTTCACTATGATCATTCGGGCAATTTTGACCGGTTTCCGAATGCACAATTCCATCTTCAAGAACAAGAGCTGCAATTTGCCACTGGCCGCTATATGCGCTATCCGCAATTACAACATGCGTTTGAACTGGATGATGTTTGCGGCATTGTTCGGCTTAATTACGCGCAAAAGGTCACTTTTTATGACGGTGATGGTGATTTATCGTCAGGGCTGCGGCTGCACCGAACGGGTGGCCATTCGGCAGGGTTGCAATTTGTTTCGGTTCACACCAAACGCGGCTGGGTTGTTCTGGCATCGGATGCCAGCCATTATTACGAACATATGCAGGATTATCGCCCCTTCACCATTGCCTTTCATGTTGGCGAGATGATGGAAAGCTTTGACCGGCTGAAAAAGGTTGCACCGAGCCCCGATCATATCATTCCAGGACATGATCCAAAGGTGATGGAACGCTATCCTGCTGTTGCTGGCAAACAAGGCTTGATGGTTCGCCTTGATGAGATGCCGAAACAATAATCGCTAGGTGCGGCTATCCCAATAGTCGTTGCCATAATCATGCAGGATTTCATCACCAGCTTTAATATCGGCAAGTGCGATGAATTCGATAAAGCGATTATCATCATCGGCAATTTGCCATTCGGCATTTGGCGGCGCACCATGATTATAAATCATCCCGCAGCCCAAAACGCAAAGATAGTCGCTTTTCACATCGGGGCTTATGAATAGATAATCATTCAGCCGGTTGATTTCCTGCAAATCATCATCATCAATCACAAGATAGAAACAGCGTTCGATAACGCTGCCTTTTGGCAGATCGACACAAGCAAAAACACCAAGCCCATGAAGCTTTGAATCACGAACCTCGATCAATGCGGTCTGAGCATTGGCTAATTTGGAAGGTAATGTCATGAAACTGTCTCCATTTGGGCATTGTATCAGCTTGGGCGCGATTATATTACCCATGATCATAAACAGGTTTGATCAAGATCGTCAGTGCCAAATCATCCGGCCATGATGGGCGGCAAGGGTTTTTTGATAATCCTGTTGCGTTGGGTCGTTTGACCAGCAAAGATAGATCAATCGCATGCGTGGTTTGTCCATTGCGCATTTCAATGTCTTTATTCATTTTTACCGAGGCCGATCAACGTGACAGCGCAATCTTCACCTAATACCCCTTTGCTTTTCACCCCAACAAAATTGCGCGGGCTTGAAATCCGCAACCGCATCATGGCATCGCCAATGTGCCAATATCACTCGGATGATGGTGGCCCAAATGATTGGCATATGATGCATCTTGGCAGGCTTGCCATTGGTGGCTGCGGCATTGTGTTTGGTGAAGAAACCGCAGTCGAACCCGATGGCCGCAAAACCCATTCTTGTGCTGGCCTTTATCATCAAAGTCATATTGCCGCCTATCGCCGCTTGACTGATATGATCAAACAGCATGGTGCGGTTCCGGCAATCCAGCTTGGCCATTCGGGTCGCAAGGGATCATGCCATGGCGCGATTGAAGATTGGCGTCCACTCACCGCCGAAGATGCCAAAGATGGCTTGCCACCATGGCAAATTATGACGCCATCTGCGGCCATAAGCCCACCCCGCCCCATTCCGCCTAAAGAAATGGATCATGATGATATCAAGCGGGTTATTGAGGCATTTCGAACGGCAACAAAGCGAAGCATTGACGCCGGTTATGACATTGTCGAAATCCATGGCGCGCATGGCTATCTTATCCATCAATTCCTGTCCTCATCGGCCAATCAGCGTGACGATGCCTATGGTGGATCGCTGGAAAACCGTATGCGCTTTGCCATCGAAATTGGCGCGGCGGTTCGCGAAGAATGGCCGCAAGATAAGCCGGTTTTTTTCCGGCTTTCAGCCGTTGATGGCAAGGGCGGCAGTTGGCGATTGTCCGATTCAATTGCCTTGGCAAAGGCGCTTCGTGCGGTTGATATTGATGTTGTCGATGTATCATCTGGCGGCGTGACCGGATCAAGTGACATGCCGATGGTGCCAAGGATTCCGGCATATCAGGCCAGTTTTTCCGGCCGTATCCGGCATAAAGCCAAGATCAAAACCGTTGCCGTTGGCGGCATCACAACCGCCAAGCAGGCCGAAGATATCTTGCAGGCAGGGGATGCAGATATTATCGCCATGGCACGCGAATTATTATGGAATGCCGATTGGCCAGCCCATGCGGCTGAGGCACTTGGCGTTGATGACCCATTTTCCTATCTGCCAACAGGATATGCGCATCGGCTTCGTCTTCGCGAGGCGCAAAAGACAATGGACATCAATCAGGATCAAGATCTCATTGCCAAAAGTCTTCGCTATTTTCTGGATGACAGGGCGTCATCCTGATTATCTATCTGCAACGTCTATTTGATTGGGTTATCACCACCATAGGTCCAAAGATAATGCGGCGGTGTCGGACCTTTATTGCGCTCTTTGCGACCCGCCTGTTCATGTGCATGCGCAAGCACCCCAACCGAACGTGACAGGCAGAACAGGCCGCGCGCCAAGGCTGGCTCAAAACCCAGCTCGGCATAAATGACGGCCGTAACACCGTCAACATTCATCGGAATGGCTTTGCCTTTTTGCTGATAAAGATAGGCCTCGATCGCCATTGCGATTTCAGCAAAGCTGCCAGTACAGACTTTTTCGGCAACCGCTGTCTCGAGCAAGTTCATCAACCGCACCGATCGCGGATCGGCATTTTTGTGGAACCGGTGACCAAAACCGGGGACAAGCTGGTTGTTCTCGCGAAACACAAGATCAATGGCCGCCTCGCGTGACATTGTGCCAGCATGGTTTTTAACAGCATGGAAAAACTGCATTGCCTGTTCCCCAGCACCGCCATGAACATCGCCAAGCATATTGATTGCCGTTGCCATTGCGTTATTCAATGGCAAACCGCAACTAACCGCCATCCGCGCCGCCGCAATCGATGGTGCCTGCGGGCCATGATCAACCGCCGAGACAAGCGCCGCCTCAAACAAGGCCGCCTGCGCCGCATCGGGTCTTGTGCCGCGCGTCATCAGCCAAACCATTTCGGCAAACCCAATATTGCCGATCAAATCTTCAATCGCAAAGCCGCGAAGCCGAATTTGCCCGGGTGCCATATCGATAATATCGGTTTGCCACCAATCTGCTACATCCGTCATGATGATGATCCTTTCTGTGGTGAATCAGATAGTTCAATGCTGCCAGCCTTTTCATCAAAAAGACCGATGATGCCATCAGCAAAAAGCTGGTCAATTTCGGCTGGTGAAAAACCAAGGCTGGCAAGACATGGCCGTGTATCTGCGCCGATATCTGGCGGGTCACTGCGAAGCGTGGAAATGCGACCATCAAGGCTAATTGGCAAGCTTGGCAAGCGACCCTTGGCGCCATCGGGCATTGATGTTTCAAGAAGATAGCCGCCATCATTTAGATGCGGATCATCAAGCAAGGCTTCGGGATGGGCGATATGCGCAAACGGCAATTCAGCCGCAATCGCTTTTTTCGATATTTCGGCCAAATCCAGACCAGCGACAAGATCGCTCAAGATTGGCAAAAGCCGCGTTCGCGCATCAATGCGCTGGTTATTATTTGCCAGCGTTTCATCAGCGGCAAGATCATCACGGCCAAAAGCATCACAAAATCTCTGCCAATGCCGATCCGAGGTGATGCCCAGAAACACCTTTGCCCCATCGCGCGTGGCAAATTGGTCATAAATCGCCCAAGCCGAAACCCGCGCTGGCATTGGCGGGATCGGTTCATCAGATTGCGCGGCATAGGCAAGATGCTGCCCCATCAGGAACATCGCGCTTTCAAACAAAGCTGATTTGACAAGCTGTCCCTTGCCGGTTGCTTGTCGTTTAAGAAGTGCGGCCTGCACCGCAACAACACCAAAAGTACCACCCATAATATCGACAATTGACGCGCCTGCCCGCAACGGCATGCCCGGCGGGCCGGTCATATAGGCAAGGCCGCTCATCATCTGCACAACCTCATCTAGCGCAATGCGGTTTTCATAATGACCCGGCAAAAACCCTTTTAAGGACAAATAGATCAAGCGCGGAAATTCATCACAAATCTGCGCATAATCAAGCCCAAGCCGCGCCATTGTTCCCGGGCCAAAATTTTCAATCAGAACATCGCTTTCGGCCAAAAGCCGTTTGGCAATCGCAATGCCGCGCGGGTCTTTTAAATTCAGCGCAACGCTTTGTTTATTGCGGTTGAAAAACGGAAAATATCCGGTTCCAAACCCTTTTAACCGCCGTGTAGGATCACCGGTAACAGGCTCGATCCGGATCACCTCAGCACCAAGATCGGCAAGGATCAAACCCGCAGTTGGCCCCATGACCGTATGGCCAAAATCAAGCACCCGAATACCCGATAATGGCAAGGTGTCCGCTATCATAATGCGGCGCTATCAAGCATTGGCTGCGGTTGAATGCGGATCAGCGCATCAAGCATCAAAACCCCATCAGCCTGCACCAGCACCGGATTGATTTCGGCTTCGGCAATGCGGCGAAGATTGGCAAGCTGGGACAGATTGGCAACCAGATTGGCAAGCGCCTCGAGATCACCCTTTGCCTTGCCACGATAACCGCGAAGCGCGGCAAACCCTTTGACCCCGTCAATCATTTTGCGCGCCGTTGCAAGGCTAACCGGTGCAGGGCGAATGCTGACATCTTTGTAGATTTCAGCAAAAATGCCGCCTGCGCCAACGGTGATGATTGGCCCAACAAGATTATCATGCCGCAAACCGACAAGTGCCTCACCAAGCCCGAATGCCATCTCTTGAAGCAACAGGCCTTCAATGTTGGCGGCAGGGAGATGGCTATTAATGGCTTTTCGCATTTGCGCCACCGCCGCATCAAGCGCATCACCGGTTTCGATTGATAAAACCACGGCTCCATAATCAGATTTATGCGGCAGATCCGGCGACACAAGCTTGGCGACAAGCGGATAGGCAAGCCCCGCTTTTGCAACAGATGCAGATGCTGGTTGCGCCTTGATTTCTGACAATGGCAAAAATAGCTGGCGCGGCCCCTTCAAACCAAGGCTGGCAAAAATCTGGTTGCCGTCAACTTCATTCAGCACGCCGCCATCACCGCCGATCGCCGCTGCCTTCATCACCGCATCAAGTTGCTGCTGGACGTCTTTCAAATCAATGGCATCATCGCGCTGATCATCAAATGCACTGGATTCGGCAGCAAGCAAAAGAGCAACACTGTCAGCACAGCTTTCAACACTGCCAAAACAAGGAATGCCATTCGCCTCAAGCATCGCCATTGATTGTTTTGCAATTGGCAGCGGAAAGGCAATAACCGGCGCGCCGGCCGGATTTTCCTTGGCCGCATCAATGATTGGCTTTACCGCCAGTTCTGGATTGAATTGTGCTGACGACCCGATCGCTACAACCACAATGCCTGTTTCCGGATCATTGATGAGCTGTGTAATCGCTTTTTTCATGATGTCATATTGCGCACCGGCAAGCGTTACATCGACAAGCTTGCCACTGCCGAACGGAATTTGCTGATCCTTGAAAAACATCTTTGAGGCGGGGCTTAATCCGGCAAGGTTAACCCCGCGGATACTCAACTGATCAACAAGCATGGCACCGCCGCCACCGGTTGTGGTGACAATGGTTGCGCGGCGCGGGCGGGATTTCAATTGCGGCTTTTTCAATAGCAATGCTGGCGCTTCAAACAACGCATCAAACTGGCTGACCTCGGCAATATTATGATGCGCCAGAAAGGCACGAACGGCCTCGGCTTCGCCAGTCATTGCGCCAGTATGCGATACTGACAAAGCCTGACCATCGCTGGATTTTCCCAACATATAAGCCACCACCGGTTTGCCAAGGCGTTTGGCCGTCGCGGCAAAAGCGGCAAAGATTTCCGGATTGCGCATGGTTTCAAGAAACAGCACAAAGCCATCAATTTGATCATCTTCAACCAATCCAAGGCCAAGCGAGCCAACGCAAGATTGCGCCTCATTGCCAAGCGAGATCAGCGCGGCAAACCCGATATTGCGTTCTTGCCCGCGTGAAATCAGCGTGCCAATCAAACTGCCGCTATGCGATAAAACAGCAAGCCGCCCCCGCGGTAATTCACCGGTTTTAAAGGCGGCATTGGTGGTGCAAACAAAACCGTTATTCGTGTTCACCACACCCATTGAATTTGGCCCGATAAGAACCATATCGGCAGCCTTGGCCTTGGCAACAAGCCGCGCTTGGCGTGCCATGCCAGCATCGCCAGCCTCGGCAAATCCATCAGCAAGGATGGAAACAACCCTTACCCCCGCCGCAATGCAATCGTCAAGCGCCGCCTCGACCAGATCTGTGCCAACAAGGATATAGGCGTGATCTACCTTTTCCGGAATGGCCGTTACCGACCGATAGGCTTTTTGACCAAGCACCTCATCACGGCGCGGATTTACAATATAGATGTTACCGGCAAAGCCATGTTGCTGGCAAAATTGCAGCGGCCGCGCTGATAGTTTTTTGGCATCGCCCGATACCCCAATCAATGCAACCGATTGCGGCGCGATAAGTGGCTGTGCAAAATCGCCCATGATCATGCGCCATCTTTTGCCGGTTTGGGCGGGCGCTGTGAAAAGCGACGGTCAAAAATACCTTCGGCAATCCGGTTTTTCAGAATCTCGGTTGATCCGCCGGCAATCATCCAGCCGCGCGTGCGGCGCATACAATATTGAACAATATTATCTTCACTAAACCCAAGCGCACCCATGATTTGCAAGGCCTCATTTGCCGCATAGAAACCAGCATCATTACAAGCCAGTTTTGCCAGTGCCGAATCCTGCGCCGATGGCAGGTCATTATCAGCGCGCGTTACCGCCCGCATCAACAATAGCTGTGCTGCCTCAAGCCGCATTTGCATTTCGGCAAATTTCCATTGAAGCCCCTGAAATTCGCAAATATCGCGCCCAAACTGGCGGCGCGTTTTGGCGTGGTCACGCGCTTCGTTAAAGGCTTTGCGCCCCACCGCCACGGCGCGCGCGGCATTGCCAAGCCGTTCAATATTGAATCCCGAAATCTGTTTTTTGAATCCGCCTGACCCAAGCAGAATATTGGCTTTGGGAATGCGGCAATTATCGAAATAAAGCGGCGACCATGATTCACCATTCATATAGCGATAGCCCGGGCCAATCTCGAAACCGGCAGTGCCTTTTTCGATAAGCGCCGATCCAATGCCTTCGGTTCCGGGGCCAAAGCGAAGATAGATTAAAAAAACTTCGGCATCACCACTATTGGTGCCGAAAACCTTGCTTCCATTGACCAGAAAATCATCACCATCAGGCGTTGCCGATGTTTTCAATTCAGTCACTGACGAGCCAGCGTCAGGTTCGGACATGCCAACCGACATAACCCCTTTGCCAGCCAGAAGATCAGGCAGAAACCGCGCCAGCTGATCGGCGTTTGCATATTCGGCAAAGGTGCGGATTGCGCCAAAATTTCCTGCCTGCACAACATCGGCACTTCGCGGACAGACCTCGGCAATCGCCTGAATTGCCAGCACCGCATCGGTTAGGCTTCCGCCAATACCGCCCTTGGATTCAGGAATGGTGATCCCAAGCAATCCCATTTCGGCGAACCGCGCCGCAATATCCCACAAATAGCCATCGCTATTGGCCCGATCAACCGCACCATCGCCAAGTTCATTAACGGCAAATCGTTTCACTGAATCATAAAAAATTTGCTGATCCTGCTTCAGTTCGAAATCCATCTAGCGATCCTCTGCATCGTTAAAAATTGCTGCGCCACTGGTTGCAAGCTGGTTGATCTCATCACGGCTAAAACCAGCTTTGATAAGGCCATCACGCCCCCCTTCGCCAAGCCGCGGCGGCACCATTGCTGCTTGATCACTTGCCGAAGCGGGCGCCAATCCGGCAATCCGTGCCGCGGGCAAGTGCCCAAATGCATCAATCTCGACCCATCCAATCGCTTCGGTTTCGGCAATCTGCGCATCGTCAAACAAATCATTATAATCATGAACCGGCGCATTTAGGATATCGGATTCAGACAGGATTTTGACCCAATGCGCTGTTGGCTTTTGCTGGATATGTGGCGCAACAAGCCGGTTCATCTCAGCTGCATTGATAAGGCGGCTTTCGGCTGAATTGAACCGGTCATCATTCAACCATTGGGTTGTGCCTAGATGCGTGCATAAAGCGGCGAAATGGGCATCACGGCGTGCATTCAGGCTCAGATATCCATCGGCAGTGGCAAAAGTGCCAACCGGAGCGCCAACCGGCTGCACCGCTGAGCCTTCAAATTTTTCAGCCACAAGTCGTGCTTCTTGAAAGGCCATCGCGCTTTCAAGAAGGCTTGTCTGAACATGGCTTCCACGGCCAGTTGTTGCGCGCCGGTAAAGCGCAGCAAAAACCGCCTGACTAAGATAAAGCCCGGTTGAATAATCAATGGCAAGCATATTGATTCGGCGCGGCAGACTATTGTCATCGCGGTTGATATTCATCAAGCCGGTATAGCCCTGCATCACCGTATCGGTTGCTGGCATATGGCTTTTTGGACCGGTTGCACCAAATCCAGTGACCGATGCATAAACCACATTTGGATTCACTGCAGCCACCGCCGCATAATCAATGCCAAGACGTTCGGTAACATTTGGCCGGTAATTTTCAATAATCACATCGGCCTTTGCTGCCAATTTAAACGCCGCGGCGCGGCCATCTGGGCTTTTCATATCAAGCGCAAGGCTTTTCTTGCCGCGATTCAACACAATCGACTCAGCCGAAAAATCACCCTTGCGAAGGCCAAGACTGCGACACCAATCGCCATTGCCCTGCGGTTCAACCTTGATGACATCAGCGCCATTGCGGCTTAGCAACAGCCCGCAATAGGGCGCCGCCACACCTTGGGCAAATTCAACAACAAGCAGGCCTTTAAACGCATCATCCATAAGATTGCTCATGCTAGCGGCTCGATTTATCAATAAAGGCGGTGACTGCGTCATGATGCTCATCACTGGCATAGCATATTGATTGCGCTTCTGAACCAAGCGCAAACACCGTCTCAAGCGGCAAATCCACCGAACGGTTCAAGATTGATTTTGACAGGGCAACCGCACTTGCCGGACCAAAACAAAGGCTTTTGGCCCATTTGCAGGCATCGTCAAGCAAGGCGTCCGCATCGGCAAGACGGTCAGCAAGACCAATCTGTTCGGCCTCATCGGCGGCAATCGTGCGGGCGGTAAAGATCAACTCTTTGGCGCGGGGGGTGCCAACACGGCGCGGCAGAAAATACAGCCCGCCACCATCAGGGATCAAACCACGCCGAAGATAGGTCATTGAAAAGCTTGCCGCTGGCCCCGCCATGATGAAATCACAAGCAAGCGCCAAATCACAACCAAGGCCGGACGCTGCACCATTCACCGCCGCAATAACCGGCTTGTCCATATGATAGATTGTTGAAATCAGCCGATGTGTCTGTTTTTGCCGCTTCCAGCCATTGAACCCAACCTTGCCGCGCGGTGCCTCTAACCGCTCGCGCATCCCGCCAATATCACCGCCAGCGCAAAAACTACTTCCGGCACCGGTTAAAACAACAGCGCCAACAGCATCATCGGCATTGACCGCTTGCAGCGCATCAATCAGCGCATTACGCATAGCGTCATTGATGGCATTGCGCTTTTCGGCGCGGTTTAGGGTCACAATTGCCACCTGATCAAGATGGGTTACATGAATAAGCGAATCTGGATTTGTCATCAGCGGGCTACCTTGGTGATTTCGTGAATCTAGCGCCGTTACAGGCGTCATATCGAGGTTTGGCATAGTTAAATTCAAAGCGATATTGGAAAATAGGTTAAGGCAAAAAAATGCCCTTGTCATTGATCAGATTTATTTAAATGAGACCCATTTTGACCTTGCCGCCGCGCCATTCTATTGAAACAATGATCGCCCCTCGCGGCCAGATTCCTTTGGTGCTGATATGATTCTTATTGAAAAAATTGCCGATTATATTGTTCAAGAACAAACGCGCCAATTCGCGCCAAGCACGACTCATCACGCCAAACGCGCGGTGATCGACTGGTTTGCCGCCATGTATCCGGGATCGGTTCAAGAGCCAAACCCGATGTTGCGCGCCGCCTTTATCGAGGCTGGCGACCCCCAACAATCAATTGTGTTCCCAACAGGTGATTATACAACAATCAAAACTGCGGCCTTTTTAAATGGCGCTAGCGCCCATACATCTGAATTTGACGATATTTTCCGTGATGGCGGGCTGCATCCGGGCTGTGCAACCATTGCCGCCGCGCTTGCTGTTGCACAAAAACATGATTTGTCGGGCAAAACATTCCTGCGTGCGGTGATCGCCGGATATGAGGTTAGCAGCCGCATCAGCACCGCGATGGGTCGTGATCATTATCGCTTCTGGCATACAACCGCCACCATCGCCACCTTTGGCGCGGCGGCGGCTGCCTGCCTGCTTTTGGGGTTAAACCGCAACCAGACAGCGCATGCACTAGCAACCTCGGCAACGCTTGCCGCTGGGCTGCAACAGGCATTTCGGTCGGATGGCATGAGCAAGCCGCTTCATGCCGCACATGCTGCCGAAACCGGCGTTATGGCCGCTATCGCCGCCAGCAAAGGTGTCACTGGTGCGCTTGATGTTCTTGAAGGGCCTGCTGGCATGGGCGCAGCGATGAGTGGCAATGCTGATTGGCGCAAAGCCACTTCTGGCCTTGGCGAGATTTATAATATCGAGGCTATCACCTTTAAAAATCATGGCTGTTGCGGCCATACTTTTGCGGCCATTGACGGATTGCTGTTCATCATACAGGACGCGCAAATCACCGCAGATGACATTGCCAATATTGCCATCGCCACCTATGGCCCAGCGGTTTCAATCACCGACAGGGTGGATCCCAAAACACCGCAAGAATGCAAATTTTCGATGCAATATGTCCTTGCCCATGCCGCGCATTATGGCAGCGTTCGTATCGAGGCTTTTGAGGCCGAACGCATGGCCGATCCGGCAATTCGGGCAATGCTTGGCCAGATTAATCTTGGCATTGATCCGGCGGTTGATGCCGAATTTCCGGCGCGGCGTGCGGCGCATGTCAGCGTTACCACAAAAGATGGTCGCCAATTAACCCATTACCAGCCAACGCGAAAAGGCGACCCCGATCTGCCCCTGTCAGATGACGAGCTTGACGCGAAATTTATCGAGCTGACGAGCCCTGTTCTAGGCAGCGAACTGACAAACAGCCTTTTACAAAACCTATGGAAGCTTGATGACATAAGCCTTGCCACCGCGATTGACTTCGCGGCGCTGAAGGGTGATCGCTAGGTCGGTGAAAATCTGCCAAATTAATTTGCTTTGGAGAGCAACATGACAAAGACGCCACCCTATAACGATCTTCATCAACATATTGCCGCCTTGAAAAAGCAAAATCTGTTGATTGAAGTTGACCGCAAGATAGACAAAGACAGCGAAATGCATGCGCTTGTCCGCTGGCAGTTTATTGGTGGGATGAAAGAAGAAGACCGCAAGGCCTTTTTATTCACCAATATCGTTGATGGCAAAGGCCGCAAATTTGATATGCCGGTTCTGGTTGGCGGGCTTGCTGCCAATCGCAGCATCTATAGCGTTGGCATGGGAAGCTCGGTCGAGGGCATTCAGGCCAAATGGGACAATGCCATTTACAACCCGATTGATCCGCAATTTGTCGATAATGCGCCTTGTCATGAAATCATTGAAGATGGTGCCAGCCTCAGCCAGCCAGGGCATGGGCTTGACGCGCTTCCGATTCCAGTTTCAACCCCCGGATTTGACAGCGCCCCAACATTAAGCGCCGGCAATGTCATCACCAAAGATCCGGAAACCGGCGTGCAGAATATGGGCACTTACCGCTGTGCCTTGAAAGCACCCGACCGGCTGGTGGTTCGCATGGCAACGCGGGTTGGCGGTGCTGGTGGTTATCAGCATTATCAAAAATGCCAGCAAATGGGCATTACCGAAATGCCGGTTGCGATTGTTCTTGGTTGCCCGCCCTATGTTGCCTTTATGGGGCCGCAAAAATTGCCGCTTGGCGTTGATGAATTTACAGTTGCTGGCGGTCTTGCCGGCGCGCCCATCAATGTGACCAAAACCAAAAGCATTGATCTGGTGGTGCCCGCCGAAGCCGAAATTGTGATTGAAGGCTTTATCGACACAACGCGGGTTGAACCCGAAGGCCCCTTTGGCGAGTCACATGGCCATATAGCGCTTGAAGAATATAATATGCCAATGCGCATTACGGCGATTACCCGCCGTCAAAAAGCGATTGTTCCATCTTATATCAGTCAGGTAGCACCAAGCGAGTCCAGCGTCATCAAACGCGTCGCCTATGAGCCGTTATTCCTGCGCCATCTTCGTGATGAGAACAATATCAAAGGCGTCAAAAAAGTGTCGCTTCACGAGCCATTGACCGGCTTGCTTCGGGTGACCGTTATCACTTGTGATGCCAATATGCCCCGAACCGAAATATGGCGCGCGCTCTACAGCGCGGCCTTTTTCAAAGGTGATTGCAGCAAAATATGTATTGCTGTGAATGAAGATATTGATGTTGATAATGCCGATGCTCTTTTATGGGCAATGTCCTATCGCACCAATCCATCTGAAGATATGCAAACTCTGCCTCACCGCGGTCAGGGTCATGGCCCAAAACGCGAACATGATGGCGAAGAAGATTCAAGCGTTCTAATTGATGCCACAATGAAATCACCAATGCCGCCATTGGCCTTGCCAGGCAAGGAATATATGGAACGCGCCAAGGATATTTGGGATGAGCTTGGCTTGCCGCAACTAAATGTTCAAATTCCGTGGCATGGCTATTCGCTTGGGGCATGGCATGAGATATGGGACGATGCTGGACGGCGCGCCGCCGCTGGTGACTATCTGGAAAATGGCCGCATCTCGAGGGAACAAACCCAAGAAAACCTGAAGCCTGAATCAAAGCTGGATCCCGATACAGGTCTTCCCATGAAAAAATAGCTGCACTTTGGTATCTATTTGGCATCTATTTTCTAGCTACCAAAACGCCATATCAACTGGGTTATTGAAAGGAATGGTTGCGGGGGCAGGATTAGCTCAAGACCCTACCATTAGTGTTTGGGTATGAAACTGCAGCAGATGAGAGCCTTGAACCCCTATAAATGCTCAGAGGCACGCGCATTATGACAAAATTGCTTTAACTTTTCCTGTTTTATAACAATGGATTATACGCACATAAATCAGGTGTGTTGAAAAGTGTGTAATGATTATTTGAGATAATGTTCAACTTAATCCAAATTTTTAATCCATACTCTTTAAGCAGCTGCAACTCGGGAAAGACGAACCACGCGCCTTCTCTAGCAAGGATTAGCAACTTTGTAGACTTATCGAAAATAACAATTCAAGCATCAAAACAGGGTCGCCACTTCCAAAACGGTTCTAAAGACAGATCAGAAACGTTTTAGTTTTGCTATCTCCAAGACGATGAAAAAATTCTTCAGAACCGGAATGATTTTAGAAGAACATATTTAGCGTCAGCGTGACAGCGTCATCATCTGATAACTGCCCAAATGTAGACGTTGTTGTGCGCGCATTATAAAACTGGCTTGTCAGTTTCACACTGGTGACATCACTGATCCGTCGCGACGCTTCCAAAGAGACAACGGACTGATCCGCTTTACGATCCGCTGATGCCAAAAAAAGGATATTGCTGTCTGCAATGTCATTAAATACCAGCCTTACGCCCGCAACACCAAATTGATTGGCTGCGGCTTGTGGACGATCATCATGTTGAATTTCAACAATTAAGCCAATATCCCACATTGTTTCAAATGGCCCGTAAAAAGTATATTCAATTCCCGCAACAGCCGCCGCAAAATCATGTGCGCCAAGTAAGCTGCTTTGGGTGCCATGAAGGCTTTCCCATTTGAGCAATGTCACATCACCCGTATATTGGGCTTCCAATCCAATTGATTTTTGCAAGGCGTAATAGGGGTTTAATGCCCTGCCACCACTGGCGACAGACAAAATGGGATCACGGGCAGTACCATAAAAAACACTACCCGCGAGATCCCAGTCACCGACAAAGCTGGATAAGCGCGCCGCAAAGTCATCTGCATCCTTGCCTTCTTTACGCGCATATTGTGCAGAACTGACCGGCAGTCCACTGCTTGGATGCGCTTCACTATCATTAAATGTTTTTTCGCGGAAACTAGAAATATACCAAAGTTGCAGGTCACCAATACCTAGATAGCGCTCGGCCGATATAGATGGTGCCCCAAGTTTATCTGATTTACCCTCATTTGCTGCGGCATCGGACTGGTTGATAACGTCCACAACATTTTTACTTTCTGCCTTGCCCCAAAATTCCTGACGATTTCCAACAAAAACATCAAATCCAGCTAGTGGTGTACGAAAATAGGCCTGTCGGGCTTCAGTGATTCGGCGGCCACTATCTTTTTCATCGCCACGGGCAATGAATTCACCCACTACTCGACTTTCGTCTAAATCATGAAAGACATCAATCTTCACTTCCGCCGACCGCCCTTCTGACGCCGTACCATCAGCATGATCCGGATAAAAATCCAGCCGTGATGATAACGTGCCTTGAACCTCACCAGCAAAAGCCGATTGCGCTAACAACAACGCAATGGCAAAGCTGAGAGAAGCAGACGTTATCATCGTGTTCGTTTCAATGCGGATTTTTCAAAATCACGTTCGGTCATGCCGGTCTGCAATTTCCAATCGGCAAACACCAGTTCCGTTTTCTTGCCTGTCTGGTGATTAATCATAACCAAACGATTAGAGCGCCAGAACTTACCCAGATATTGATTGTAATTTTCATAGTTCAAGGTTTTCAAAAGTGCGTCTTTGCGGTCATAGAAATCGATTTTGTGAACGCGGTACTCAGTCGTGTCCATCCAAACGATCTGGCGCTTATAACCGCTTTTGGGGTCAACCGGATCATATTCAATCACAAAACAGTCAAGACCATTCAACTTTTCATCACGCAGATAGTTATAGGTGTATTTTTCAACTTCCTGACTGGCGATATCTTCATAAGAAAATTCGCTACCCATAAAAGGACCTGCCTTATTTGACGAGGCGATACGCTTGACGCGTTTCAAAGCTGGCAAATATAGCCATTGGTCATCAGAGTCAGCCTTTTTTGTATGCGAAAGAAAGGCTGTGCCACGCACATCACCCGGACTATCAAATATCACCAAAGACTTATCACCTTCGTTATCACCCTCAAACGTTCTATTACGGATCGCACGTTCAGTCGATTGGCCATATTTGTCCATTAGGATCATTGTTATCTGTGCGGTTGAATCACCAAACCCCTTGTCGCGGCTATCGGCTTCAATCGCAATCTCTAGTCCTTTTTCAGCTGAGGCAAATGCCGCTGTTGCAAGACAGGCAGAGGCGACAGCGACAAACATGCTTGCAGCAGCCAGTTTCATTTTAGTCTCCTTGAACAACATCATGAGCTTAGGTATTTTGTGGTGCTTCTTTAACACCCACTTCCAAAGCACCCATCACCGGTGCGGGATCTTTTTTATTCTTATCAAGGGCAATCAGCAATGCAGGGAGCAAAGTCATATCAGCAATCAAAGCTATAACAAGGGCTATGCCTGTTAACATTGCCATATAGCTGTTCACGCCAAATGTTGACTGCGCCAGAATAGCAAAACCAGCTGTTAGTATCAGGGTTGTGACAACAAGTGCCGTTCCGACACCATTAAAAGCCGAAATGACAGCGTCATGCGCAGACAGTTTTAATTCGCGTCGAGCAATTTGATATTTGCTGAGAAAATGAACGCTATCGTCAACCACAACGCCAAGCGCCATACCCGCAACAACAGCGACAGCCATATTGACCTGCCCGACAAACAAACCCCAAAGGCCAAAGGCGAGTGCCGCAGGCAGCAAATTAGGTACCAAGCTGATGATCCCAAGCCGAACATCACGTAAGGCGATCAGAATAACACCACTAATCAGAAAAACGGCAACAAGAGTTCCTAGCAGCATACTTTGAACATTTCGCTCAGAAATATAGGCAAACATCACTGTAGGTCCGACAGCTGTCAGGTTAAAATCAAGCTCATCCGCAAGGTAGCTTTCAGCCCGTGCAATCCAGGCGCGAAGTTCATTCGTGGTCATATCGTCAATTGTGACAATAACCTGTGTTGATGATTTGCTGATATCAAGTTGATTGTTCAAATCCAAACCGAATGGCAAGGATAGCTCATATAAAAGCAGATATTGAGCGGCAAGTTCCCGCGTATCAGGCACCCGGTAAAAAGCCGGATCGCCACCGTTCAGATCACGATTAAGACGCTTGAAGGTGTCCGAAATAGATTGAACATGTGTTACGACAGGCTCGTTGTGCGCCCAGGCGGTAAAATCAGACACTTTTTCAATAAAGGCCGGATCGCTAACACCATTGGATTCGCCAGCAGGCAAACTGAATTGCACCTGATTGACACCTGTCAGATTGGTGCTGATCCAGTCGGTATCCTGACGATACTGGACTGACTCATCAAAATATTTAACAAAGTCGTCATTGATTTCATTGAGTGGAATAAGCGACAGAATAGCAACTGAGATAATAACACTGACAGTTAAAACCGACTTGTAACGCGAAGCTACATAGGCACCAAGCTTACCCATTTTATCATCAAGCTTTGCCAACGTGGCTTTTGATTTCAGCGGCACAAAGCTAATGAGAATAGGCAGTAGAACGATTGAATAGATCCAGGCCGCCATAACACCTATCGCTGTTATGTTACCCAGATCATGGAATGGCGGTGAATCTGAGAAATTCATGGATAAAAAGCCCAGGGCTGTTGTCAGACTGGTGAGAAAAATAGGTTTCCCATTGACCCGCAAGCTGTAAAGCAAGCTGTCCCGTTGACTATACCCTGCCCGCATCCGGTTAAACATGCTAACCAGCAAATGGATTGAATCTGCAACAGCGAGTGTGGTAATAATTGTTGGTGCACTGGCCGATGGTGGCGTCAGGCCAATGCCCATCCACCCACCAGCGCCCATAGCCACCATGATACTTGGCACAACAACAAACAGCACCAAAACTGTTGCCATTATCGATCTAAGCAAAAGATAAGCAACAATCAAAATGACTAAATACATTGCTGGCACCAATGTTGCCATGTCCAGCATTGACGACTCCGCAAACGCATTATTTAGAAAAATAACACCCCCCAAGCGAATTTTGACATTATGTTTAGTTTCGATCTCGGCAGCCATTTCGCGCGCGGCGGCGGCCACAACGTTTACCTCGTCAGCGCTTTTGCCAGGCATCTGAATAGTTGCATTTACAGATGTGGCCCGATGCTGCTTATCATGAATTTTTCCTGCCAAAGCTGGCTCGGTAGTGCTTACACGGTCAACCAAAGCTTGCTCATCAGCGGTCATCGACACTGCATCAATATACAAATCACGGACAATCAGGTCATCACCGTCAACCTCGGTATGCTGATAATTTGACAGGCTGTCGACGCGGATGGAAAAAGGAAGTTGCCATGCAATGTCGGTCAGCTCTTCAACAGCGGACAGCACCTCAGGCGTATTCGCCTTGCCTGCAATTGGATCAACAGCAAAGTTAACGTTGTCAATCTTGGTATAGGTCTGCTGGATTTGCTCAAAGGCTTTAAGCTGAGGATTCTCCTTGCCAAAAAACACTCTATAATCATTGTCGAAGTAGAGAAACTGAGCGCCTGAGGCGCTAAGCAAAGTTAAAGCTGTAACAAGACCCAATATCAATAATCTATATTTCAGAAGCCATTCGCCATAAGAAGCATTTTGCTGTGTCATTAAAGCACCATTTAAAAAAAACAACTAAACCGCGTGCATACAAAACACTGCCCAGTAATAGTTCCTGGGCCATGTCATGTTATTATATTCATTTACATTTTTAGATAGCTCACCACTTAAAGTCGTAAATGCTGTGCGCTGCATCAATCTGAAATGTGGTTTGAAAGGTTGGCAAGGCTTTTACCCCTTTGTATTTGCCTGTGCCGCTGGTCAAATTCCCGTTGCCAATTCCTGTGCTTGGATCAATCGCTGCAACCCATACCGAAGCATCTCCGTCTGGGTCGACTGACTCACAAATGCCATTAATCGATGAAGGTGCTTGCTCTCCTGCTGCCATCAACATAGTGAAATGGCAAGTTGCCATGGCTGCAGTGGGCCAGCCTTCAGGTGCGTTTTGATATTGCCAAAAATCTTCGGCAATCATATGGACAATTGATCCAGATTTTCCTTCAATAGTCTTTGAGGAAACAACGCTAGAAAAGCCTTGGCCGTTGTAGTGACCGTCAGCCAAAGCAACTGACCCTGAAGCCGCTAAAAATGTTGCAGTTAATATCCCATTAATTTTATTTTTCATTTAATTTTCCTATCTAAAACTCGTAGCTATCCTCTTTCCCGTTTAACTCACTCAATTTTAATTAATAGACTTAATAATGCATTGCCCCAGTGCAATTAATGCACTACGGCAATGCCGCCTGAAGAGCGCACCAGAGCAACGCCCTTGCGTTCATATATGGAAGACCCCTTTAGGGGTATCTATAGAGGGGTGAAATAGCTGCACGTTGGTATCTATTTACTATCTATTTTTTAACTACCAAAACGCCATATCAGCTGGGTTATTGAAAGAAATGTTAGCGGGGGTAGGATTTTAACCTACGACCTTCAGGTTATGAGCCTGACAAAAGTGGCTGTTTTCTGAGCTATTTGTTCGTTGGCGCTATGGTGGCG
>Ga0209199_1001313_pt1 | contig 30368 bp, 19 predicted proteins | sample COGITO_mtgs_1105_7_FD_184805 | JGI IMG/M metagenome (GOLD analysis project Ga0209199, IMG submission 184805) | Pelagic marine microbial communities from North Sea - COGITO_mtgs_110523 (SPAdes) (version 2) | ecosystem: Environmental > Aquatic > Marine > Epipelagic ...
CCAAAATGTTGTTGCAAGTTCATGATGAATTGGTCTTTGATGTTTATAAGCCAGAACTACAAACAATGAAAGTATTGATTAAAGAAGAGATGGAGAACGCCTATACCTTAAGCGTTCCCTTAGATGTTGAAATGGATATGGGTGAGAATTGGCTAGAAGCCCATTAAATTTTAAAGCTCTAAAGCGTTTTTCTGTTAACTTGTTTTTGGTCTGCACAGGGCTATTTAAAAGTCACTCCTTTTGGTTGTGGCTTTTTTTTTGATTCTGAACTGTTAAAATTTCAGTTTTTATGGAAGGATTCCATTTATTTTAGTAGGTTTAACCTTGATTTAAACCCCCAAGTCTAAATCTTCATAAGCAACTTAACCATTTGTAAGCAATTATTTTATTTGAATTTTAAGAAACACCCGGGAAACTAGAGTGGTTCAATATATGCTGTATTTGGATGTATTGAACCAGTTTAAACAAAAATATAATGGAACTATAAACCTCTAGTGGTTTATATACACTAGTTGGTAACACATTAAATAAAAAATAGCGGTCGAAAGAAAACGGACTGACCAATCCGACTAAATTGGATATTAATTTAGTAAGTGGGCTATGTGAAAGCTGAAATCCCACTTTAAAAAATAGAGTAAGACAATTTGAATATTGAAAATTCAAAATAATTATAAACAAAAAAACTAATCAGTTTAAAAATAAAAAATATATTTAAAATATTACTTAGTGTTATTATTGTAACAGGAGTATTAATTTCTTGTGATAATCAAGGTATAATAAATAATGATGAAAATACTACTTCCGAAATTTTATCGCTTAAAGAATTAAAAAACGATTTAAGAGTTTCAAACTACATGAATTCTAATCAAGAATTGTTAATTCAAATTAAAGACATAAATAAAATTCAAGAATTATCCTCAAAAGAAACTCTAAATAATTCCGAATTAAATGAGATGGCTTTAGCTATGGGTTTTGAATCGTACGATGAATATTTAGATTATACTAAAATTCAAAAGGATTTATTAATTAGTTTAAACAAAGATTATAATCTAACTAATTATGATGCAACTGATATTTATGGGGTTCTTTACGTTGAAGATGAAAATGTAGCTTATAGAAGAGATTGTGGAAGTAGTTGTGACCGCACTTATAGAAACTGTATGGGTGCTTCAACAGCTGCTGCTTTTGCTGCTCATGCTGGATGTATAGGATTAGACCCGACGATAATTGGTGGCATTATTTGTCACGGTGCTGCTTTAGCAGTGCAATACTTTGTTCAAGACGAATGCGGTAATCAAGGATTGTCATGCCACAGAGGATGTATAAAATAGTTAATTATGATAAATCAAAAAAACAAACTGATAAGAACATCACCACTTTTTTTAATTGGAATAGCATTAATTGCTAAGTTCTTTTTAAATGAGGGTTTAAATATTTATCTATTTTACACAATATTGACATTATCTTTCATTGCTTCAATAATTATATTTATAAATAGTAAATATTCTAAGGAAAAGAGGAGAAATAAGTTGCTTACATTTGCTGTAGCAATAACGCTCACTTTACTAATGAGTTTTTATTTTATTTTAGAGCAACCATAATTTGTTAAATTAAAAATTTCAATATGGAATGAAAAAAATATAAATAACGTGTTACAACAACGTATATAAAAAATAGCAGTTAAGAGCTTAACTCGAAGTTTGCTCTTTTCTGCTATCTTTATTAATAATCTTAAAATTAATAGTATTTCATCTGCTACTTTTCATATACAGAGACGATACTGCACAATTCACCTAAAGGAGAGCCCAAATGGCACATAGTCTCCGGCTTCGCGAAACAAAACAAATTTAACTTTTAAAGTTCCAAGGCTTTTTTAACATCGGCATCCATCAAAAATTCTTGTGGATTTTCAAGTGCTTCTTTAACTGCGACTAAAAATCCAACCGATTCTTTACCGTCAATAATTCTGTGGTCATAGGATAAGGCAACGTACATAATAGGACGAATAACAACTTCGCCATTAAGGGCTACAGGACGTTCTACAATGTTGTGCATTCCAAGAATGGCACTTTGAGGAGGGTTAATTATAGGCGTTGAAAGCATGCTTCCAAATACGCCCCCATTTGTAATTGTAAAGGTTCCTCCGGTCATTTCATCGACTGTGATTTGTCCATCACGGGCAAGAATTGCCAAACGCTTCACTTCCGATTCTACGCCTCTAAATGATAGGTCTTCCGCATTTCTTATCACGGGAACCATAAGTCCTTTTGGTCCTGAAACGGCGATGCTAATGTCACAGAAATCATAACTAATCATTTCCTTTCCATCGATCATAGAATTAACCGAAGGGAATAATTTTAAGGCACGCACCACGGCTAGGGTAAAGAAACTCATAAACCCAAGACCTACACCATGCTTTTCTTTAAAGGTCTCTTTGTATTGTTTTCTCAATTCGAAAATTGGAGACATGTCAACTTCATTGAAGGTCGTTAACATCGCAGTTTCATTTTTGACAGCCACCAAGCGTTCTGCTACTTTTCGGCGTAACATAGAGAGTTTAGAACGTGACACACCACGCCCCTCTACATTTGTTTGTTGTCCCATTGCTGGAACTGCCTTGACAGCATCTTCTTTAGTAATACGTCCATCTTTGCCAGTGCCATTAATTGCAGTCGCTTCAATTCCTTTTTCCGAAAGTATTTTTTTGGCTGCTGGACTTGCGGACCCCGTAGCATAGGTTGTATTTACTGGCGCCTCAACCTTTGGTATTGCAGCAACTTCTGGAGTTGATACGGCTACTTTCACAGCCTCTCCCCCTTCTGGTTTTGCTGCAGATGTATCAATAAGGCAAACAACTGCTCCAACTTCAACAGCATCCCCAACCTCTGCTTTAAAAGTCACGGTTCCACTAGCTTCCGCTGGCAACTCTAAGGTTGCTTTATCACTATCAACTTCTGCAATAGCTTGGTCTTTTTCTACATAATCTCCTTCTTGAACTAACCATTCTGCAATCTCAACTTCTGTGATTGATTCGCCTGGTGAAGGCACTTTCATTTCTAAAATCATTGTGTGTTTATTTTAGTTTTTTTCTTTGATTGTCTTTTGTTTTATCAAAAACAAAATTTATAACTTCTTGGTGCCTCTTTTTGGAACGTGTAGCACTTCCTGCGGCAGGGGCACTGTAACTTCTTCTCGACGCTACGCGCCAGTTTTTTGCAACATCTAAATGCATTAACATATGGGCATAAGCTCCCATGTTTCTAGGCTCTTCTTGTGCCCAAACAACATCGTCTGCATTTGTGTATTTGGATATAACCGCTTCGATTTCACTTTCAGGTAATGGAAATAATTGCTCTATACGCACAAGAGCAACATCCGTTCTCTCTAGTTTCTCTTGTACTTCCAATAGATCATAATAAAATTTACCGGTCACAAACACAAGTGTTTTCACTGCGCTCACTTTTGCCGTTGCATCATCCATTAGCATTTGAAAACTTCCATTTGCAAATTCGTCAACTGTTGATACTACTTTTGGATGGCGCAATAAACTCTTTGGCGTGAATACAATCAATGGTTTTCTGAAATCTGCTTTTAATTGACGTCGCAATAAATGAAACATATTAGCTGGTGTGGTACAGTCTGCTATAAACATATTGTCTTTTCCACAAAGTTGTAGATAGCGTTCCATACGTCCAGAGGAATGTTCTGCTCCCTGACCTTCATAGCCGTGTGGTAACAGCAGGACAATTCCGTTTGGCGTTTTCCACTTATCTTCACCACATGAGATGTACTGATCAATGATGATTTGTGCCCCATTACTGAAATCCCCAAACTGAGCTTCCCAGACCGTAAGGGTGTTGGGGCTCGCCATGGCATAGCCATAGTCAAATCCTACAACGCCGTATTCAGACAGCAAGGAATTATAAATATTAAATTGTCCCTGGTTTGGACTTATATTGTTGAGAAGAACCACTTCTTCTTCACTGTCTTCAACTTTAACAACTGCATGACGGTGAGAAAACGTACCTCGCTCTACATCTTGTCCCGAAACACGAACATTGAAGCCTTCTTCTAAAAGAGAGCCAAATGCTAAATGTTCTGCCATCGACCAATCAAGCTTGTCTGTTTTAAACATTTGCTCACGAGCCTGTATCAAACGGGAAATCTTGCGTATAAATTTTTTATCTTCTGGAAGTGAGGATATGACTTTACTAATCAACGCTAATTTTTCTTTAGAATAACGGGTGTCAACTGTTGCCCTCATCTTGTTAGCCTTGGCCTTTGGAAATCCTTCCCAAGCCTTTTGCATAAACGGTGTAATAACTGTTTTATCTTCTTTTCTTGAAGTGACTAACTCCGTTTCTAAGGACGCTTTATAATCCTTCTCAAGTTTAGAAACGTAAGTAGAATCAATAACACCTTCTTCTTCTAATTTTTGCGCGTAAATATCTCGGGGATTGCGATGGCTTGCAATAGCTTTGTATAACTTTGGCTGTGTGAATCGTGGCTCATCGCCTTCGTTGTGTCCATACTTTCTATAGCCTAACAAATCTATAAACACATCACGCTTGAACTCCATTCTAAAATCCAATGCAAATATAATGGCGTGAACAACGGACTCGGCATCATCAGCATTGACATGTAAAACCGGAGACAGCGTCACTTTTGCTACGTCTGTACAATAGGTTGACGAACGCGCATCTAAATAATTTGTAGTAAATCCAATTTGATTATTTACCACAATATGGATGGTTCCATTGGTTTTATAGCCTTCTAATTGAGCCATCTGAACCACCTCATAAACAAGTCCTTGTCCTGCTATTGCGGCGTCACCATGCACTACTATTGGCAATACTTTACTCGCGTCTTCTGGTTGGATTGCATCTTGCTTAGCACGTGTAATCCCTTCGACTACTGCCCCTACCGTCTCTAAGTGAGATGGATTAGGTGCAATGCTTAAGTTAATTCGATTCCCATTATCGGTCAAACGATCACTCGTCCAGCCAAGATGGTATTTTACGTCACCATCAAAGACCTCTTCTTCGTAATCTTTACCGTCAAATTCACTAAAAATATCACTTGCAGATTTACCAAATATATTTGTTAGTGTACTGAGGCGACCTCTATGGGCCATTCCCATTACAAACTCTTTCACTCCGTAAGATGCAGCTTTTTCAATAAGCGCATCAATCGCAGGGATTAAAGATTCATTCCCTTCTAAAGAAAATCGTTTTTGGCCCACATATTTTGTGTGTAAAAAAGTTTCAAACGACACCGCATCGTTCAGCTTTTTAAGAATATGTTTCTTTTCCTCAGAACTAAAGCTCCCGTGGTTATCATTTTTATTAAGCTGGTCTTGTATCCATTGCCGTTCTAGTGGCTTTCGGATATACATATATTCAACTCCAATCGCATCACAATAGATAGCTTCTAGATGTTCTATAATAACTCGTAAAATTTGAGGCCCTATTCCAATAACCTCACCAGCGTTAAAAACAGTGCCTAAGTCAACATCCGACAATCCAAAATTTTCTAATTCAAGAGATGGCTGATATTTTCTACGATCTCTTACAGGGTTTGTTTGAGTGAACAAGTGTCCGCGCGTTCTGTATCCGTCAATCAATTTTATAACCTGAAACTCTTTCTGAACTTGCTCGGGGATTTGGGTACTTACGCCTTCTACGATTTCGCCTGAAGCCCCGTAGGTTTCACTTCCAAAGTCATAGCCTTGAAAAAAAGCTTTCCAGCTTGGCTCTACACTATCAGGATCTAGCTGATAGTGTTCATACATGTCTGCAAAATAGGCGGTGTGAGCGGCGTTAAGAAAAGAATACTTATCCATGAGGTAATAATTCTATTTTTTTTATTAAAAAAATATACACAAAAATACGATTTTTCACAAAACAGCTAGGTGAAAATGAGATAAATATGAATAAATTTTGATGTATTTATAGATTATTGGAAATTATACGTCTCTCGTCATGAGTTCGGTCCCAAAGTCTTTAAGAATTTGCTTATTAGAACTAGAGATATTAATGGTCTCTAGAACATCAAACGCAAGCTTGGTGTAAAAAGAAATGGCGTCTTTGGTCGCGAGATTTGCTTCAGAGCGCACAAATAGTTCTAATGTTTTAGAAACTTTATTCTTCGGCTGTATAGCACTGTTTTGGAATAAGTTGGTTAATTCCTTTCTAATCTCAGAAGATCCGTTTTCGATCGCTTTTAAAAATAAGTATGTTTTTTTGTTTTCTAAAATGTCCCCCCCTACTTGTTTACCAAAAGTTTCGGGATTTCCAAAAGCGTCTAAATAGTCATCTTGTAACTGAAATGCGATCCCAAGGTTTTTTCCAAACTCATAGCAGCGTTTCTGATCTTCAACAGATGCATTTGCAACAATAGCACCCATTTGCATCGCTGCACCAACCAATACCGCTGTTTTGTATTCAATCATTTTTAAATACTCCGGAATAGAAACCTCCAGGCGGGTTTCAAAATCAATATCATATTGCTGACCCTCACAAACCTCCAGGGCTGTTTGACTAAACAACTTCGCTAATTCTCTAAATGTTTCTGGGGGATAATTTTCAAAAAGCTGATACGCTCTAATAAGCATGGCATCTCCTGACAATATCCCCGTGTTTAAATCCCATTTTTCGTGCACAGTTTCTTGGCCTCGACGCAATGGGGCGGCATCCATAATATCATCGTGAATCAAAGAAAAGTTATGAAAAACCTCAACAGCCAAGGCAGCATCCATTGCCCGATGCACATCTCCCTCAAAACACGCTGTGGTCATAAGCGTCAAAACAGGCCGTAAGCGCTTACCACCAAGATTGAGTATGTATTCAATAGGCTGGTAAAGATTTTTAGGCTCTCTTCCAACGTTGTAAGCATTCAGAAATTCTGAAAATTGTTTTTGATATGTTTCGATCCCTTTCATAAAACAAAAATAAGAGAATTCTAACAACTATTTTATCAAAGCGAAAACATTAAATGTTAAAAATCTGTAAAACTTTGGAAACTTTAACTGTTTTTAAAGTTTCCTGTCGTAAGTTTACATCCTATTATGAAAGAGAAAATTATAAAAAAAGCAGAAGAATTGTTTTTAACCTTGGGGTTTAAGAGCATCACAATGGATGATATTGCCAATGCCATGGGGATTTCTAAAAAAACCATTTACACTCACTTTGCTAATAAAACAGAGCTTGTAGAGGTTGTTACTTTTGAAGCTCTAGACCAAATCCACCAAGGGATCGACAAAATAAAAGAAACCTCAACAAACCCAATTGAAGAGCTTTATGAAGTTAAGATGTTTGTAATGACCTACCTGAAAAACGAAAAAGTATCGCCGCAATTTCAGCTAAAAAAATACTACCCAAGAATTTACGACTTGTTACAGATTAAGCAATTTGAAAAAATGAATTCTTGCGTTATAGACAGCCTAAAAAAGGGCATTGATACTGGTTTGTTTAGAGCAGAAATTAATTTGGAGTTTATTTCTAGAATGTACTTTAGTGGATTCAATGGGATTCGTGATATTAATGTTTTTCCAAATGCTCTTTTTGATAAAAACTATATTTTTGAAAGCTATCTCGAGTACCATTTACGCGCTATCGTTACAAACGAAGGCCTCAATTTATTAAATAATTTCCTAAACCCAAATTCGCCTAATAATGCTACATAAAATTATTATTTTCTGGCTATTTGCCAGTTCACTATATGCCCAAGAAAGCACAACAAGCTTTACGCTACAAGAGGCTATAGCCTTTGCTATTAAAAACAACAGGGCCGTCCAAAATGCAGAACGTGATGTCAAAATCGCTGTGCAAACAAAACGAGAAACAACTGCTACAGGGCTGCCACAAATCAATGCGAAAATTGGCTATAATAACTGGCTTGAACAACAGGTGTCGCTTATTCCTGCCGAGTTTTTTGGCGGAGCCCCTGGGCAATTTGCAGAGGTGTCTTTTGGGACAAACCAAACGATGAACGGCGTTGTGACGGTCAAACAAAAACTATTTGACGGCTCGTATTTAGTAGCGCTTCAAGCTGCAAAAGTGTTTCTTGAAATTTCTAAAAATTCCAAAGAGAAGACACTAAATGAAATACGTAAAATTGTTGCTTACTCTTACGGTAATATACTGTTAGCTGAAGCAAATTTGGAAATTATAGATTCAAATATTATACTGTTAGAGAAAAACGTTTGGGAGCTTTCAAAAGTGTATGAGAGCGGCCTTGTAGAAGAAGAAAGTCTGCAGCAGCTACAACTTACACTATCAGGATTAAAAAGTAACCAACGCTACACGAAGCGGTTAAAAAGTATCGCTTACCAGATGTTTAATAATTCTATTGGAGTAGATCTAGAAACCCCAGTCGTATTAACAAACAGCTTAGAAGAATTGGTTGTTTTCTATTCTACCATAACCCCTTCAGAGTCTGACAATGAATTTGAAGAAGTCATAGACTTTAAAATTGCGGTAAACTCCGTAAGGTCAGACGAACTTTTGTTGAAGCTAGAAAAAAGTAAAGCCCTGCCAACCTTAAATGCTTTTATAAACGGGAGCTATTCTGGCAATAGTCAGCGCTTTTCTTTTACAGAAAACTCACAAAAATGGTTTGGCGCTTCCTTATTTGGGGTGACCTTAGACATTCCCGTATTTAGCTCATTTAGACGAAGCGCTTCGACCCAAAGAGCGCGACTTAATTTAGAGAAATCAAAATCAAATCTAGAAGACACCGCAAATAAAATAAAACTAGAAATTAATACATCAAGGAGTAATTATGAGTTTGCAGTTGAAGATTATGAGATTAAAAAAACGGCCCTTGATCTTTCTGAAAATATAGCAACAAAAAATGAAATTAAATTTTTCGAAGGCTTGACAACGAGCTTTGACTTGTCTCAAGCACAAAGACAATTGTATGTAGCACAACAAGATTACCTGCAATCTATGCTGAATATTTTGCTAAAAAGAGTTGACTTAGAAACCCTTATAAATACGCCCCCTAAAAACTAAACAATGAAATATAAACATAATATACCCCCAATGAAATCCATTTTTTCAATAGGTCTTTTATCCTTAGTTATATCTTGCAGTACTGCAACTAAGGAATCAAAGTCACTTGCTAATTTAAAAACAAAAAAAACAGACCTTGTAAATCAACTGAATGAAATTAGTAACGAATTAAAATTGGTTGAAAACGCAATTTCTGCCCTTGACACTTCAAAGAGACTGGTGACTGTTACTTCATTTAAGGCAGAGGAAAAAACATTCAATCATTATATTGAAGTGCAGGGAGTCGTAAAAGCAGACAAGACAATCGAGCTCCGCGCTGAGATGGGTGGCACCACAACAGCTATATTGATTAAACAAGGACAGAAAGTCACTAAAGGGCAGGTTTTAGCAACCCTGGAGAGTTCTGTTATTGATAATTCAGTATTACAATTAAAAACACAACTTAATCTGGCCACAACTACTTATGAGCGACAAGAACGACTGTGGAAACAAAAAATTGGAAGTGAAATCCAATATCTTCAGTTAAAAGCCCAAAAAGAAGGGCTCGAGAATAGCTTAAACAGTTTAAAAGCGCAAGCTCGTAAAATGAAAATCATTGCACCTTTTTCTGGAACAATAGATCAGGTGTTTGCAAAAACAGGAGAACTAATATCCCCCCTAACTCCGTTTTTAAGGCTGGTAAATCTAGATAACGTATATGTGGAAAGTGAAATCACTGAAACCTATCTAAAATCAGTTTCTAAAGGAACCAAGGTTTTATTAAATTTTACATCAATTGACACTTCTTTAGAGGCCTCTATCACACAGGTTGGAAACTTTATCAACCCAAGCAATCGTAGTTTTAAAACACGTATCGATATCAAAAACACGAATAATGAACTAAAAGCAAACTTGCTTGCTGATATTAAAATCAACAACTTTAATGCTTCTGGTATTGTAATCCCATCAAAAGTTATTCAAAAAGATCGAAATGGCAACACATTTGTGTACACCCTTGAGCCAGAAGAAGCCAACTTTAAAGTTGTAAAGTCCTATGTTAAGGAAGCCAATTTCTACAACAACTTCTCTTTTATTTCTGAAGGACTCAAAAGCAACTCAAACGTAGTTGACAAAGGCGCAAGGCTTGTTAAAAATGGTGAAATTGTAAAACTTGTAGACTAAGAAATTATGGACTCAAATAAAATAAAAGAATTTAAACTTTCTTCGTGGGCAATTTCAAACAAAATGACGGTATCTGTGATTACCTTCATTATCATACTGGGTGGGCTGCTTTCTTACACTGGGATGGCAAGAGAAAACTTCCCGGAAATTATTATCCCGCAAATTTACGTCGCAACCCCTTACCCAGGAAATTCAGCATTAGATGTAGAAAAGCTAATCACCAAACGCTTAGAAAAAGAAATAAACTCAATAACTGGCGTTGATAAAATCACGTCTAACTCAATCCAAGGATACTCTAGTATTGTCGTTAAATTTAACTTCGATTACACCCCCGCGGAGGCCCTTCAAAAGGTAAAAGACAAAGTGGATGTTGCCATGGCGGATCCTGACTTTCCAAAAGACTTGCAGTCAGAACCAAGTGTCACAGAAATGAATTTTAGTGAACGTATTCCGATCATGAATATTAATTTATCTGGTGAGTTTTCTATGGACCAGTTAAAAGAATATGCCGAATACTTGGAAGATAAAATTGAAGAGCTTTCTGAGATCTCTAGTGTGGACATAAGAGGAGTTCAAGAAAAAGAACTTGAAATAGCTGTCGACTTGTATAAAATGGAAGCCTCTATGATTAGCTTCACAGACATAGAGAACGCTGTCAAATTTGAAAACATGAGTGTTACTGGCGGAGATATCCTAGAAAATGGGGTTCGTAGAACAGTTCGGGTCACAGGCGAATTTGAAGACCCCTTAAGCGTTAGGAACCTTATTGTAAAGCAAGAGAAGGGAAATATTGTATACTTAAGAGATATTGCTGACATCTCGTTCAAAGAGCAAGAAAAAGAGAGTTTTGCAAGAGAATACATGCAACCCGTAGTGATGTTAGATGTCAAAAAAAGAGGCGGTCAAAACCTTTTAAAAGCATCGACTAAGATTGATGAAATTATTGCAACAGCCCAAGAAAGTATATTCCCTAAGAGTCTCATAATCTCAAAAACAAACGATCAGTCAAACGAAACACGCACCATGGTTTCTGACCTTGAAAATAGCATTATTCTAGGAATCATATTGGTGGTTACAGTCCTGTATTTCTTCCTAGGGTTTCGCAATGCTTTATTTGTGGGAATTGCGATTCCTTTATCTATGTTTTTGTCGTTTACTATTTTAGGCTTTATGGGGGTAACCCTTAACACAATGGTCTTGTTTTCTTTGGTTATCGCTTTAGGGATGCTGGTTGATAACGGAATTGTTGTGGTGGAAAACGTGTATCGGTTAATGGATGAAGGCTACCCAAGAATACAGGCTGCAAAGCTTGGAGTTGGGGAAGTTGCAATGCCAATAATTGCGTCAACAGCTACTACTTTAGCCGCTTTTTTTCCTTTAATTTTGTGGGAGGGTATTATGGGCGAATTCATGAAGTGGCTTCCAATCACTCTCATTATTGTATTAAGTTCTTCACTTTTTGTTGCACTGATAATAAATCCGATGTTAATTTCAGTATATATGAAAGTGATGCCTAAAGAGGTCTCTAAGGTTACTTTTATTACAAAACTAGAAAACCTGTACGAGCGTTTTTTGAGCTACGCTTTGAAAGGCAAAAAACCCATTGCGATCGTTGCTGGGACTTTTGGATTATTATTCCTAGCCGTATTATTGATGTTTACATTTCCGCCAAAAATATTGTTTTTCCCAAATACCGATGCTAAGCAAGTATTTGTATATGTGGAGTATCCCATTGGCACCGATATTGAAGAAACCAACACTATTTCAATGGAAATTGAAAAGGATATTGAAACGTACTTGAAAAAGTACGAAGTCAATGGAGAAAACTTCCTAATCACTTCAGTGATCGGGCAGGTTGGAGAGGGCACTGCGGACCCCAGTCGTGGACAAGAGGGGGGTAAAACTCCAAATAAGGCGCGAATTACCATTGATTTTGTAAAATTTCAAGATCGTGAGGGTGTTAGTTCTGAAACGGTGCTCAAAGAAGTTCGCGAGTTACTACAAGGCTATCCAGGAGTGAGTATTGTTGTTGACAAACCTTCCGATGGCCCCCCAACAGGTCCGCCGATAAATATTGAAGTAAAAGGAGATGATTATGAGCTTATTATGGAAACAGCTAATAATTTAAGAACGTTTATAAATACGTCCAATATCGCTGGAATTGAGGAACTTAAATTAGACATTGACCAAGGCAAGCCTGAAATGATTATTACAGTAGATCGCCAAAAAGCAAGACGTCTCGGAGTTTCAACAGGACAAATAGGGCTGAATTTGAGAACAGCCCTTTTCGGAAAGGAAATCTCAACTTATAAAGACGCAACCGATGATTACCCTATAAACCTAAGGCTCAAAGAAGAAATGCGTTATAATAAATACGCCTTATTAAATCAAAAAATAACCTTTAGAAACCAAAGCGACGGGCAAATAAAACAAGTTCCAGTTTCTGCAGTTGCTACGTCGGAAAATAAAACATCCTTTAGTGCAATAAAGCGAATTAATTTAGATAGAGTAGTCACTGTGTACTCAAATGTCTTGAATGACTATAACCCAACAGAAGTCAATGATAAGATTAGAGTGGTTACTGAAAAATTTGAAATCCCTAAAAATATAAACGTTAGCTTTACTGGAGAACAAGAAGAACAGGCAAAAGAAATGGCATTCCTAAGCAAAGCCCTTTTAATTGCAGTTCTTTTAATTTTCTTGATTTTGGTTGCACAATTTAATTCTGCAACAACCCCTATTATCATTTCCATATCTGTGTTTCTTAGTTTGATTGGTGTCTTATTTGGACTCTTGATTTTTAGAATGGATTTTGTCGTCCTGATGACCATGATAGGCATCATTTCACTTGCTGGGATTGTTGTTAATAATGCCATTGTTTTGATAGACTATATTAATCTTACCATTATCCGTAAGCGACGTGAGCTAGGGCTTCCAGTAGATGGTAAACTAACCCCCGACCTGCTCGTTGCGTGCGTAGTTGAAGGCGGTAAAACGCGTTTAAGACCCGTTTTACTAACAGCCATCACCACTATTTTAGGGTTACTACCTTTGGCGCTTGGAATCAATATTAATTTTAGAACGCTGATTACAGAACTGAATCCTAACTTTTATATTGGAGGTGAAAATGTAGCGTTTTGGGGCCCTATGGGTTGGGCGATTGTATTTGGACTCACCTTTGCTACCTTTTTAACGCTAGTGGTAGTTCCTATCTTGTTTTACTTAATCAACAAATTGAAAGCAAAAAAGCTTAAAGTCACTTCCTAAGGCTATTGGTTTTAATTTTTTAAGTGTTAAATTTGCACAACTAATTTAGTCATATGTACAGAAGTCATCATTGTGGTCAGTTAAGAACCTCAAATATTAACGAAGAAGTGACCCTTTCAGGGTGGGTGCAAAAATCTCGTGACAAAGGGTTTGTAATCTGGGTCGATTTAAGAGATCGTTACGGAATCACACAACTTATTTTTGACGCAGAGCGCACGCCAGAAGCGATGGTAAACATGGCTAAAAGTCTCGGTCGTGAATTTGTCATTCAAGTCACTGGAACCGTTATTGAACGCACTTCTAAAAACCCTAATTTAGAAACTGGGGATATTGAAATCTTGGTTTCAAAACTAACCGTTTTGAACGAGTCCAAAGTACCCCCATTTACAATTGAAGACCAAACCGATGGTGGTGAGGAACTTCGTATGAAATACCGTTATTTGGACATTCGAAGAAATCCCGTTAAGGATAATTTAATTTTCAGACATAAGGTCACACAAGAAGTGCGTTCGTATTTATCGTCTCAAGAATTTATAGAAGTTGAAACGCCCTACTTAATCAAGTCAACGCCAGAGGGTGCGCGTGATTTTGTAGTCCCAAGCCGAATGAATGAAGGCCAGTTTTATGCCCTTCCACAATCGCCTCAAACCTTCAAGCAATTATTGATGGTTGGCGGCATGGATAAATACTTTCAGATTGTAAAGTGTTTTAGAGATGAAGATTTAAGAGCAGATCGACAACCGGAGTTTACACAAATTGATTGTGAAATGGCTTTTGTTGATCAAGAGGATATATTGAATATTTTTGAAGGCTTAACAAGACACCTTATCAAGTCTATTCATGGAAAAGATATTAGCTCTTTCCCAAGAATGACTTATGATGATGCGCTACAAACCTACGGAAACGACAAGCCAGACATTCGATTTGGAATGCAATTTGGAGAGCTGAATGCCGTAGCTCAACATAAAGATTTTGGGGTTTTCAATTCTGCTGAATTAGTGGTTGGTATTGCCGTTCCCGGCGGTAACAGCTTTACTCGAAAAGAAATTGACGGCATTATTACATGGCTAAAACGCCCTCAAGTTGGTGCTTTAGGAATGATATACTCTCGTTGTAATGACGACGGTAGCTATAAATCATCGGTTGACAAATTCTATGATCAAGAAGACCTGGCGCAGTGGGCTCAAGTAACTGGAGCGCAAGCCGGTGACTTAATTTGTGTACTTTCTGGCCCTACCGATAAAGTGAGAGCTCAATTAAGCGCCCTCCGAATGGAACTCGCAGAACGTTTAGGACTTCGAAATCCTAAGGAATTTGCACCGCTATGGGTTACTGACTTTCCACTTCTTGAATGGGATGAAGACAGCAAGCGTTTCCATGCAATGCACCATCCATTTACCGCGCCAAAACCAGATCAAATTAAATTGCTAGATTCCGATCCAGGGGCTGTAAAAGCAAATGCCTATGACTTGGTGTTAAATGGAAATGAAATTGGTGGCGGGTCTATTCGTATCCACGACAAGGCAACGCAAGCATTAATGTTTGATCATCTTGGCTTTACGCCAGAAGAAGCAAAAGAACAGTTTGGATTTCTAATGAATGCCTTTGAATATGGCGCGCCGCCACATGGAGGTTTGGCCTTTGGGTTAGACCGTTTGGTAGCAATATTAGGAGGCCAAGAAACCATCCGTGATTTCATCGCCTTTCCAAAAAACAACTCTGGACGCGATGTGATGATAGATGCCCCTTCTGAAATCGATGCAGCACAATTAATTGAGCTACACCTAAAAGTAGACCTAAAATAACTTTATTCTCAAAAATGAAATACTTGATTTGGGTTTTATTTATTGCGACATTGATCAGTATGCTCACAGGGCTTATTGTGGAATTACCGTATTCAAAAAAACTAGTCGGATTTGGGGTGATTGGCTTATGTGCCGTTGTTTTTCCATTGTTTTCGTATTACCGTTGGAAAGACAAAAAGATGGCCGACTATATGCTAACGCCTGAAAACTTGGATAAAATGCGTGAGTTTAATGACTCTAAGAAAGCGTAAGCTTAATTCAATTTCCGTTTTTCACTAAAAAAACGCTTTAGTAGTTGAGAGGCTTCATCTGCTAAAATTCCACCACGTATCATTGTTTTAGGGTGTAGCTTGGTTCCCATCGCCCCACAGCCTCTTTGCGCGTCTTTAGCACCATAGATAATGGTTGAGATTTGACTCCAAAACAGTGCGCCAGCACACATCTGGCAGGGTTCAAGTGTCACATACAAACTACATTTGTGTAAATACTTACCTCCTAAAAAGTTGGATGCGGCTGTGATGGCTTGCATTTCTGCGTGGGCCGTGACATCTGTAAGAAGCTCGGTAAGATTATGAGCTCTTGCAATAATTCTATTATCAACAACAATCACTGCGCCTACAGGAACTTCGCCTTTATCAAAAGCCACCTCAGCTTCCTGAAGGGCCTTTCTCATAAAATAATCATCATCAAAAATAGTATCCATAAGTCAAAAATACGATTTCAATCGTGTACTTTTGTTGTGTAATGAAAAATTTACTTGAACATATAAACTCCCCAGAAGATTTACGTCAGCTTTCCGCCGAGGAATTGCCTCAGTTGGCAAAAGAGCTAAGGCGATTTATCATTGAAGTCGTCGCAAGTAAAGAAGGCCATTTGGGAGCCAGTCTTGGAGTTGTAGAGCTTACAATCGCTTTGCATTACGTTTATAACACTCCCAAAGATTTGTTGGTTTGGGATGTCGGCCATCAAGCTTATGGGCATAAAATTTTAACGGGACGAAAATCTGAATTCCATACAAACCGACAGTTTAAAGGCTTGAGCGGCTTTCCAAAACGGGACGAAAGTGAATACGATACTTTTGGGACTGGACATTCATCAACCTCCATTTCAGCGACCTTAGGAATGGCGATTGCTTCCCAGTTGAAGGGCGAAGACAGACAGCATATCGCCGTGATTGGCGATGCTTCGATAGCCAGTGGAATGGCCTTTGAAGGGCTCAACCATGCCGGCGTAACCACTGCAAATTTATTAGTGATTTTAAATGACAATGCCATTGGGATTGACCCAAGTGTTGGGGCGCTAAAACAGTATCTGACGAATGTAAAAAAAGGCACTCAAAAACAAGACAATATATTTGAAGCTCTTAATTTTGAGTATTCTGGCCCCATTGACGGACATAACCTCAAAGCACTTGCCTCTGAGCTAAAACGACTAAAGTCGATTGATGGTCCTAAGTTTCTTCATGTTATCACCACCAAAGGCAAAGGATTGAGGCAGGCTGAAAAAGATCAAGTTAAATACCATGCGCCTGGAAAATTTGATGCTGAAACAGGCGATGTATTTGCTAAAAACAATGAGAACCTTCCTCCTAAGTACCAAGACGTTTTCGGCCATACTCTTTTAGAATTGGCAAATTCTAATAAAAAAATTGTAGGCATTACACCTGCGATGCCTACAGGTAGTTCTCTCAAATACATGATGAATGCTCTTCCTGAACGTGCATTTGATGTTGGAATTGCAGAGCAACATGCAGTTACGATGGCTGCAGGGATGGCCACACAAGGGCTTATTCCTTTTTGTAACATCTACTCTACTTTTTTACAACGCGCCTATGATCAAATAATTCACGACGTTGCCTTACAAAATTTAGCTGTTATTTTCTGTATCGATCGGGCTGGATTGGTAGGCGAAGATGGCGCTACACATCATGGAGTTTTTGATTTAGCATACCTAAGGTGTGTTCCAAACCTTATTATTTTTGCGCCACGAAATGAAATAGAGTTAAGAAATATTATGTACACCGCGCAGATGGGATTGGAGCATCCAATAGCGATTCGATATCCAAGAGGCAGAGGCGTCACGCCTAATTGGAAATCCCCGTTTCAAGCTATTGAAATAGGAACAGGAGTTCAATTAGAAAAAGGAGAGGGTCTCGCTGTTTTAAGTATAGGAGCCATTTCTAGTATAGTTAAAGAAGCCATCGATGGGCTCAACTGTGCCCATTATGATATGCGATTTTTAAAGCCTATTGATGAAGACTTGTTACACACTATATTTAAAAAACATACGACTCTAATCACTATTGAAGATGGGGTTGAAAATGGCGGTTTTGGAAGTGCCGTATTGGAATTTGCAGCCACTCACCGCTACAAAAACGATGTGGTTGTCAAAGGAATCCCTGATGAATTTATTGAGCATGGAGCTATTAACACCCTTCAGGAACACTTAGGACTTAGCGCTCATGAACTTCACAAATTAATTAAGAACCTAAAAAGCTAGGCCTTTGATTTTCTTATAGGTTAAAACTGCTTTTTTATCAGAAAACAAGGCTATAAAATAGCAAACATTCATCACTCTGGTGTAAAGACTGTCGTTAAGAATATCTACTTCTTTTGGCAAAAGTCTTAGAAGGAGTTTATCGTAACTAGAGGGAGTGTTGTTGTAGTTGTTGTTAACTGATAAAATAAACCGGCTTAAGAGTTCATTTAAAATTTCAAACCCTGAAATCTCTTTATCTATAACCTCATCAGCATTGTATATTTTTTCAATACTAAGTTTAATGATGTCATTAATCTGTGCTTGGTATTTACTTTTATCAAGAATAGAAACATGAAATTCTCCTTCAAGAATCTCTTTTTCATTCGCCATAAATAAAGCAACAGCATCTTCTATCAGGGTGCTAATTGCCAAGGCTCTTAAATAACTCACACGTTCTTTTGTAGAAGACAGAGCGTTGTACTTTTCGGTATTAATGGTATGTCTTACTAAGTTTATTAAATACTCAAGTGCGTACTCTTCTTCAATAAGTCCAAGATTAATTCCGTCTTCAAAATCGATGATTGTATAACAAATATCATCCGCAGCTTCTACTAGAAATGCTAATGGGTGTCTTGAGTACTGAACATTTTGGTTATTCAGTTTTTTCATTCCTAATTCGGAGGCAACATCAAGGAAACCACTTTTTTCAGTTTGAAAAAACCCATATTTCTTAGAGGCGATATTAGAGTTTGGCTTAACTGGGAGCGATTCTTTAGGGTATTTAGTAAAAGCACCAAGGGTGGCATAGCTTAACCTTAAGCCGCCTTTTGAGCCCTGCTTATCTTGAGTCAAAACTTTAAAGCCATTGGCATTCCCTTCAAAGTCGCACAAATCTTGATACTCTTTAGGACTCATCTGGTCTTTAAATTGTTGACCCACTCCGCTTTTAAAAAAGTGGCCTATTGCTTTTTCTCCAGAATGTCCAAAAGGGGGATTCCCTATGTCATGGGCAAGCGCTGCTGCTGCAACAATAGCGCCAAAATCATTGGACTTATAGCCATGAACTTCTCTTAGATACGGGTGCTTTTCTAAAACCTTAACTCCTACCCTTCGTCCTAATGAACGAGCTACCACACTCACTTCTAAACTATGCGTCAGACGGGTATGCACAAAATCTGTCGATGATAGCGGCACCACCTGTGTTTTGTCTTGAAGACTTCGAAACTCGGGTGAAAAAATAATGCGGTCGTAATCAACATCAAACCCTAAACGGGTTTCGTCCTGTTCATTTCTAAGCCGTTTATTCGTATCGCCATGGCGTTTTAAGGAGAGTAATTGTTCCCAATTCATAGTATCTGGTATTAACCTGCAAGATACTCATTTCAATGTTAATTAAATGTATCTAAAATTCGTGATCATGTAGAGAACGCTAACGTTTTGTTAATGGTTTTGTAAAAGTGATGTAACCTTAACAAAGACCTTAAGCTGTTAATTTGTGCTAACAATAATTAACTAAAATATTAATGAAAATTAAAATGAAAAAAACAATTTTTACTTTATCAGTAATTGTTGGACTTGCGTTTACTGGATGTATGAACGATGAAGCGCCGCCAATACTGCAAGACACTGATAACCCGGTCAATTCAGGAGACAATATCGTGTCTGTTTCTGGAATGATTTCTGAAAGCACTACTTGGACAAGTAACAATATATACGTGCTTAACCAAAAAGTCGTGGTATCAAGCGGCGTTGTACTCACAATACAAGCTGGAACTATTATTAAGGGGACGGAAGGAAGTGGCTCCTTAGCGTCTGCACTTATTGTTGCTCAAGGCGGAAAATTAAATGCTACAGGTACAGCAACCGAACCTATAATTTTCACATCAATAAATGACAATATTGAGGTTGGACAAACTGCTGGAACAAATTTAGACGAGACAAACTCTGGTCTTTGGGGAGGATTAATTGTATTGGGAAGCGCACCTTGTTCATTTTCTGGCGATGTAGAGGTCGTACAAATTGAGGGAATTCCTGCAGATGATACTTTTGGTCTTTATGGTGGTAATGACGCCACTGATAATTCTGGAGTATATCAATATATCTCCATCCGTCATGGAGGCGCACTAATTGGAGAAGGAAATGAAATCAATGGCTTAACGCTTGGTGGCGTAGGTTATGGAACGCTAATCGATAATATCGAAGTGGTAGCAAATGTTGATGATGGGATTGAATTTTTTGGAGGTACAGTAAATGCGTCAAACTTATTAATTTGGGCTCAAGGAGATGATGCTTTAGATATTGACCAAGCTTATTCTGGAACTATTAATAATGCGGTTGTTGTATTAGGCACTAACTCTGATCATGCATTTGAAATTGATGGTCCTGAAGGAACTACAACAGGTTCATTTACATTAAAAAATGTGACTATCGTTGGGAACTCAGTCACTGAAAATGGTGAATACGCAGATTATCGATCTGGAGCCATGGGGACCACAGAAAATATTTATGCTTACGGCTTTAAAGACTCATCAGATGTGGAATTAGACAACGATGTAGTTGCCACAAATTATAATGATGGATTATTAACTTTTGGAGCATGGGAAATTGTATTGCCTACTGGTGTTTCTGAAGTAACGGACATCTTTGTAAACAAAGCTGAAACAGTTGACGTTAGTGGATTTGGTTCTACAGCTACCGCGGTTTCTGAAGGTGCAAGTACCGTAGGTGCTACAACATCGCTTTTAAGCTGGACTTATGCAAATGCTAAAGCAGGATTAGGATTCTAAGTAAAAAATAAAAATTAGTCAACTTTACAATTGCTTGTGTTCATTCACAGGCAATTGTTTGTTGTTTAAACACACACTATGAAAATACACAAATTAACATCATTTTTGCTCACAACTTTTCTTGCGCTACAGCTCACAGCTCAATCAGGAAAAATCATAGGATCAATTACCGACGGTGATTATAATGAACCTATGGCATTTGCCAATGTGCTCGTCAAAAACACCACAACGGGAACCACTTCAGATTTTGATGGTAACTACCAACTTGAAGTTTCTGAAGGAATTTATACTCTTATTTTCTCTTACATCGGCTATCAATCTATTGAAGTATCTGATGTAAACGTTGGTCCAAATTCTGAGGTGATTGTGGATGTAACGCTTAACACAAACTCATTAGATGCCGTCGTTATTACAACTACCATAAGAAAAAACACAGAGTCTGCAGTATTAGACTTACAGAAAAAGTCGATTACAATGTTAGATGGACTTTCGGCACAGAGTATTAAAAGTAGTGGCGCGGGGAATATCGCTAGTGCCGTTAAAAGTGTGCCTGGAGTATCCATTCAGGGAGGTAAATATTTGTATGTCAGAGGCTTAGGAGACCGCTATACTAAATCCATATTAAATGGGGTGGACATACCTGGCTTAGACCCAGATAGAAACACCATTCAAATGGATGTTTTCCCTACAAATATTTTAGAAAATGTGATTGTAATTAAGTCGGCTGCGGCCGAATATCCTGCAGATTTCACAGGGGGTGTTATTGATATTGTTACCAAAGATTACCCAAGCAAAAAATCCTACACCTTTTCTATGGGGACTTCCTATAACCCAAATATGCATTTAAACTCAAACTACTTAAGCTACACTGGAAGCAATACAGATTGGCTTGGTTTTGATAACGGCATGAGAAAAAGACCTATGAACAGGTACCAGCCGATTCCTGGAACATTTGCAAATTCGGCTGTTTTAACAGCGCTTACAGGCGCCTTTAATAAAGAATTAACCGCTAAAAGGTCAGAAAGTGGTGTTAATTATGATTTTGGATTTACTGCGGGAAATCAATATGTCATTGGAAATGATAAACTGGGATATCAACTGTCCTTTTCTTATAAGAACAAAACGGAATTCTATGACAATAGAGTAGATGGCACCTATATGAGAGATCAAAACAATGCTTCTAACAATGACCTATTGGCCACACGAACGACTTTAGGAGAAGTTGGAGTTAATTCCGTATTATTAAATGTGCTTACTGGACTTGTATACAAGCGTGAAAATTCAAAATACAAATTAAACTTCCTTCACATACAAAATGGGGAAAGCACCGCTGGAAGGTATGACCAACAGCTAGCGCAAGCAGGCGGTGGTAGCGGCTTTGAACCTATTACCAAAGATGCACTGCTTTACACCGAAAGATCAATTTCAAATATTTTATTAGCAGGAAAACATTCCTTTAGAGACCGTGGTTGGCAAATGGACTGGAAACTATCACCATCCCTATCCAGAGTCTACGATAAAGACCACCGAATTACTCCCTTACAGGTAACTCAGGAGGGCAACTATATTATCAGTCCAAGTGCCTCAAGCTATCCTATTAGAATCTGGAGGACTCTAGAAGAGATTAACCTGGTTGGAAAGCTTGATGTCAATAAAAAATACACCCTTTTTAACAACCCTGCAAAAGTAAAATTTGGTGGAGGGTATACCTATAAATATAGAGACTTTAAAATTGACGATTATACGTTTACCATCACTAACCCGACAACAGGATTGTCTGTAGAAAATGGAGATGCAGACAACTTATTGGCAGAAAACAACATATGGACCACACAAACTGGCGTTGGTACACATCTAGTTACTGGCGATCTTTTTGAACAAGCAAATGCTTATAAGGGTGAACAACGAATCACGGCAATGTATGCCTCAAATGAATTTAGTTTAACAGAAAAACTAAAAACAGTATTGGGGGTGCGTACCGAGTTATTTCAAACCTATTACACGGGTCAAAATCAGGCTGCAACGGAAGTATATAACAATGCTGAGATCATAAATAAGTTAGATCTATTTCCATCTGCTAATATCATTTATAGCCTTACAGATGAACAAAATTTGAGAGGGTCTTACTCAAGAACAACGGCACGTCCATCATTTAAGGAAGCTTCAAAAAGTCAAATTTTTGATGCTATTACAAACCGTCTTTTTATTGGAAACATTGATTTGACGCCGTCATATATTAATAATTTTGATGTCCGTTTTGAAAAGTTCGGAGAGGGCAGTGAAATGTTTGCTTTTAGTGCTTTTTATAAAGACTTTACAGATCCTATAGAATTAACTTTTTATGAGTCTGCTCCAGACCAAATAACGCCTAAAAACTTGGGGGCTGCGAAAGTTTACGGGCTCGAATTTGAGTTTAGAAAATCATTAGGTTTTGTACTAGAAGGTTTAAAAGACTTAAAGTTTAACGTCAATGCGTCGTATATTAACTCAGAGCTCACTATTAACATAGACGAATATAATAGACGTGTTTTAGCAGCAAGAGATGGAGAGTCCATAAAAAAGACAAGAGACTTACAAGGGCAGTCGCCATACCTTATTAATTCAGGATTAAACTATAACAATTCTGATATAGGACTTCAAACAGGCTTATTTTTTAATGTTCAAGGCAAAACTTTGGAAGTGGTAGGAACTGGAATTGTACCAGATGTATATACCAAGCCTTTTAGCAGCCTCAACTTTACATTTAATAAAAGTTTTGGTGAAGATAAAAAATCAACAATTGATGTTAAGGTCTCTAATATTCTTAACAGCAAAAGAGAGAGTGTTTATGAGTCCTACAAGACCACTGCTCAAACATTTTCTAGGTACCAACCGGGTACAGAAATATCTATAGGGTATTCTTATAAGTTTTAATTGAATTAGTCACTTGGTTAAAAACAAAAAAGCACCCATTTGGGTGCTTTTTTGTTCTATATAACGTAAAATTATTTCATGCTTATGGCAAGCTCTGATTTACGATTCCATTCATTTACACTAGTAATTTTTGAATCTACAAAATCAACTTCTTTTAAGGAATTTTCAGTCCAAAAAAACCATTTCCCTGTTTTAATTCCATTGCTATAATTACCTTGAGTTAATTTATCTCCTTTAAAATCATAACTCGTCCAAAGTCCTTCTAAGGCCCCGTTTTTGTTGAAAGCCCCTTCTTGCTGAACAGCTCCATTGTCATAAAAATAAGTGACAAGGGTTAGATCTCCTTTAGGTTCTAGTTTAGGTTCGTTTGAATTCTGAGCGTAGGCAGCTGTTCCAATAAAAACAAGCGCAATTAGTATATATTTTTTCATAATGAATTGTATTATGATATAAAATTACAAAAAATTTACTTAAAATATACAATTTATTTACATTAACTTAACATTGGAATGCTTTCATCTGAAAACTAAATCAATTTTGAGGGTATGTTAACTAAAGATTAAAAATTGGGCTTTACGGAGCTATATGTTGAGGTTATATTAATAATTACTTAATAATAAGCTGACGTTTAAATCACACTAATTTGCAATTTTTGTAAAGTCTTAGACAACAATTAGTGTCATTATTATGTATTAGTTTTTGTCGACTTCAAAAATAATGACTTCTAATAAGCTGCCGTTGGCCAGGCAGCTTTTTTTATTCAATCTTAACTTTAAAGAAACACTAAGGTAACATTTGTTTTAGTTATTTGTACTCGACAAAAACTAATAAACTAATGAAAACTAAAATTTTATCTATTGCACTAATTTTATGTGCAATCACCTTCGTTGAATCTCAAGAAATAAATGCTCCAAAATTTGGAAAAGGACTCTTTAACCTTGTTGGTGAAGACAGTACATGGACCATGAAAGTGGGGCTAAGAGCACAACTCCTTGGCAGTTCAACTTGGGAAGAAAATAATGGGAATGAAACTAGTTTTCTAACCCGAAGAGCGCGGTTGAAATTTGATGGTTATGCCTATTCTCCTAAATTGAAATACAAAGTTGAATTGGGACTCTCTAATAGAGATCTTTCAGGCGCTTCACAATATACAAGTAACGCTCCTAGATATATTTTAGACGCCGTGCTTCAGTGGAATTTTTATCAAAATTTTGAGCTTTGGTTTGGTCAAACAAAACTACCTGGAAACAGAGAGCGTGTCATTTCTTCTGGAAACTTGCAACAAGTAGACCGTTCGTTATTAAACAGTCGTTTTACAATCGATCGTGATTTTGGATTTCAGCTTAGACACCATTTTAACTTAACAGACACCTTTGTTGTCAAAGAGATTTTTTCTTTAGCACAAGGAGAAGGTAGGAATATCACAACAGGAAACTTAGGCGGGCATCAATATACAGGTCGTATAGAGCTCCTTCCTTTTGGTAATTTTGCAAGTAAAGGAGATTATAAAGGAAGTGATTTGAAGCGTGAGAAAAAGCCAAAATTAGCAATCGGTCTTAGTTATGACCACAATAATAATGCAGTTAAAACCCGAAGTAACCAAGGGTCTTATATGACAATTAACGGAACTGAGGATGCTTATTTCGAAACTAATATCAATACGGTTTTTTTAGACGCGATGTTTAAATACAATGGCGTTTCGTTAATGGCTGAATATTCGGATAGAACTGCTTCTGATGCGTTCGCAAAAAACAGTGATGGCTCCCTAACAGGCGACGAAGTTCAAGTTGGAAAAGGGCTGAATTTACAAATGGGTTATCTTTTTAATAATGATATCGAAATTTCTGGTAGGTACACTCATATTGTATTAGATAAGAGCATTACAGCTGAAAATCCTGAAAGTCAATACACCCTAGGACTTTCAAAGTATATCGTTGGACACAAGTTAAAAGTTCAAACCGATATTAGTCACTTAGAAATTGAAGGAAGTAGCAACAAATTAATGTACCGCCTTCAAGTTGATTTTCATTTTTAAAACATAACATTAACTTAACTTTACAAACAGAAAGTCTTAAGAGATTTGCTTGCTAACACAAACTAAATTATGGAAAACATTTATTTATATATGATTGTTGCTTTAGCCTTCTTGGCTGTCGCCGACTTGGTTGTTGGAATCAGTAATGATGCAGTGAATTTTTTAAATTCTGCCATTGGTTCTAAAGCGATTTCTTTTAGAACAATTATGATTGTCGCCAGTGTAGGAGTTGCTATTGGCGCGATTTTTTCGAGTGGGATGATGGAAGTGGCCCGAAAGGGGATTTTTAACCCTGGTGAATTTATGTTTAATGAAATCATGATTATTTTCATGGCCGTCATGATTACTGATATTTTACTTCTAGACATCTTTAACTCTTTAGGGATGCCTACCTCAACAACCGTTTCTATTGTGTTTGAACTCTTAGGGGCAGCCGTGGCGATGGCCTTGATTAAAATTGCTGCAAATGGTGGAGATTTCAGTGAAGTAGTTAATTATATCAATACATCTAAAGCCTCTCAAATTATTTTCGGAATTCTGCTTTCGGTCGTAGTCGCCTTTTCAATTGGGGCAATTGTACAGTGGGTTTCCAGACTACTACTGTCGTATGACTTTCAAAGAAAAGCAAATTGGATGGGCGCTTTATTTAGTGGCGTTGCATTGACAGCTATCACCTACTTTATCTTTATGAAAGGGTTAAAAGGTACCGCTTATGCAAAACAACCTTTTGATATACTTGGAGGAGGAACAATGAAGGACTTCTTGGAAAACCAAGTGTTTTATATAGTAGTGGTAAGTTCAATACTATGGTCATTATTATCCTACATGTTAATTGTTTATGCAAAAACAAACATCTATAAGTTAATAATTATAGTAGGAACTTTTGCATTGGCACTCGCTTTTGCAGGAAATGATTTGGTTAATTTTATTGGGGTACCAGTAGCAGCATTTAATGCCTACACAGAATGGTCCGCATCTGGACTCTCTGCAGCAGATTTCCCGATGGACGTATTAGCCTCTAAGGTTCCTACAAATAACTGGCTGTTATTTGGAGCAGGAATGGTCATGGTTGCGACTTTGTGGTTTTCAACAAAAGCCAAGAATGTGGTTAAAACCTCTTTGGATCTTTCAAGTCAAGGGGATACAAAAGAACGCTTTCAACCAAATTTCTTATCACGTGGGTTTGTGCGATTTGCAATGGGAGCTTCAAACGTCTCTTCATTTGTATTACCAACTTCATGGCAAAACAAAATTGAACAACAATTTGAACAACCCGTTATAAAATTAACGAATAACAAAGTTCATGAATTACCCGCTTTTGACTTAGTTAGAGCCGCTGTAAACCTTATGGTAGCTGCCGTTTTAATATCAATTGCAACCTCCTACAAACTACCTCTATCAACCACTTACGTGACTTTTATGGTAGCCATGGGAACTTCATTAGCAGACAGGGCTTGGGGGGCAGAAAGTGCCGTATACCGTGTTGCAGGGGTTATTAATGTGATTGGGGGTTGGTTCCTAACAGCGCTTAGTGCTTTTAGTGCCGCAGCTTTGGTTGCTTATTTATTAAACCTGAATGTAGAGGTCATGTTTCCAATCCTGCTTTTGGCTGCAATCATTTTACTCATTAGAAGTTCAATTGTTCACAGAAAAAAAACCAAAGAGATGGCATCTGATGACCGCTTGACAAAAACAGAAAGCAGTTCGGTTCAAGGCGTTATTACTGAGAGTGCTGCAAATATCGCCAATGTATTGAAGCGGGGTAAAAAGATTTATGCGGCAACTTTTACTGGGCTTTCACAACAAGATTTAGAATCGCTCAAAAAGAACAAAAAACAAATCGTTAAACTCTCTGACGAAGTAGATGAGCTAAGAGATAATATATTTTACTTTATAAAAAACTTAGATGAATCTAGTATTGGCGCAAGTAATTTCTATATCCTAATTTTAGGCTATTTACAAGACATGACGGAATCACTTACGTACATCACTAAAGTAAGTCATAAGCACGTTAACAATAATCACAAAAAACTAAAGTTCAATCAAATTAAAGAGCTTAGTCAGATCAATGATTCTATAGAGACGTTGTTTTCAGAAGCCATAGACGTCTTTAAGTCTGAATCTTTTGAAAAGATAGATGCTATTATTAAGCAAAAAAATGAGATTGCCGCCATACTTAAATCTAATATAGAGACACAAATAACGCGAACGCGTACTGAGGAATCAAGTCCAAAAAACACCACACTTTACTTTAGTTTATTGTTAGAGACAAAAGATTTATTAAATGCGACAACTAGTTTGTTAGAAGAATACCACGAAGCCTATGATAGCAGTGTGAAGCCTGCTACCATAAATGATGAAGGTGAATAATAAACAATTCCTTTACCGCATAAAAAAAGCACCTAATTTGCATTAGGTGCTTTTTTTATATTAAATGGTTTCTATTAAGAACCGCACATTAAGCAATCATCTCCTTCTGCTTCTTTTGCTTGTTCAATCAAAGCCTTCATTTCATCTGCACTCATAGGCTCTACATCTACAGCAGTTTCTTGAGAAAACGTAGCAGCGGTGTTAGCGGCTTTTTCTTGTTGCTTTTCTAAAACAGCTGCTTCTGTTACTACATCAGCAACTTCTACTGATGCTGGTTCGGGCGCTTCCTTCTTTTTATTGTCTAAAGTGAATTTAATCGCGTCAACAGCACTTTTTGTTCTTAGGTAGTACATCCCTGTTTTTAATCCACTCTTCCATGCATAGAAATGCATTGATGTTAATTTAGCCATTGTCGCACCTTCCATAAACAAGTTTAAGGATTGTGATTGATCAATAAAATAGCCTCGCTGACGAGACATATCTATAATGTCTTTCATGCTTAATTCCCAAACTGTTTTGTACAGTTCTTTAATGTCTTGAGGAATTACATCTACATGTTGAATAGATCCGTTCGCACGCATGATATCTTGCTTCAAGCCTTCGTTCCATAACCCTAGCTCAACTAAATCTTCTAATAAGTGCTTGTTAACAACAATAAACTCTCCTGACAACACACGACGGGTGTATATATTGGAAGTATATGGCTCAAAACATTCATTATTTCCGAGAATTTGAGAGGTACTTGCCGTAGGCATTGGTGCAACTAAAAGTGAATTTCGTACACCATTCTTTAGGACTTCTTTACGAAGCTGTCCCCAATCCCAAAGACCACTTAACTCTTCGTCTTTAAGCCCCCATAAATTGTGTTGGAATTTCCCTTCACTTATTGGAGACCCTTTATAGCTTTGGTATGGGCCGTCTTCAGTTGCTTCCTCCATAGAGGAGGTTACAGCTGCAAAATAAATAGTTTCAAAAATATCCTGGTTCAATTGCTTTGCTTCATCACTAGTAAAAGGCAGTCTTAATGCAATAAATGCATCGGCTAAACCTTGAACTCCTATGCCGATAGGTCGGTGTCTCATATTGGAGTTTTCGGCCTCAATTACTGGGTAGTAATTTCGATCGATCACTTTGTTTAGATTTCGAGTCACTCGTTTTGTGATCTTATACAACTCTTGATGATCAAAAGCACCATCTTTAATAAACATTGGAAGCGCAATAGATGCTAAATTACAAACAGCGACTTCATCAGGTGATGTGTACTCAATGATTTCTGTGCATAAATTAGACGAACGTATGGTTCCTAAGTTTTGCTGATTAGATTTACGGTTTGCAGCATCTTTGTAGAGCATGTATGGAGTTCCGGTCTCAATTTGAGACTCTGTTATTTTTTCCCATAATTCTCTTGCTTTGATGGTTTTTCGTCCCCTCCCTCTTCCTTCATAATCTAGGTACAAGGCTTCAAACTCTTCACTGTGGGTGTCTGGTAAACCAGGGCACTCGTTTGGGCACATTAAGGTCCATTCTGCATCTTCCTGAACGCGTTTCATAAACAAGTCGGGAATCCACATCGCATAAAATAAATCCCGTGCACGCATTTCTTCTTTTCCGTGATTTTTCTTTAAATCAAGAAAATCGAAGATATCAGCATGCCATGGCTCTAAATAAATCGCAAAGCTTCCTTTACGTTTTCCACCACCTTGATCAACATAACGTGCTGTATCATTGAATACCCGAAGCATAGGAACAATCCCGTTACTAGTGCCGTTAGTTCCTGCGATATAGCTTCCTGTAGCTCTAATATTGTGCATTGCTAATCCAATTCCTCCTGCAGACTGAGATATTTTAGCCGTTTGTTTCAAAGTATCATAGATACCATCAATACTGTCATCTTTTGCGGTCAATAGAAAGCAAGACGACATTTGAGGTTTTGGTGTACCGGCATTAAATAATGTCGGCGTTGCATGCGTAAAGTACTTTTTAGACATGAGCTCGTAAGTCTCAATAGCGGAGTCTAAATCATTTAAATGGATTCCAATAGAGACGCGCATCAACATGTGCTGTGGGCGTTCTGCTATAATTCCATTTAATTTTAAAAGATACGAACGCTCTAACGTTTTGAATCCAAAATAGTCATAACTAAAATCTCTATTATAAATAATCGTAGAGTCAAGTTTATCTTTGTTTTCTGAGATTACTTTATAAACTTCATCAGAAAGCAAAGGAGCGTCTTTCCCCGTTCTTGGGTTTACGTATGTGTATAAATCGTGCATGACTTCGCTAAAAGTCTTCTTCGTATTTTTGTGTAAGTTAGAGACTGAGATACGTGCGGCAAGACGGGCATAGTCTGGGTGGGCAGTGGTCATGGTTGCTGCGACTTCTGCTGCCAAGTTATCTAATTCACTAGTTGTGACACCGTCATATAATCCTTCTATAACGCGCATGGCTACTTTTAAAGGATCTACCAATTCATTTAAACCATAGCAAAGTTTTTTAACCCTTGCCGTGATTTTATCGAACATGATTTCTTCTTTTCTGC
>Ga0209199_1001324_pt1 | contig 30170 bp, 26 predicted proteins | sample COGITO_mtgs_1105_7_FD_184805 | JGI IMG/M metagenome (GOLD analysis project Ga0209199, IMG submission 184805) | Pelagic marine microbial communities from North Sea - COGITO_mtgs_110523 (SPAdes) (version 2) | ecosystem: Environmental > Aquatic > Marine > Epipelagic ...
TGGTAAATCATTTAGGGAGATTGAAAAGGAATTGAACTCTAAAGGGTATGAAGTTTCTAAGTCGAGTATTCAAAGAAGGCTTGATTAGTTAGGTGTCCCAACCGTCCCATACCCTAGGGGTGGGACGGTGGGACACTGTAATAACTTGAATCTATTCACTTAAGTTTGTTAATCACAATAGCCCCTTAAAGGGCTATTGGTTTATTTGGTTAGGAATGTTTTTTCTTATTGTACTTACTCTTTGCAGCTTTGAATAACGAGTAACCCATTACAGCGTATTGATAGTTTTTAATGGCGAAACGGAGTAGTCTTAACATCTGTTAATTACCTAAAATTATTTTCTTTAACTCAGCAGCTCTTTCTTAGTGATTAATTAACACCACAAAATACCAATTTCTAAGAACACCTTTAACTCTTAAAAACAAAAAGGTTGAGTTTTCGAGAGTTATTAGAGTTAGTCGCTAATAATAAATTTATTATCAGTTGTAATATATTTACATCCAATTGGTTTTTTCCAACAATGTGTGTGACTGAAAATATAAACTTTTTTACCATCCTCTTTTCCTACTATTAAATTTGTTCTAAACAATTTATATCTAGCTATTTCTGAGGAGAAAAAATTTCTATTTAATATCTGCCATTCTTTTTGTCTTTCCTCAGATTTAACTGACATTAACGATAACGGACCTCCCTCATTAATTACTAAACTATCAATTTCTCTTGAGGTATGTGTTTCTATTTGAGGATAAATACTTGTGTAAATTAAAACTGCAAAAACGACTAGAAGCTTATTCATTATGATTTATTTAGTTAAAAATAATAACAAAACACTTAATAGCCATAAAAATCAGAAAAACCCTCAAGTGATTTAAAATCACAAAGGGTTTGGTCTGGGGGAGTTTTAGGGGTTATTGCGAATCAAAGTTTGAGAATAGTGAGGTGTCCCACCGTCCCACCCCTAGGGTATGGGACGGTTGGGACACTGAAATACATTTACTTAAGTTTATTAATTACAATAGCCCTTGATAGGTCTATTAATTTATTCTTTATGTTCACTATCAATCAATTCCTTTAGCTCCTTATTTTCAGCCAATGCTTTTTTTGTTGATTTTAGATAAGCTCTGATGGTCCATTTTTGAAGACTCAACATAGAGATAAAACTATCTTTTTTTAGGCACCTTAATTTATTGTATGATTAACATATCCCAAACTTCACCTATCGTGTCTTCTCCATATACGTATGTTTCATTTCCTATCCATAACGTTGGTGTTCCTGGAAAATATGATTGTGTACCTGATGCTATTACCTCACCATCTATTAATTCTAATCCTCTTATGGTTCCGGTTCCATCACCTATTAGGGTTTTGGCTCCATTTTTCCAGTATGTGGGGTATTCACCATCCATATTTTGGGAAAAACCGGCTAAATAGACGTTTTCTTGGTCATCAACAAACATATCAAAGACCTCACTATTCTGCCATCCATCATCCACAGATCCAATATTTGCGGTTTTTCTTTGACCACCAACCCAATATGTAGGTTTAGTTACGTATCCTAAAAAGTTATTTGGAGCAGATATGGTACCACCAATAAACTTCTTATTATTGACGGCTTTAATATATTTTGCTTCACCATCACCGTGATTAGGTCTACTTAGAATTTTTCTACTACCGTTTTTCCAATATGATGGGATTAGTGAATGGGATTTCATATAATAACCAACGTTAAACTGATCTCCATTGTCATCAAATAATATATCCCAACTCATAGAGTCTGAATTTACCGTGAGGTTTTTCTTTTGACCATTCCTCCAATAACAAGAACCATTATCGAAATATCCGCCTACGTAAACATCCTCGTTATGTACGGTAATTCTTTGACCCTCCGAAAACTTTCCTTCAAGTTCTGTTCGAGTTTGGTTAGATCCATCTAAATCCATAATCCAAACACTACCTTGACCACCATATTCCCAACCAGTAACATAAATCTTACTATTAAGTTGATATAAACCGGTGGCTTCACCACCGCCACCTAACAATACAATCTTTTTATCGTTAATCCATACAACTGCTCCATCTTCTATAGTAGAACCTGCAACAACAATAGTTTTACCAGGTAAATTTTTAGAGAACCAATCGTTAGACTCTACAATATCTAAATCATCTGGTCTACAACTTGTAATCAATCCAACTAAACTTATTATTAAAACTACTTTTTTCATAGCCAATAGTAATTATTTTAGATGAACTTATATAATTTCTTCTTTAGGATTATCAGTCAATTTTTTATTTATGACTTTCATTAATAACCTCTTGAGAGGTTTACAATAACAATATAGATATTCAAAATATATTCTTTTTATCAATATTGTTTCATAATACTGCTTTAGACAATTAATATAAGTAATTAGAATTAGCATCTATATGTCCCACGTCCCACCCCTAGGGTATGGGACGTGGGACACTCTTAAATAAACACATTGTTAACTTTAACCTGCCTTTAAACTTTTTTACTTGCTTATTAAAAGTAAATTATCTATGTTTAGGATTATTAACCATAATTTAATTAAAATGAAAAAAATAATATTAATATGTATTTCAATTTTATTTACTTCAAATTCATTTTCTCAATACCGAGTTCTATATTTTGTTGATGTAGTTAGAGGAGAGAAATCTAGTGCTAGAAAAATACTACTAAATGAAGTTAAAGAAGCAAATCAAATTAGAATTGAGAATGGATTTATGAAAGGATTTGATGTTTGGGAAACAATTCCGGGTGGCGGTGATGGAATGATTGATTTTGTTTTGGTTGACTTACACGACAATCTTGAAAATTATCATAACGGACGTTCAATAAGTAAAAATTTAAAGTTTAACAAAGAACAATCCAAAACGTTTTGGAACAATTGGAATTCAGCTACTACAGGAGATGGATATAGGGTAATTGTTAAAGCTGAGGCTTTTGCTAGCAAATCTGACAAACTTCCAAAAATAGCTAAATTCAATATGTTTAGAACACTTAATTCAAATATGAGAACAAAGTGGATTAATTATCACAAAAAATTTGCCTCAAACCACATTAAAGGTAAAAGAGATGCTTGGGGTTCTGCTTCCGTAATTTTCAGACCTAGTAATGTGAAATTTAATCACATTACAGTTGATTTTTATGATAATGAAAATATTGCTTCATTTTTATTAGATGATGAAAAAGAAATGGGATGGACGGATGAAACAAGTGATTATTGGATCAAAGAAGATGGTACACGGACTAACTTCGGTAAAGAAGTAAGGGTTGGTGTTAATCGTCTATTCACAAAAAAAATTCTTGAGTTAAGATAGGTTTTAAATTTACAAAACTATTTATTACCCTCCCAAGTGGAGGGTTTTTTATTTCAACTCAGGCATATCTCCCTCAGTTAGCTCTGGGACTTCTAATCCCCTCAGATAAGTCAAACATACATTTATAGAAGATTGAACTATTCCTTTGGAAAAAACAACGGGACAGTACAACATTAAAATTAAGTTGATTACTTGCGATTCAAAACCAAACTTGTTAGATTGCGAAATATTAACCATAAATTATTTAAAATGAAAAAAATTTATTTATTATTTGCTTGTATTTTTGTAGTCTCTAATTTCTTGAGTGCTCAAGATTCAATTACCGAAGTTGAAAAGGCTGAACTACTTGCAAAAAGTCCTTTTAATTCGGTATATCCTACCTCAATTTTGAAAAGCGCTGACAAATATTTTGAAGAGGCGCAAATGCCATTATATTTCAAAGGTGCTATTGATGAAAAAAATGCTCACCTTGTTGGGCTTGCAGTATCAGCTTCAACAAAATGTAATTATTGTATTCCTTATCACATTGCAGAGCTTAAACGTTTAGGCGCAAACGAAGAAGAAATTAAAACAGCAGTTATGATAGCGGCTGACATTATGAAAATGAGTACTTTGTTTTATGGAAACGAATTTGATTTAGAAGAGTTTAAAGCTCTTCTGAAGTAAACAATAACTTTAAATTATTTAAAATGAAAAAACTGTTAACATTATTATTTTCTTTATTTGTAATATTCATAGTAGCTCAAGAACCTCCAAGATTAATGCGAATGCATATTGTTGAGTTAGCTGCTGGAAGTAATAATTCAATAGCTGAATGGAGTAAGGTGTGGGAAACTCAATCTAAAAAAGCTGTTGAAGAAGGTCATTGGGCAGGCTGGATTATGTTAAGAGGTGTCGAAGACCCAAAAAAAATAATTTTCTTTCATCTTTTTGATGATCCTTCGCAAATTAGGAATGTTTTTTCCAAGTTCAAATCACCCGAATCCCTAGATATAGGAGTCCCTGAAAAATGGCCAAAATGGAAAACAATTGAGATGGATATGTGGGAACCGAGATCTACTGTTGATGTTGAGACTACATCAAATTTTTATGCGGTTAATTTTTGGAAATTTTCAAATTCACAAAGAAAAAACTTTATAAAGGTTAATGAATTGTTTGGAGATTATATTGCCAAGCCACGCGCAAAAATTGATCCATCGAAAGATTGGGGTTATGCTACTAGAATTACTGGCTTATCTTATGAAAATAACCAGCCAATTTCAGCCAACGGCGTTTCATTTGATGGATATGAATCTTATGAAAAACTAATTAATAGTAGACTTTCAAATCAGAAAAAATTATCCAAATACGCTACCAAAGCTGATATGAAAGCTAACAGAGAAAAAATGCGTAAGGAGATGGATGACTTGAAATTATGGGGTAAATGGAATACTGGAAGAGAGATATTATTGTTCGAAGTTGTTGGTTCTTCATTCAGATAAATTTCATAATCTTTTAAATTTTAGTGTCCCACGTCCCACCCCTAGGGTATGGGACGGCTGGGACACACCTCTATCAACATAACCTTTTGTTTCACCAAAGGTCTATATAATCTGTTTAACCAAAAACGCCTCTTTCAAGATTTTGCCTTAAATTAATGAAATCTACTTCAGGATATTCTTTTTCAATTAAATCTTGAATCTCAAGATATTTTCTTTTTTGATTAATACTCATTTCATTTGAAAACTTAATCCAAATAGATTGGATAGTTAAAATATTTTCGAACTCTCTATTTCCTAATAGCTCCGGAAATGATTTTGAGAAATTAGTTTCTCCCATTCTAAAAGAATAGTTTTCAAGTAATTCTCGATATTTAGTTACTTCAATGAGGTTATAATTTTTAGAAAAAAAAGGTAAAAAATATTGATGCAAATCTAATCTATATTGCCTATCCTCTTCAATCATTAAAGAGAGTAGTTGGGGTAACGAGGCTATTTCATTTTTTATTAAATCGTTCTCGATTAATAATAATTTTCCAGAATTTATTATTTCATTTAATACACCATTTTGAGGAACAAAAATCCATCCAGACAATGATATAAAATTCATCAAGCTATCAAGTGATTTTGTTGATTTCCATTCTCCATTTTTATCTGTATTATTGATTATATATTGATTTACATCAATGATATTATTTTTTTCCTTAATTACAACTTTAAGGCTCTCAAGGTTATTAGATATCTCATTATGGAGTGATAAAAGAATCTTCTTTTCTTCAATTTTTTCTTTCCTGTATTCATTCCAATTATTGACTTGGAGAGCAATGAGAATACCAAATACGACTAGGATTACCTCGCCAATTGCATATCTCAAATACTTCCCCGTATTCAGACTAACCAATTTTTTAAACCTAAAAAATCTCATATACTCAAAAACCTATAAAAGTTAATTTAACTTAAATTGGTTATTTATTTTTAGCATAAACTTAAGTAAAAATGAAAAATGTTTTGATGTTTTAAAAAATTTTAGCGAATCAAAGCTTGAGAATAGTGAGGTGTCCCACGTCCCACCCCTTAGGGTATGGGACAGTTGGGAAACTCTCGGAAATATATAGTTTGTAGTTTTAAAATATATATCTTGTAAATAAAAAAATGAAAAAAATCCTCTTTACATTAATGATTGTTCAAGGCAGTTTTGTTAATGCTCAAGAAATTGAAAATCCTATTTCAATTGTTGAGAGTCCTTCAACAGACACCATTGATATTCAAGACTCAATTCAATCAGATTATAAAATTAAAAGGATCTCAATTGGTCTTAAGTTGGGAGTTCCTAATATTGCTTCTCTTGGAGTCCAATACACACTTCCATTTCTAAATAATCATTTAGCACCTTATTTTGAATACTCTTCATACAATTATAATGAGGATGAAATGGAGGGTAACTTGAAATTTTCTGAGTTTGGAGTATCTTATTTTTTTAATGAAAAAGGAAGGGGACTATATTTAGGTTTAGGTGTGTCAAGTTTGAAAATAGATGCCACCTACAATGACATATCATTGGACTTTGGAAAAACTGGATCTGGAACTGCTGAAATTGCTTTAAATACAACTAATTTAAAATTAGGACTTAAAACTGGAGGTCGCATCTATTTTAGACTAGAATTAGGTTATGGAATGGGTACTTTACCTCAAACAGTTTCCTTTAAAGCAACAGACAACTCAAACCCGTCATACACAGAGACTACTACGGAGGATATTCCCGAAATACCAGGAATATCTGAAAATGGATTAATCATAGGAAATATAGGTTTAGGTTTATCCTTCTAATTGAATTCTTAACCATAAAATCCGTAACTAATTTAAAATCACAAAGGGTTTAGTCAGGGGGTGTTTTAGGGGTTTTTGCGAATCAAAGTTTGAGAGTAGTGAGGTGTCCCACCGTCCCACCCCTAGGGTATGGGACAGTTGGGACACTATAAAAACAAACTAAATTTAAACATCATTTGTCTTTAGGGCTTATTAAAATCAGTTACTTAATACACAATAACCTCTTAAAGGGCAATGTGTTTTTATCTCCCTTTTGTTAACTTGCAATATTATAGTTTATCAATGAAGAAATTACTGTTGCTTATTGGCCTATGTCTATTAGCTTACACCTGCAGTAAAGGTGAAGACAACTCTCCAATAGCTCCAATAAAGTATACAGTTTCAGTTTCTGCCTCTGATGGAGGAAGCGTTAGTACTTCGGGTGGAGAGTATAACGAAAATACTTCAGTTTCAATCACAGCGAATCCCCAGCAGGGATATGAATTCTCAGGCTGGACTGGAACTACTCTTACGGGTAGTTCAATAAGTGTAAAAGTAACTTCTAACCAAACCATCACTGCTAATTTTACAAGATCTATATACACCCTTACCATAGGTAGCGTGGGCAGCGGAGAGGTGACTCAGCAGGTTATTAATTCAGCAAGAGGAGAAGATTACGAGTCAGGGAAAACTATTAGACTTACAGCTACTCCAGAAAATGGGTTTTTGTTTTATGATTGGGAACAACTTCAGAATAATCTAAGTGAAAACAGCTATGAAAATCCTCTTGATATAGTAATGGATCAATCCAAAACGGTGACGGCCACGTTTGAGCAAAAACTTCCGATTGTAAATCCTGACAATACCGATAAAAATAATACGGTTGGAAAATGGAAGATCCGAAAGAAAGGTCCTGGCACAAGACGGTTTTCTGACAGAGCTGTAAATTGTGAGCTAAATGAAATCATAATCAGATCTGACAATTCATTTACAATTATTACCGAAACTTCAACCATTACAGGTCAGTATACCATTGACTCTGAAACATCGATAATCCTTAATCAAGGAGAAACAAATATTGGAAGACTCACTGATATTATTCTAACTGAGAGTTTCATAAGCTTTAATATTGAACTAACGGGCGTGTGTGATGAGCAGTTAGATGCCGATAAAGACCCAACATACGATGAAGCAACGGATCCTACTGCACCTTCTAATACAGGGTCACAAACTACGGAAACAGGATCTTCTACTCTAGCATCTGTCCCCTGTAGCATTGAAACTGATATTACGTCTGATAATGCTAATCAAACAGTAAGCCTAGGTGATCCGATTCAGGATATTGTAATTGAGGTAACCATAGGTTCAACCTGTACTGAAACACTTAGCGTTAGTTCATCTAATCTTCCAGAGGGGGTAACGGTCAGTCTTGATAACAATCAAATTACGATTGCAGGTACACCAATATCTAATTCTAATGGAACACAAGTAGTATTTGATTATGACATTATGCTCAACGTAGCTAGCCCAACTAGTATTATAAGTGGAACAATAAGAGTAGAGAACAATACTACAACTGAAACAAATCCTAATCAGGGTGGAGAGGGCAGTGATACCTCGGGAACAACAACCTCTACCACCTCAACTACCTCCTCTGACACAACAGATCCCTCCACCGGCACTAATAGTTCTAACACTTCCTCTGATACAACTTCAGCCAAGACATATGTAATAAATGTCACTGCAAATAGTGCCACAAATTATATACTTAATGGAACTGACAGAAATGAATCAGTTACAGGAAATGATCCATCAGTAACTGTTAATATTGGTGACACAATTGACTTTGCTGTTGACGCTAGTGGCCATCCTTTTTACTTAAAAACAGTTCAAGGAACAGGAACTAGTGATTTAATTAGTGATGTTACAAATAACGGTGCTACAAATGGCACCGTATCTTGGACTCCAACTGCCGCAGGAACCTATTACTATCAATGTTCACTGCATAATGGGATGAATGGAACTATAACCGTTAATTAGATTAGATAGGATCTCTTAAATCTATTGGGTTGTTTTTTTTAAAAACAATTCAATATTCTTAAACGCAATTGCCCCCTATACTTCGCATTAAGTCAGTTGCCAATTCCTAATGTGTAGCGTTCGGATTTATATTATATATTTGTTTAAAAAATTATTATGAAAAAGCTAATACTTCTTACTACCCTACTTTTAGCATTCTCTTGTTCAAAAGATGATGAAGACTCAAATGAATGTTTAATATGTGACAGTTTTGGAGAAGGTGCTGATATGACACAATCTGAATTAAACGGTTTTTGTGTAGGAGCTACAGCAGAAGACGGCTCAACTGTAACCAAAGAGGATGTTGAGGCAATGGCGGCATTATTAAACTTTTTCCCAGGAACAGATTGTTCTGTCAAATAGTCTCTATTTATATTTCTGCATCTAAATCAAAATTTAAAGGTATCAGACAATAAAGATTCTAATTGGTAAATTTTCAATCACCCCCTATACTTCGCATTAACAAAGTCAATAGATATTCCTTTACTGATTGAGAGACTTCTCAAATTCATATACCTCTCTACTTATCTTATCAGCTTGCTTTTGTTCACGTTCAATATCCTTGGGTTTCCTTAGGCTATAATCGTCTGCTTCAATTAGACTTCCCCCACCAGAAGGCACTGGTACAAACATTTCCCTGGCTCTATTTTCAATCTCTATAAGCTCCTGAGATTTCTTCCTCTTGGACTTAACTATCCTACCATTAATGACCCTTATATGAGGTCTCTCTTTGTGTTTCTGTTGCAGTACCTCCAGCTTGATTTGGTCATCTATTGTGAAGGTCGTGAGCTTGTCTTTATTAAGCAATTTAATAGCCCCTAAGGTGGGTCTATACTCTGTAAATCCTCTTTGAAGCCCTACCTCATAAAACGTCCTTACAAGCTCTAAGAGACCGATATCCTCTAATGCTTTAATATGGTTGAGGTCTGTCTTTATCTGGTGAGGTGATTGGTAGTGATGTATGGCGTCAGACTTGGATTTATGACCTACAAGCTCCTTTTGTTCTTGCTCTGTTAGTCTGAGCTGACCTGTATCTATAAAGGTGTTTCTGGTTCTATGAACTCCAGCCCCTACCATTCTCCTTAATTTAGGATATATGGTGTCCTTGAGCATCTTCCATTTAGCTTTTCCTTCTGGCACTTCTCCCTTATTAGTGAGGGTCATAAAGTTAAATAGTCTAAGACTATCCTTGCCCTGATATGCATACTGTGGATGAGTCCTTTGTAGGGTCTCTTTTAACGAAAAATGGAGTAGGTGGGAGGGTAATAGATTCAATAGGATAGTCATCTTCCTATTCTTCTCTCTCTTGCTTCTACTAACTCTCAGATGTATCTTCTCTGCAAGGCTATGTGTCCACTGTCCGTCTACCCACCAATCTGGGTAGTAAGGATTAATAAAATTACTACCATCCTCTATCACTCTACCAGACCTCTCTATATTAGCCTCTGAGATGTTACACATATCCATACCTCCAAGTCCTCTCAGGGATAGTGAGTATAGCCAGAAATTCATAGCCATAAAGTCCTGAGTAGTCCTCATATCGTTAATGCCATTGAGTACATCATTAAATTTAATAGGCATCTTATCAGTCTCCTGCTTTTCCTTTATATGACCATTAGCCTTGAAGGGTTTAATGTTCTTCAATCCAGCGTATAAGGTCAAGGTGTCAAGCATCTTGATATAGTCAATAGCACCATTACCAAGACCACTCTTATAGTTAAGGGTCTCTCCTATGAAATCTACTGAGTTAGTGTCTTGTATGTGGGCATATGTGAGGGGAGCATAGTCTTTAGGTAAGTGGGACTCGATAGAGTCCAGATAATCAATCCACTTCTTCCTGGTGGCTCTGGTTAGTCTCTTAGAGTCCATAATCCAAGACCTTACCATCCCATCTTCAGACCTATCTAAAAGTCTATTGAATGCGTTCTCCAAGGTGAGGCTTCCTGAGGTCATATCAATCACCACTCCATTGATGTTTGACTTTATCTCATTTAGATACTCAGCTTCCTTAAAATACTTTTCAACAAAATCCTTCTTGATTTCCTTCTTCTTTTTGTCCCATACCCTATACGGAAGTTTAATGGGTATCTTCTTCATTTTCTTACCCCCAGAGCCATATGTATAGATAACGTAAGGAGAGAACTCCTCAGATGGCTTATAGCTCTTATATAGCGAGATGAAAAAATTATGGGATTTAGTCCTTTCCATACCTCTTCTTTTTTTACTTACACATATTAAATATACAGAAGTCTTACAGAAGTACAAAGCGAAAAGAGGGTTTAAGTGACTATAAATCCAAAACCCCCTTAAATACTCGCTTTATTTGATGTTTATTAATTATATTTGGCAAATAATTAATCTAAAAAGGAGGGTAAAATAGTAGATATTTTCTTTGGTAAGGAAGAGGTCTCGGGTTCAAATCCCGACATTGGCTCTTTACAGTAAAGGAGTTGCGATTTCCATCGGACTCCTTTTTTTGCCGAAGTTTTCCCAAAAAACAATTCCATTTATTTTAAAAAAAACCTATACGCAGGTCTTTTTAAAACTGGATTTTTTTATTCAGTAATGTTTTTTCTTATTGTACTTACTCTTAACAGATTTGAATAAGGAATAACCCATTACAACGTAGTGATAATTTTTAACGGCAAAGCGGAGTAGTCTATACATATCTTATGCTAATTGGTCAGCATTTTTTATTTTACCGAAGATTTTGGTGGAGCGGTTAAATATCCCATTTCAACCAAAAATTCATCCATTTTTTTAACGGTATCTATAAAAGCTCCATTGAGATTTCTTTTGTAGTTGAAAAAACCATGACCCTCTCCTTCGTAGAGGTGTAATCTGCAAAAGTTTCCAAGGCTCTTCATTTTTGAATTGAATAAAATAACACCTTGAGGACTGACTGTTTTGTCGGCGTCACCGTGAAAAATCAATGTGCTGGGGGTTTTCTTGTTTATTTGATGATAAGGGGAAAAATCCTCTGGGTTAACCTTAAGAAGTTTAATTCTTTTTTCTCTTTCCTCAGTAATTTTGTACCCTTCAGTTGATGCGTTAATTATGCCTGGATTAAAAAGAATCATCAAATTCGGTTTGGAACTTATCTCAGTAGATTCATTTTTTTCATCATAATTTGTAATGGTTCCAGTAGCCCCAGCTAAAAAGCCTCCTGCAGACCCTCCACTCGCCACAATTTTATTAGGATCAATACCTAATGTTTTTGAATTATTTCTGACCCATCTTATTGCTGATTTAGCATCCTTCAAGCAATGAATAGGAGTAACATTATGCCTGCTTGATACTCTATAATCTGCAACTATTGAAACCATTCCTCTGGCGCTTAAGTACTCGCAATGTTTAACAAATTGCTCAGGTGTACCCTTTCTAAACCCACCCCCAAAGAAAAAAACTATTGCTGGTTTTGCTGAGTTAAGGTCATGATTTGGAGGGTTAAAGACCCATAAATTAAGACTCGTTCCCTTTATTTGTTTGTAAGTATAGATTTGATCACTCTTTATTTCCGGTGGCCAATTCTCTGTTTTTGATTGCCCAAAAGAAACAAGTGGAATAGTGATTAAAAGAAGCATTAGCTTTTTCATAGAATTGATTTTACTAACAATATACCAATTTATTTGAATACCCCTAAGTCTTAAAAATCAGAAAAACCCGCAAGTGATTTACAATCACGAAGGGTTGGGTCTGGGGTGGGGGGGTAGAGGTTTTTGGGAATTAACGTTTGAGAATTGTCAGTTGTCAAAGTGATACAGATCTTTGGTTTTATCCTTTAGAGATGTTTTCTTTCTTTAATGTAGGGTCTGTTCTCTCCTCTTTGTCATAGTAATTCAAACTCTCATTGGTCATGCTGTTTAAAGTTTTTTTTAATATTATAAACCTTACTAAAGAGGATTTGAAAAAAAAATATTAACTTTAAAAATCCCGTGTGGACTGGGATTAAAAATAGAGTCGCGGGTGGAGAGAACGCATCCGGAAAAATCGTTACATAAGTTTAACGCGAGAATAAATCAATCAGCGGGGAATTTATGTCATTTGTTTTAAGACTTCATTCCTCATCAATTGGTTTATGACCGTATTATTTATTGATGATTATGAAATATTTCAACAAAACTAGAACTATCGAACAAAAGACAACCGATAGAGACGTTTTATTTCAGCTCCAAAAGCAAACAGAAATGCTGAGCTTAATTTTAGAGGAAATAAAAAAGTCCAAATCCTAAAATGAGTTAACCCTCCCCAGTGGAGGGTTTTTTTATTGGAATTTCATAAGATTGGTTTAGAAATATTAAAAAATCAGCGCCATTATTTAGATTTATTTCGCAGTTATTCTTAAATTAATTTTTAACCTCTAAAACCAGTGTTTTGTATACTCATTTAAAATTATTATTACTTACTATATTTATTACTTTTTACTCTTGTGGTGAAGCTACTTTGGATGACGCTCCGGATGAAAAAAACTTTATCGATAGATACAACGAGATCGTTTGGTATAATTCCGATTACGATGATTATGTTGGTTTTTCAAATGACAGTATTTTTTTTCTAAGATCATCCTATATTTCCTATGACCAGAGTTTTAGTTGTCAGGCCTCAAAGTTGGGGGAAAATATTCTGGATCAATGGGAATGTTATGAGTCCAATGCTGGAGCTACGGAGACCTTTAAGATTGTATCTCATACACCCGATAATTTGGTTTTTGATTTGGTTCATTATGATTACAGTTGCGATGAGCCTTTTACTTCAAATTATCAGTATAGCTATTCGGTTGATGGTGAAGTTTTGTTTGAGGAAATTATCTATGAGGGATTTGAACCCAGCACCTCAAGTTACATTGAAAATCAATTTACTTTTGCCGATTTGTTGGGCATCTGTGCACAGTAGATCATGGCAGCGATTGGTTTAGGATGGATATTACAGGCTCCGGATTTACTTGTAATCAAGTCTTTTCTTCTCCCACCAGTTGTTCAGTAACGGTCCAAGGTAAAATACGATAATGGCGAGTAGGAAGCCAGCAATCATATCTACAAAATAATGATAGCGGAGGTAGAGTGTTGAGATGAATAGTGCAATGGCAAAAGGCAAGAATAAAAAAGCGTAGCGCTTTTGGTGTTTGAAGGCAAACAGAAGAATTAAAAAGATCACACCGTTGTGCAGACTTGGAAAACAATCCCGACGGGTATATTCCGATATTTCATAATTCATCAAAAAGGAAAGTCTGTCTGTGATAAAGGAACCGGACAGAGAGGTTTCAAACAAATGCGACATGGTGAATTTTGGACCCACTGCGGGAAAAATGACATAGCCTATATAGCCAATGTAAAAGGTTAGAATGACCGATACCAAAGTTTCCCGAAAAGCGGTATGATTTTTTCGGACATACAAATACATGGTAAACATAATTATGTAAATCAAAAAGGAACTATACGAGAAGTACATAAAATCCGTGAGTTCGGGTGTGATGAATGATTCCAAATATATGGCGGGTTGAAAACCCAATAGGTATTGATCCCATGCGATCAAACTGGCATCTACATCATTGGGATTGACCAAATGAACCATATCGTGCATGTTGGTATAGATGGAAATACAAAATAAAAAAGGAAGAGTTTCACGCAGAAAATCAAGTAGGGCTTTGATCCAGCGTCCTATTTTGGATTTCAACAATACTTTTAAATTCTTGAGTTTGATGATGCCCAGAAATAGAAAAAAAACCAAGCCGGTGATTAAAAATCGCTCGACATTGGACGCTCTAAAGCCTTCTTTGTCATAATAAATGACCATAAAAAAAACCATCGGTATTGATAAAATTACCGCAAGAAATTCTTCCAAGCGAAGTTTGAAAATAAACTTAAATCGAGCTGTCATTTAAAAATAACAATGGTTAATAGATTTATTTTTTAAAATGAACTAATTGTTGCGCTTAATCATCTCGATGTCAAAAGCCATATGATTCTAATTTAACGAATGCCAAAATACAAAATAAGTGTGAAACCGTAATGTGCTCCGCTACCTTATTTAAGCTGATGTTCTTGATTAATTATTCTGTTTTTTTTATGTATTCAAAATCAATAATATTTGGAGTAATTAATTGTTTTTTTAAGATTTAACCCCCTATTTTTGCTTACAATTGAATCTAGCAATCTATATATTGGTTAGAATGTCAAGGGGTGATTTAAACTTTTTTTGGATTCTGTTTTTTGAGACTTGGTGCCACTCCAAAAAAGACCTGTAAAAAAACTTTAAAAAATCCAAAAAATGTAATGAAATAAATATGTTAATTATAAAAAATTACTAAATTTGCACCCGCTTAATAACTTAGATACAACATAAATTATGGCTAAAGAAACTTTTGATCGGTCAAAACCCCATTTAAACATTGGTACGATTGGTCACGTAGATCATGGTAAAACAACCCTTACTGCCGCGATTACCAAGGTACTTGCAGATGCAGGTTTGTCCGAGGCTAGGAGCTTCGACCAAATCGATAATGCACCTGAAGAAAAAGAACGTGGTATTACCATTAATACGTCTCACGTTGAATATCAAACATCAAACCGTCATTATGCCCACGTTGACTGTCCAGGTCACGCTGACTATGTAAAGAACATGGTAACTGGTGCGGCTCAGATGGATGGTGCGATTCTAGTGGTTGCTGCAACCGACGGACCCATGCCACAAACCCGTGAGCACATACTTTTGGGGAGACAGGTAGGCGTTCCAAGAATTGTAGTATTCTTGAACAAAGCAGATATGGTTGACGATGAGGAGCTATTGGAATTGGTGGAAATGGAAGTGAGAGAATTGCTTTCTTTCTACGATTACGACGGAGATAATACACCTGTTGTACTAGGTTCTGCATTAGGAGCATTGAACGGAGAACAAAAATGGGTAGATACTGTCCTTAAGTTAATGGAGGAAGTTGATTCTTGGATTGAATTACCCAAACGTGATGTTGAAAAAGATTTCTTAATGCCTGTTGAAGATGTATTTTCAATTACTGGTCGTGGTACTGTAGCTACAGGCCGAATTGAAACTGGAGTAGCCAATACGGGTGACGAAATTGACATTATCGGTATGGGTGCTGAAAAAATGAAATCTACCATTACTGGAGTAGAAATGTTTAGAAAAATATTGGACCGAGGTGAAGCTGGTGATAACGTTGGAATTCTTTTGAGAGGAGTTGAAAAAACTGATATCAAAAGAGGAATGGTTATCTGTAAGCCTGGATCCGTTACTCCTCATGCTAAGTTCAAAGCTGAGGTATATATATTGAAAAAAGAAGAAGGAGGGCGTCACACCCCTTTTCACAACAACTATCGTCCACAGTTCTACGTTAGAACCACAGACGTTACTGGTAATATTGTATTACCTGATGGTGTGGAAATGGTAATGCCAGGAGATAACCTAACTATCACAGTTGATTTGATTCAACCCATCGCTTTGAATGTAGGTCTTAGATTTGCGATTCGCGAGGGAGGAAGAACTGTTGGAGCAGGTCAGGTTACTGAGATTTTAGACTAAACAAAAAAGTTTTTAGTATGACCTTAAGGTGTCCGCCTCTGGCGGACGCCTTTTGTGTCAAATAAAAACGGGTTTAGCTCAGTTGGTAGAGCACTGGTCTCCAAAACCAGGTGTCGGGAGTTCGAGCCTCTCAACCCGTGCAAAAATAAACAATAGTATGTCAGCAGTTATCGACTACATAAAGGATTCGTTTGAAGAACTGAGAAACAATGTGTCTTGGACGCCCCGTGCTGAACTTCAACGATTGGTCGTTATTGTTTTGGTGTTTTCGGTTATTTTCTCACTCGCCATTTGGGGAGCAGATACAGTTCTCTCTGAAGTAGTAGGATTCTATTTTCAATTGATTAACGGATAGATATGGCAGAAGTCATCACAAAAAATTGGTATGTAATCAGAGCGGTGAGTGGTCAAGAAGCTAAGATCAAAGACTATATCATGAGTGAAATCACTCGTTTGGGATATGCCGATAAGGTTGAGGATATTTTGGTTCCCATGGAAAAAGTAGTCCAAATCCGTAACGGAAAAAAGATCAACAAAGAAAAAGTTTACTTTCCTGGTTACATAATGATTAAAGCCAATTTGACGGGAGAAATACCCCATATTATAAAATCTGTAACCAATGTCATTGGATTCTTAGGGGAGACCAAAGGAGGAGATCCAGTTCCGCTTAGAATTGCCGAGGTCAACAGGATGTTGGGTAAAGTAGACGAATTGACCATGACCACAGAGCACATTGCTATTCCTTTTTCAAGAGGAGAAAATGTCAAGGTGATTGATGGACCTTTTAATGGATTCAATGGAACCATTGAAAAGGTGAATGAGGAAAAAAGAAAACTAGAGGTAATGGTGAAGATTTTTGGTCGAAAGACTCCTCTGGAATTGAGTTATATGCAAGTAGAAAAATTATAAATGTTACTGATACGAGAAGTTTTAGCTTCCACTTAAAACTTCTACAACGTTAATTATTAAATAATGGCAAAAGAAATATTTAAAGTTCTTAAACTTCAAGTTCGGGGAGGTGCAGCGAATCCATCGCCACCGGTTGGACCCGCGCTAGGTGCCGCAGGAGTTAATATCATGGAGTTTTGTAAGCAATTCAATGCACGAACCCAAGATAAGCCCGGAAAAGTATTACCGGTTGCGATTTCTGTATACAAAGACAAATCGTTTGAATTTGTAATTAAGACACCTCCAGCGGCCGTTCAATTGATGGAAGCAGCTAAAGCTAAAAAGGGTTCCGGCGAACCCAACAGAACCAAAGTAGCCTCGGTTACTTGGGATCAAGTCAGAACTATTGCTGAGGATAAAATGCAAGATTTAAATGCATTTACCATTGAATCAGCTATGAAGATGGTGGCCGGTACTGCCCGTTCGATGGGATTCACTGTTAAAGGAGAATTCCCTTCTAACTCATAAAAAATTAGTTATGGCAAGATTATCAAAAAAACAAAAAGAAGCCAGAGCCAAAGTGGACAGTAATTCCTTGTACTCCTTAGCAGATGCTTCTTCTTTGGTCAAAGATGTGACCACCACAAAATTCGATGCGTCAGTAGATATGGCCATTCGTTTGGGAGTAGATCCCAAAAAGGCCAATCAAATGGTCAGAGGTGTGGTTACACTTCCACATGGGACGGGTAAAACCCTCAGGGTTTTGGCCTTAGTTACTCCCGACAAAGAAGCAGAAGCAAAAGAGGCAGGTGCGGACTATATTGGCTTGGATGAGTACCTTCAAAAAATCAAAGATGGCTGGACAGACGTCGATGTAATTGTTACCATGCCCAGTGTGATGGGTAAGTTGGGCCCCTTGGGACGGGTTTTAGGACCCAGAGGTTTAATGCCCAATCCCAAAACTGGTACGGTAACCATGGACATCAAAAAAGCAGTCTCTGATGTTAAAGGAGGAAAAATTGATTTTAAAGTGGATAAAAATGGAATCATTCACGCTTCTGTTGGTAAAGTCTCCTTCGAATCCAAAAAGATCGAAGAGAATGCCAATGAGTTGCTGATGACGATTCACAAGTTGAAACCCACTACCATCAAAGGAACTTATATCAAAAGCGTTTCCATGTCCAGTACGATGAGTCCTGGAATTGGTATTGAAACCAAAATGGCTTAGCCTTAAAATTTAAGGAATGACAAAAGAGCAAAAAGCACAAGAAATCCAAGATTTAACCGAAAGGTTATCCTCGGTAAAGAATCTTTATTTAACGGATATCGCCGGTCTCAATGCAGTCCAAACGACAGCATTGCGCAGGGCATGTTTTAAGGCAAATATCAAATTGTCTGTTGTTAAGAATACCTTGTTGGCGAAAGCCATGGAGGCTTCTGACAAAGACTTTGGAAGCTTGCAAGAAGTATTGAAAGGCAATACCTCTTTGATGTTTTCGGAGGTGGGTAATACCCCAGCCAAGTTGATCAAAACTTTCCGAAAAAAATCCGAAAAACCACTATTGAAAGGGGCCTACATAGATGAGGCCATTTACATTGGCGACAACCAAATTGACGTATTGGAATCCATTAAGTCAAAAGAGGAGTTGATAGGAGATGTGATTACAATACTTCAATCTCCCGCCAAAAATGTTATTTCAGCACTTCAATCGGGTGGATCGAATATTTCAGGAATCCTAAAAACATTGTCCGAACGGTAAACGTTCAAACGAATAAACATTCAAAAATTACAATTATTTAAAACAAGAAAATACAAATAGAAAAAATGGCAGATTTAAAAGAATTCGCAGAACAACTGGTTAATTTGACGGTAAAAGAAGTCAATGAATTGGCCGATATTTTAAAAAATGAGTACGGGATCGAACCTGCTGCTGCAGCCGTAGCTGTTGCTGGTGGTGCCGCTGGTGGTGGAGGAGAAGCCGCTGCAGAGGAAAAATCAGAATTCGATGTAGTACTAACCGCTGCTGGTGGTTCAAAACTTGCAGTTGTTAAATTGGTAAAAGAATTGACTGGTCTTGGTTTGAAAGAAGCCAAAGAATTGGTTGATAATGTACCAAGCAATGTTAAGGAAGCAGTTTCTAAAGACGAAGCTGAAGGACTTAAAAAGTCGCTTGAAGAAGCAGGAGCTGAGGTCGAACTGAAATAGTTCTTTCCTCACACCAAACAAGGTTTAGGCTTTTGGATGACCTCCATAGGCCTAAACCATTTTGTGTTTCATAACGCCCCTCGGGTTTTAAACCCAAATGTTGGATACTAATAAATTAATGTAGATGCCGAATACAAAATCCACTCGAGTCAATTTTGCTGGCGCAAAGCACTCACCCAATTACCCAGATTTCCTCGATATTCAAATCAAATCTTTCCAAGATTTTTTCCAGTTGGAAACCAAATCTGACGAAAGAATCGAAGAAGGTCTTTTCAACACTTTCAAAGAAAACTTTCCGATTACGGATACTCGAAATCAGTTTGTGCTTGAATTTATCGACTATTTCGTTGATCCACCTCGTTATTCTATTCAAGAATGTATCGAAAGAGGTTTGACTTATTCCGTCCCTCTCAAAGCAAGATTAAAACTGTTTTGTACAGATCCAGAACACGAGGATTTCGAAACTATCGTCCAAGATGTATTTTTGGGGACAATTCCCTATATGACCCCAAGTGGAACATTCGTAATCAACGGGGCAGAGCGTATTGTAGTTTCTCAATTGCACCGTTCTCCTGGTGTCTTTTTTGGACAATCTTTCCATGCCAATGGAACCAAACTCTACTCGGCAAGAGTTATTCCTTTCAAAGGTTCATGGATTGAATTTGCTACTGACATCAACAGTGTCATGTATGCTTATATTGACAGAAAGAAAAAATTACCCGTAACTACCCTTTTTAGAGCCATTGGTTACGAAAGTGATAAAGATATTTTAGAAATATTCGATTTGGCAGAAGAGATCAAAGTCTCTAAAACTGGATTGAAGAAAGTCCTAAACCGCAAGCTCGCTGCTCGTGTTTTAAAAACATGGCACGAGGATTTTGTGGATGAGGACACAGGAGAGGTGATTTCCATCGAACGAAATGAAATCATCATCGACCGTGATACTCTGTTGGAAAAAGAGCATATCGAAATGATCCTTGAAGCAGACGTAAAAACCATACTCTTGCACAAGGAAGATGCCCATATGGCCGATTATGCTATCATTCACAATACACTGCAAAAAGATCCTACCAACTCAGAAAAAGAAGCGGTAGAACACATCTATCGTCAGTTGAGGAATGCTGAACCACCAGATGAGGATACCGCCCGTGGTATCATCGACAAACTCTTCTTTTCGGATCAGCGTTACAATCTAGGCGAAGTAGGGCGTTACCGAATGAACAAAAAACTCAACCTCGAAGTTGAGATGGACAAGCAGGTTTTGACCAAAGTTGATATCATTACTATTGTCAAGTACTTGATTGAGTTGATCAATTCCAAAGCAGAAATCGATGATATCGATCACCTTTCCAACAGAAGGGTAAGAACTGTTGGAGAACAACTTTCATCTCAGTTTGGCGTTGGATTGGCCAGAATGGCTCGTACGATTCGTGAGCGAATGAATGTTAGAGACAATGAGGTATTTACACCTATTGACTTGATTAATGCCAAAACACTTTCCTCGGTCATCAATACCTTTTTCGGAACGAATCAGTTGTCCCAGTTTATGGATCAAACCAATCCATTGGCTGAGATCACTCACAAAAGAAGATTATCAGCACTGGGTCCCGGTGGTCTCTCCAGAGAGCGAGCAGGATTTGAGGTGCGTGATGTTCACTATACTCACTACGGGAGACTTTGTCCCATTGAAACGCCCGAAGGTCCAAACATTGGATTGATTTCTTCTCTAGGAGTTTATGCCAAAGTAAACAACTTAGGATTCATCGAAACTCCTTATCGCAAAGTAAATGATGGGAAGATCGACTTGGAGAACACCATCTACCTCAGTGCAGAGGAAGAAGAAAATCAATTGATTGCCCAAGCGAATATTCCTTTTGATAAGGCTGGAAAAATCACTTCTGAAAAGGTAATTGCTCGTGATCAAGCGGATTTCCCAGTGGTAACCCCCGACGAAATCAACTATACGGATGTAGCCCCTAACCAAATTGCTTCTATTTCGGCTTCTTTGATTCCTTTCTTGGAACACGATGATGCCAACAGGGCTTTGATGGGATCTAATATGATGCGTCAGGCAGTTCCCCTTTTACGTCCAGAATCTCCCATTGTTGGAACTGGATTGGAAAGACAAGTTGCTTCTGACTCTAGGGTATTGATTAATGCAGAAGGAGACGGAGTGGTAGAGTATGTTGATGCCAACAAGGTAACCATCAAATACGATATGACAGAGGATAGGAAATTGGTAACCTTTGATGGTGATACCAAGACTTATAATCTGATCAAATTTAGAAAAACCAATCAAGGAACTTGTATCAACCTAAAACCCATTGTGAAAAAAGGGGATCGGGTTGCCAAAGGTCAGGTACTGTCTGAAGGTTATGCCACTCAAAGTGGAGAGTTGGCCTTGGGAAGAAATATGAAAGTGGCCTTTATGCCATGGAAAGGATACAACTTTGAGGATGCCATCGTAATCTCTGAGCGTGTTGTTCGACAAGACATTTTTACTTCCATTCATATAGACGAATATTCAATCGATGTACGAGACACTAAACTCGGAACAGAAGAATTGACCGATGATATTCCAAATATCAGCGAGGAAGCTACCAAAGATTTGGACGAAAACGGAATGATCCGTATCGGTGCAGAGGTGAATCCTGGAGATATTTTGATTGGAAAAATCACTCCCAAAGGGGAGTCCGATCCCTCTCCTGAAGAAAAGCTTTTACGCGCTATTTTCGGAGACAAGGCTGGAGATGTAAAAGATGCTTCACTCAAAGCACCACCATCCCTTAGAGGTGTAGTTATCGACAAGAAATTGTTTACCCGCTCGGTTAAGGACAAGAGAAAAAGAAATCAAGACAAGCAAGAACTTGAAGTCTTAGAAGAAAAGTTCGAAGTCAAATTTGAGGAGTTGAAAGGCATATTGATTGAAAAGCTCTTTAATATTGTCAACGGTAAGACTTGCCAAGGGGTACAAAATGATCTTGGGGAAGAAATTCTACCCAAAGGAAAAAAATATACTCTTAAAATGTTAACTGCGGTTGAAGATTATACTCACTTGACCAAAGGGACTTGGACCACTACCGATGCAACCAACAAACTGATTGCCGATTTGATTCACAATTACAAGATCAAAGAAAACGATCTTCAAGGTTCGCTAAGAAGAGAAAAATTCACCATCAGTGTTGGAGATGAATTGCCCGCTGGGGTCAAGAAATTGGCCAAGGTGTACATCGCTAAAAAGCGCAAGCTCAAGGTTGGGGATAAAATGGCAGGACGTCATGGAAACAAAGGAATCGTAGCTCGGATTGTCCGAGAGGAAGAAATGCCTTTCTTGGAAGACGGTACACCTGTAGACATCGTGTTGAACCCATTGGGGGTACCATCGCGGATGAATATCGGTCAGATATACGAAACCGTCCTCGGTTGGGCGGGATTGGATTTGGGAGAAAAATATGCCACGCCAATTTTTGACGGAGCTACCATTGACCAAATCAATGAGTTGACTGACAGTGCAGGAATCCCGCGCTATGGTCATACTTACCTCTACGACGGAGGTACAGGAGAGCGTTTTGATCAACCTGCTACCGTAGGCGTGATTTATATGCTAAAACTAGGACATATGGTTGACGACAAAATGCACTCCCGATCTATCGGACCATATTCTCTGATTACCCAGCAACCTTTGGGTGGTAAAGCCCAATTTGGAGGTCAGCGATTTGGTGAAATGGAAGTTTGGGCATTGGAAGCTTATGGAGCTTCTAGCACCTTGCAAGAAATATTAACCGTCAAGTCAGATGATGTCATTGGTCGTGCCAAAACCTATGAATCCATCGTGAAAGGGGAAACCCTTCCTGAACCGGGATTACCAGAATCTTTCAACGTATTGATGCACGAGCTGAAAGGATTAGGATTAGACATCAGATTAGAAGAATAATTAAAAATTGTGCTACCGAGTTATGCAAAGAAATAACGAAATCATTACCCAAAAGAAGTTCAGTAAAATATCAATAGGTTTGTCCTCTCCAGAGGTGATCTTGGGCAATTCTAGAGGTGAAGTTCTCAAGCCCGAAACGATCAATTACCGAACCCATAAACCCGAACGTGACGGTCTGTTTTGTGAGCGAATCTTCGGCCCAGTCAAAGACTTTGAATGTGCCTGTGGTAAGTACAAGCGTATCCGATATAAAGGAATTGTATGTGACCGTTGTGGAGTAGAAGTTACTGAGAAAAAAGTAAGACGTGACCGTGTTGGTCACATCAATTTAGTGGTTCCAGTAGCACACATCTGGTATTTTAGATCATTGCCCAACAAAATTGGATATCTTTTAGGTTTACCTTCCAAGAAATTGGATATGATCATTTACTACGAACGATATGTGGTGATCCAACCTGGTAATACTAAAAACGAAGAGGGAGAGCCTACCCAAAAGATGGACTTCCTCACCGAAGAGGAGTACCTCAACATCATGGAGCAATTGCCTCCTGAGAACCAATTTCTTGATGACAGCGATCCTGAAAAGTTCATCGCTAAAATGGGTGCAGAATGTTTGATTGAATTATTGTCAAGAATTGACCTTGAGACGCTTTCCTATGAATTGCGTCACAAAGCCAATAACGAAACCTCTAAGCAAAGAAAAACCGAAGCCCTTAAAAGACTTCAAGTTGTAGAGGCTTTTAAAGATGCCAACGAAAACAGAGAAAATTTACCCGAGTGGATGATTATGAAGGTTGTTCCTGTGATCCCACCTGAATTAAGACCTTTGGTGCCTTTGGATGGTGGACGTTTCGCCACTTCAGATTTGAATGATTTGTACCGACGTGTCATCATCAGAAACAATCGTTTGAAGCGTTTGGTTGAAATCAAAGCCCCCGAGGTTATTTTGAGAAACGAAAAGCGAATGCTTCAGGAATCTGTAGATTCTTTGTTTGATAATACCAGAAAATCCTCGGCTGTAAAAACAGATTCTAACCGCCCTCTAAAGTCACTATCTGACTCACTCAAAGGAAAGCAAGGGCGTTTTCGTCAAAACCTTTTGGGGAAAAGGGTAGATTATTCTGCACGATCTGTAATTGTCGTAGGACCCGAATTAAAACTTTTTGAATGTGGACTGCCCAAAGGCATGGCCGCTGAACTTTACAAACCTTTCATCATCAGAAAATTGATTGAAAGAGGTATTGTAAAGACCGTAAAATCTGCTAAGAAAATCATCGACCGCAAAGAGCCTGTGGTTTGGGATATACTCGAAAATGTACTCAAGGGTCATCCTGTGTTATTGAATAGGGCTCCTACTTTGCACCGATTGGGGATTCAGGCCTTCCAACCCAAGTTGATTGAAGGAAAAGCCATTCAGTTGCATCCGCTCGTATGTACGGCCTTTAACGCCGACTTTGACGGAGATCAAATGGCTGTTCACTTACCTTTAGGTCCAGAAGCCATTTTGGAAGCGCAACTTTTGATGTTGGCTTCTCACAACATTCTCAACCCTGCTAACGGTTCTCCTATTACTGTTCCTTCTCAGGATATGGTATTGGGACTTTACTATATGACTAAAGCCAGAAAATCAACCAAAGATCTTTCCGTTAAGGGAGAAGGTTTGATTTTTTATTCTGTTGAGGAAGTTCATATCGCCTACAATGAAAAGCGCGTGGATCTGAATGCAATGGTTAAAATCAGAGCCAAAGATTTTAACGAAGATGGCGAGTTGGTTTATCAAATCATCGATTCTACTGTAGGTCGTATATTGTTTAACGAGGTAGTGCCTGAAAATGCAGGATACTTTAACGAAGTATTGACCAAAAAGAACCTAAGAGAAATCATTGGTAAAATTCTAAAAGTGACCAGTGTTCCCGAAACTGCCGAGTTCTTGGATAAAATCAAGAGTATGGGATATGGATTCGCTTTCAAAGGAGGGCTGTCCTTTAGTTTGGGAGACATTATCATTCCCAAGGAAAAAGTCGAGATGATCGATGATGCCAATACTCAAGTCGATGCCATCTACGGCAACTATAATATGGGATTGATTACGAACAACGAGCGCTATAATCAAGTTATTGATGTTTGGACATCAACCAATGCCAAGTTGACTGAGTTGGCCATGAAACGCATTAGTGAAGATCAGCAAGGATTCAACTCTGTATTTATGATGTTGGATTCAGGAGCCAGGGGATCCAAAGAGCAAATTCGTCAGTTGACCGGAATGCGAGGATTGATGGCAAAACCAAAAAAGTCTAATGTTGGTGGCGGTGAGATCATTGAAAATCCCATCCTTTCTAACTTTAAAGAAGGCTTGTCCATCTTGGAATACTTTATCTCTACTCACGGAGCGCGAAAAGGATTGGCAGATACAGCCTTGAAAACTGCTGATGCGGGTTATTTGACCCGAAGATTGGTGGATGTTTCTCAGGATGTAATCGTCAATCTTGAAGATTGTGGAACCCTTAGAGGAATAGAGGTTGAACCTCTAAAGAAAAACGAAGAAATTGTTGAGTCCTTGGGAGAGCGTATCCTAGGGCGAGTTTCACTTCAGGCCGTTGTCGATCCACGATCAGATGAGGTATTGGTCGAGGCTGGAGAACAAATTACGGAAGCTGTAGTCAAGCGCATCGAGAATGCACCCATTAGTAGTGTTGAAGTTCGATCTCCATTAACTTGTGAGGCACTCAAAGGTATTTGTGCTAAGTGTTATGGTCGAAATCTCTCTACGGGTAAAATGGTTCAAAAAGGAGAAGCCGTAGGCGTTGTCGCTGCCCAATCTATTGGGGAACCTGGAACACAGTTGACCCTGAGAACCTTCCACGTAGGAGGTGTTGCTGGAAATATTTCTGAGGAAAATAGATTGGTGGCCAAGTTTGATGGACTCGCCGAAATCGAAGATCTTAAAACGGTCAAAGGTGAAGATTCAGAAGGCAATGAATCCAGTATTGTCATCTCCAGAACCACGGAGTTGAAATTGGTTGACTCCAAAACCAAAAACGTACTTAATACCCACAATATCCCTTATGGATCGTCTATATTTATCAAGAAAGGATCCAAAATCAAAAAAGGAGATGTCCTATGCCAGTGGGATCCCTTCAATGGTGTGATAGTTTCAGAATTCTCTGGAAAAATCAGTTTTGAAAACATTGATCAAGGGATTACTTATCAAGTTGAAATTGATGAGCAAACTGGATTCCAAGAGAAGGTGATTTCTGAATCTCGAAACAAGAAATTGATTCCAACACTCCACATCAAAGATGCCAAAGGCAATACCCTTCGTTCCTACAACTTACCCGTAGGTTCGCATTTGATTGTTAATGATGGAGATAAAATCAAAGAAGGTAAAATCTTGGTTAAAATCCCAAGAAAATCTGCAAAGTCTGGCGATATTACTGGAGGTCTGCCAAGAGTAACAGAATTATTTGAAGCCCGTAATCCCTCCAACCCAGCTGTGGTATCAGAGGTTGATGGAGTGGTTTCTTTTGGTAAAATCAAAAGAGGAAACCGCGAAATCATTGTGGAGTCCAAATTTGGGGATATCAAGAAATATTTGGTTAAACTATCCAATCAGATCTTGGTCCAGGAAAATGATTTTGTCAAAGCTGGAATGCCACTTTCTGATGGTTCCATTACGCCGACCGATATCCTTAAAATCAAAGGCCCATCAGCAGTACAACAGTACTTGGTGAATGAAGTGCAAGAGGTTTACCGTTTGCAAGGGGTGAAGATTAATGATAAACACTTTGAAGTAGTTGTTCGTCAGATGATGCGTAAGGTAAAAATTCAAGATCCAGGAGATTCGATCTTCTTGGAGGGACAATTGGTTTACAAGGCTGATTTCATCATTGAAAACGACGGTTTATTTGGAAAGAAAATCGTTGAGGAAGTTGGAGCATCAGAAAACCTAAAAGCGGGACAAATGATTACTGCCCGTCAATTACGTGATGAAAACTCATTGTTGATCCGTGAGGACAAAGCACCCGTAGTAGCGCGTGATGCTGCTTCGGCTACTGCTACGCCCGAACTTCAAGGAATCACTCGTGCTTCCCTACAGACCAAATCATTTATCTCTGCGGCCTCTTTCCAAGAGACTACCAAAGTATTGAATGAAGCGGCGGTTAATGGAAAAATCGACTTTCTCGAAGGACTGAAAGAAAATGTTATTGTCGGACATAAAATCCCAGCCGGTACTGGTTTGAGATCTTATGACAATGTCATCGTCGGTTCCAAAGATGAGTATACCAGCTTGTTGATTGACAAAGAAGAAGAAGAACAAGAAGTTAATTTATAGTTCATGAGCGATCCCAAAGAGCAAAAAGAACAACAGATTAATATCGAATTAGACGAGTCTACCTCCCAAGGCACCTACTCTAATTTGGCCATCATCAATCATTCACCATCGGAGTTTGTGGTTGATTTTGTAGCCATCATGCCTGGTACACCCAAGGCTAAAGTGAAGTCTAGAATTATCTTGACTCCAGAACACGCCAAAAGGTTTCAAAGTGCATTGGCCGATAATATTCGCCGTTATGAAGAGAGTCATGGGGAAATCGATTCTAAAGATCAACCTCCGATTCCATTAAACTTTGGACCAACGGGTGAAGCCTAACTTAAAAAACCGTCATAATTATTATGACGGTTTTTTTTATTCAATAATTATTGATTTGTAAACGTTTGAAAGATCCTCTCCTATTTCTTCTAAAAGGAGTAAATTCAAAAATAAGGTAGAGTTCAAAAACATTAGAAGTAAAATTGGTTGGGCTTTTATTTAATGGAAAATAATATTGCATTCCTATATCAAAACTTTCTAATGTTAGACCCACACCCAGTTCCATTCCATTTAATGCAAACTTATCTGCCATACTGGCCTTTTGACTGACTCCCAAAGAGAACTCATTAAATTGGAATTCTTGAGAAAGATTCAATGAGTAAATTTTGTCAATGTAACGAATATTATTAAAAATAAACAGATAGCTTCTTTCGGGTAAACCATTCCTTTGATGGGGATTAATATCCCATTCTGCTCCTCCTTGAAGGGACAATTTGAGATTTGCTTTTAAAGGAGTTTCCCCGCTGATGGATATATCGGGCTGATTAATTTGTGCCAAGGACAGTCCAACATAAAAACTTTCAGAATGCAATAAAAAAGAGGCTCCAAAGTCAATATAATTACTTGTTCCCAATTGAGTTCCTGCAGGATCATCGGTCTCAGGGCTTACATAACCAGTTTGGCTATTAATTTGGTCTTCAAAGATAAGCCCTTCTCCATTAAATGTTTTATTCCAATAGCCAAAGGTAATACTGGGTAATAGATAAGTACGAGAATCAATTTGAAGTTGATACACAAAAGAGAAACGAGGAACCGTAACCTTGTAAGTTGAATTTTGTACAATATAATTACTCATATCAATCCCCAATGAAAAGGGTTGTCCTAAAAACGACAGTGCTCCGAATATATATTGAAGATTTACCTGGGAAGTTTCACTAATTTTAGTGTTGCTGTAAAGCACCCCGACTTTTTTATTACTGTTAAAGCCAAAATAACTGGGGTTTTCGATTTGAAAAAATCTTGACTGACTAACAATAGATTCTGTTTGAGCCCAACTCAATAAAGACAAGCTTAAGAGTAAACAGCATAATTTTTGCCTCATTGGATTAAGATAAAAGTGCCAGACTTTTCAACTACTGTCTCGTCAAACAACACTCCACGGAAGCTATAGATAAAGTAAAGAGCCTGAGTAGCATTACTTGCATCCCAACCCTTCAAATCAAAGCCTTCAATGTGATTGGGATTGGGTTCCTCCATGCTTTCAAGATATAATTGATTGCCACTAGGATCGAAGATGCTGAATTCCACTTCTTTAAATCCAGACACCAAAGGACGGTAGTAATCATTCATTCCGTCATTATTGGGTGAAAAGACATTAGGAAGTGTAATGTTGTATCCTTTTCCAACTACAACCACGTGAGTAATTTCTTGCACACAACCATTGGTATTGTAAATGCGTAATGTTACGGGATAAGCCCCAGAAGATAAATAAGAGTATTTTATGGTACTGGAGGTAGCAGTATGAGATTGAATCACAGGTTCACTAAAATCTCCAAAAATCCACTCGGATCTTACGTAAGGGTTTGAAGAGTCATTGCTAAAAGTAATTTCTTCTTTGGCCAAAATATTATTTGAAGACTCTAAGGAGGCAGAGGTATAACTAAACTCAGGTTCTCCTAATTCAAGTTTAATTAGTTGACTTATGGAGCAACCTTGGGCATTGAGGATTTTAAATTCTCCCTCTTCAACAGGATTCTCAATGATCAGTGTAAAGGTTTGATTGTTGACTTGCTCATACTCTTCCTCTTGAATGACTTTTCCGTCATAATAGAAAATGAGTCCCTCTTGATTGTTATCAAAAACTTCTACAGTAATTCTTCCTGGTTTTCCTTCACAAAGATTATTTTCTATGAAGGGCCCTGAAATTATGTGAAGATTAGGGTTGGGTTTGATTTCAATATCTTCTGTATAGTAAGTGTAATCTGATGTTCTACTTGAACACATAGACGTTGTGGTTCTGATTTCTAATTTGTAAACACCTATCGCAAGTTCATTCAAAGAAGTTTGATTATCATACTCTGGTAAATGTATTAGATCATTAGCGGAAGAGTCATTTGTAATATTTTCGGAGGCGTATAAAAACCACCTGACTTCGAAAGGTCGAACTCCTCCCTCTATAGCTATTCCTATGGTCCCTTTATTTTCATCACCACATTGTAAGTGAATTGCTTTTACGCTCTCACCCGTATTGGATTTTAAAATTCCATTAACGGATATGGTTTCACCCTGTGGTGGCTGTAATTAAAAATAACAGGA
>Ga0209199_1001327_pt1 | contig 30136 bp, 31 predicted proteins | sample COGITO_mtgs_1105_7_FD_184805 | JGI IMG/M metagenome (GOLD analysis project Ga0209199, IMG submission 184805) | Pelagic marine microbial communities from North Sea - COGITO_mtgs_110523 (SPAdes) (version 2) | ecosystem: Environmental > Aquatic > Marine > Epipelagic ...
TGCTCGTCCCATCTATACCTCCATGCTAAGTGCACACACAGATTCAGATTTCTCCGGAATTGGAAACTCTAAAGTGAGCCAGCTTTTCGGGCTAGTGGTATAATGTGGGTGAAATCGCCCCGTGCCAGAAAAATTTCGAGTGCGGCACAAGGGGTAATGTGGATAGTTCAGCTCAAGGCTCGGTAAAAATTAAAAATCCAGCCCCGAAAGACACACTGAGCCGCACCCGCCTATTAGTCTTCCGCTCTGGCCTCAGCGCGGGATTTCCCCGAAACGTCTTGGGCCAGTGTCGCCGCCATAAACGCATCCAGATCACCGTCCAAGACACCTTTGGTGTCCGAAGTTTCATGTCCAGTGCGCAGGTCTTTGACCATCTGGTAAGGCTGCAGCACATATGATCGGATCTGATTGCCCCAGCCGGCATCGCCCTTGCTTTCATGGGCCTCATTGATGGCAGCGTTGCGCCGGTCCAGCTCCATTTGGTAAAGCCGTGATTTCAGCGCTTTCATGGCGACATCACGGTTTTGGTGTTGGGATTTTTCCGAACTTGTAACTACGATACCGGTTGGATGGTGGGTAATGCGTACGGCAGAATCAGTCGTATTGACGTGCTGCCCTCCAGCTCCGGAAGACCGGTAGGTATCAATCCGGATATCAGCGGGGTTGACCTCGACCTCGATATTGTCGTCAACCACCGGATATATCCAAACCGAGCAGAACGAAGTGTGGCGCTTGGCGGCGCTGTCAAACGGCGAGATACGCACCAAACGATGCACGCCACTTTCTGATTTCAGCCAGCCATATGCATTCAAACCACTAATTTTATAAGTCACGGACTTGGTCCCCGCCTCTTCGCCCGGGGTCTCAGATTGCATATCTACATTATAGCCGCGCTTTTCGGCCCAGCGCACATACATCCGCGCCAGCATCGCGGCCCAGTCACAGCTCTCGGTGCCCCCGGCTCCGGAATGGATCTCAAGAAACGTATCATTGCTGTCAGCCTCGCCGTTGAGCAAGGCCTCAAGTTCTTTTTCAGCGGCTGTCAAAGCCAGTGCCATCAGGCTTTCTTCGGCTTCAGCGACAACCTCATCATCGCCTTCCACCTCACCCAATTCAATCAGTTCAACCGCGTCAGAAAGGTCCTGCTTGATGGATTTATGCGTTGCCATCGCATCAACCAAAACCTGCCGCTCGCGCATTAATTTTTGGGCTTTTGCAGCGTCATTCCACAGATCAGGATCCTCGACACGGGCGTTAAACTCTTCGAGCCGGTGTTCGGCAGTGTCCCAATCCATTCGCTGGCCCAGCAGAAGCAAAGATTTTTCAATCTCAGCAATAGTATTTTGCAGATCCGCGCGCATCAGATGGTCCTTGATCGTTCAAATGTCATGCCGAGGTGATAGACCAGCGGCGCGGTCTCGACAAGGTCAGTACAGCCCACCCGAGCTCATTGAGCCAAAACTGGCCTTTGGCTCAAGCCGCAGTTCAAGCTCAGTTTCAGAATCGGGACCCGGCGTATCCCCGGGATCATCTTGGGCAACAGAGACCTTTGGCGCAGCGCTTGGCGGCGCCTCCGGATCGTTTTCATCGGTCAATAACCCCAAACCTTCATCAATTGCGCCCAATTCAAAATCGCCGCCCATGGCAAACCCGCCATCAAAGGCCACGCCAAAAATCGGATCATCTCCATCGCGGAAAAATTCCGCAACCACATTATCCCCCTCAGCATCATCGGCCAGACGGGCGCCGTTAAAACGGTCAATATTAATAAAGGTACCACCTTCGGGCACCTTGAAATCGCCACCACCAAACTCCTCAATCGCCTCACTCATAAAGGCCTGAAACACGGGTCCACACATGCTGCCACCGTAAGATCCCTTAGCCAAAGACCGAGGCTGGTCATATCCGATATAACAACCGGCGACGATGTTCGAGGTAAAGCCCGTAAACCAAACATCACGCGCATCGTTGGTGGTGCCAGTTTTTCCCGCCACAGGCACCGGTAGATCAATCACCCCCTGCGCGGTACCCCGCGTAACAGTGCCTTCCATCATCGAGGTCAGCTGATAGGCAGTAATTGCATCCATCACCCTTTCCCGGTCCGACACGATCTGCGGACCCAACATTTCACCAAGACGGGCATCACCACAGTCAATGCACCGTCGCTGGTCATGCCGGTAAACTGTGGTGCCATACCGGTCCTGCACCCGGTCAATTAACGTCGGCTGCACCCGCTCTCCGCCATTTGCAAACATTGCATAGGCAGACACCACTCGGTAAAGCGTGGTTTCCTGTGCCCCCAAGGCATTGGCAAGAAACCGGTCCATATGATCATAGACACCAAATTTCTCGGCATAATTCGCGATCAGATCCAGCCCCATTTCACGCGCCAAACGAACCGTCATCAAGTTGCGTGACTGCTCAATGCCAGTTCGCAGCGGCGTTGCACCATAAAATTTGGTCGATGAATTTTTCGGTGACCAGACCCCTTGAGGTGTGTTCACTTCGATCGGCGCATCGATCACAATCGTGGCAGGGGAATAGCCGCTGTCCAGTGCAGCGGCATAGACAAAGGGTTTGAAGTTAGACCCCGGCTGCCGCTTAGCCTGAGTGGCGCGGTTGAACACAGAATGCTGATAACTAAACCCACCCTGCATCGCGATCACCCGACCGTTGTTCACATCCATCGCCACAAAAGCACCTTGGATTTCGGGAATTTGCCGCAAACTCCAGCGCAAAAAACTGCCATCGGCATCGCGGGTCATCTTACGCACCAGCACCACATCACCGACACTGAGAAGATCGCCTGCCGATTTTGCCACAGGCCCAACATTGCCATTTTTACGTTTTTTGCCCGCCCAAGAGACGTCTTTAGCAACGATCCAATGACCGTCTTCATCCTCTTCGATGCCTTCGATGCCGACACGTGCGTTCTGCTTGCTCACCGACAACACAACCGCAGGCCGCCATTTGTGAGTTACAGACACATCCCGACTTATTTGGATTTTCGCCAGTGCCGCGCGCCACGTCGCCTCGTCGTTCAACTCAGAGGGATCAATGGTCAAGCCACTACCGCGCCAGATACCACCAGCGCGGTCATACTTCTCTAATTGGCGTTGCAGGGCCTTGGCCGCCACTTGCTGCATCTGGCGGTCAATAGTCGCCCTAACCGTAAATCCGCCCGAGAAGAACTCTCCTTCACCAAAATCTCGGCTCAATTGACGCCGGATTTCATCGGTGAAGTAATCCCGTGGCGGCAGGGCGGCTTTGAAGCCTTGGAAATCGCCATTTTGCACCGATCGCAGCGGTTGGCTGCGTTCGGTCTCATAGGCAGCTTGCGAAATATAGCCGTTCTCAAACATTTCTTTTAGCACAAAATTACGCCGGCTGGTTACCCGCTCTTTGCGCCGTACCGGATGGAAATCGCTTGGCGCTTTCGGCAATGAAGCCAGAAAAGCCGCTTCATGCGGGACCAATTCGTCTAATGTTTTGTTAAAATAGGTTTGCGCCGCAGCCGTCACCCCATAGGAATTCTGACCCAGAAAAATCTCGTTCAGGTAAAGCTCCAAAATACGTTCTTTGTTCAATGTATTTTCGAGCCGCGTCGCTAAAATGATCTCTTTGATCTTGCGCTCGGCGCGTCGGTCGCCCGAAAGCAGGAAGTTTTTCATCACTTGCTGTGTGATGGTAGACGCACCACGCACATTCCGCCCTTTTGAGCGCACCGCATCAACCGCCGCCGACAGAATTCCGCGTGCATCATAGCCCTTATGCGTATAGAAATTCTTGTCTTCCGCCGAAATAAACGCCTGTTTTATCAGGTCTGGAATTTTGTCAGACGCAGTGAACAATCGCCGCTGTTTGGCAAATTCATCAATGATTTTACCTTCAGTGGAATAAATTCGACTGATCGTGGCCGGTTTGTATTGCGCCAAGGACGCATGGCTTGGCAGGTCGCGCACATACATCCAGAACACGGCTCCAATGGTCAAAGCCATCATCATGACCGCCAAGGTGACCGCGCTGAAAACCGCGCCACATACAGAGAAAATAAATCTGAGCACATCGCCCTCTGTTATAGTTGAGACTTCTTATAGGCAGGCAAACTCCAAGCGTCAAAACACAAGCGCGAAAAATCGCCAACTCCAAAGCATTAATCATCTCCGCGGGCCTCAGGTGGCCGGTGGCCCGCAGGTTTTTTGTTAATCAAGATCAACCCCAAGCAAACAAGACCCAGTGCGATATAGATTTCCGATCCGATCTGCTCACCAAAAAACAACCACCCCATGATAACCGCAAAGACCGGCGACAGAAAACTAAACGAGGCGACCCCTGACGTGGGATATTGTTTGAGCAGCCAAAACCATGACAGAAAACCAAAACAGGCAACTGCTGTGGATTGAAACAGCAATCCTGCGACATGAATAATCTGCAGGTCGCGCAATGCCGGCCCAAAGCCTAAAGACACCAGCAAAAGTACCGGTGCAGAGACAGCCAACTGCCACAATAGTTGCTGTTCTGGCAAAATTTGCGACAAGCGGCTGGTGCGGACGGTCAACGCGATGCCAGCCCAGCACCAAGCCGCCCCAAGAGCTGCTAGATCACCAACCCAAGAGGCCTGCTGACCCTCTGAGCGGTTGCCAATTGCCCAAATTACGCCCGCCGTCGCCAATACCAAACCCAGCACCGAAGCGCCCTGCAGGCGTCCACCGGGTAAATAAAAATGTCCCACCAGCGCCAGCCATACGGGCATGGTATAAAAAATAATGCCAACGCGGGACACTGTTGTGAGGTCAATCGCCATGAACAACAATACGAACTCGAGTGCGAACAAAAGCCCAATGCCGATCCCCGAGCGCAGCACATGTTGGGACAAGGTGATCGGCTTTCGGGTCAGGCGCATCCAACTGAGTAGAACAAAAAGCGCTAACCCAGATCTAATGCCAGCCGAAAACACTGGCTGAAACCCACCATTGGTTACCTTAATCACAACTTGATTGAAAGCCAGCAAAAGCGCAAAGCCCACCAACATGATCGCACCGGAAAAATCTATTTTGTCTTTTTGTGGCATCAGCGCACAGGACAGCAGCTCTGGCGTAAGGTCAAGGGTTTAACACGGCTGTCATAAACACGATAACTGGCACGACCATACAGGTCCTGAGGTCACTTTACTACCACGGGGGTCTGACGCTGTTGATCAGGCCTGAAAAGCCCCAGCCATAACGTCTGGCATTGAATAGTTTTGCGGGCTCAAGGCTTGCACAATCTGATCTTGCACTGTTTAATAGCAAAAAACCACAACCTTTATTGAGGTTAAATTATGACAAAGTATTTCGTTTATGACGTTTTCACAGACAGCCGTTTTGGCGGCAATCCGTTGGCGATAATCCCCGATGCCTCGGGCCTGCCTGAGGGCGACTTTCAGCGCATCGCCCGCGAGTTTAATTTCTCGGAAACGACTTTCGTTCTGCCGCCTGACGATCCCAGCCACACCGCAAAAATTCGGATATTTTCGCCGTTGTCAGAACTGCCCTTTGCCGGTCATCCAACAATCGGCACTGCGATCGCGCTGGCCCGGCAGGGCCACGGGCCGGATATGACCCTTGAGCTTGGGGTCGGACCCATCGTCTGTCATGCCACCGACCACAGTGCCCGATTTAGCACTCAGGTGCCGCTCAAAGTGCGGGCCAAACCCGAGGTGACGGATGTGGCGCAGGTGCTTGGCCTCACCGTGGCAGATATCGTTTTGCAGACCCATCCACCGACAACCGCCACGTTAGGTATCCAGTTCACGATAACCGAAGTCCGCGATCGCGCCACGCTTTCGGCAGCCAAGCCAAACATCGAGGCGTTGCGGCGCTTTGCCACAAAATATCCGCAAGCCGGTCGGTTTGCCCAGCATGTCTATACCCGCAGTGACGGGGTTATTTTTGCGCGCATGTTTGATCCGTTGGACAATATCCCCGAAGATGCCGCCACTGGCAGCGCCGCTGCGACCTTGGGCGCCTTGCTCGTCAAATGCACATCAGCGCCACAAGAGTTTGTCATCCGTCAAGGCGACGACATGGGCCGCCCCAGTCGCATAGAGGTCAACGCCAAGGCCGAATTGGTCACAATTGCCGGCAGTGCTGTTGCGGTGATGGAGGGGCAGTTGTTGTAAATGCATCACGCGGCAAGAGACAGATGGTCGGGTATCAGCCTGTTTGCGTTTTGCGCCAGCGACGCACCCGCGCTGCAGCGTTTTTATGAGGGGCGGCAGTGTTGAGTTGGATCATCCGCCCCAAAGTGTGTTTGCCATACCACGGCCCGCCGTACAGATGGGCGTTACTACGCACAGTCAGTTGTTCCACAATCTGGGTTTTCGCAGTGTCCAGAGACGATAGCAAAATTTGATAATCAAGAGCTGCGTAATCGGCATAGAACTTCTGCGCAAGTTGATCAAGCTGGTTCCATTTATAGCCAGTCTCGGGGAAATCAATTGCACGGCCGGCGTCTGAATAGGCCAACCACTTTAGCACCAGCGTGTTCCAGCCAATCAGATAAGCAACCAGATTGCTCAGGCTCATCACACTGTCTTTTGCGTGGCCGTCCAGCGATGCGCGCCGCACTTGCGATTGAGGCACGGCGCGCAGTTCTGACATCAAAGCGTCAAAACTGTGGTCAATCGCGGCACGCAACTCGTCTTTATGGGCTGGCACCGCCATGTTTGAGAGGTCTTCCTTTGCACGTTGCTCAGACCAGCAGGCTAAGAGCTTTTGTTACTAGGCCGCTTTCGAAGCCGATCTGCTGCGCGAAGGCCCGTTTTTACGCCGACGCGGCCCACCGCCTGAGGGTTTACCACCCGACGGTTTGCCGCCCCGTGGCCCGCCACCGCGCTGCTTGGGCTTTGCCCCCGATGTTGGCAATGCTTCCCACGGGCGCCCAGAAGCCACCGGAATAGACGTTTTCATAGCTTTTTGGATCGCCTTCAATTCGTCCATCTCTTCGGGCGAGCAAAAGGCAATCGCCGCACCATCAGCACCGGCCCGCGCGGTACGACCAATCCGGTGCACATAGTTTTCTGGCACATTGGGTAGGTCATAATTATAGACATGGCGCACTGCGGGAATATCAAGCCCTCTTGCCGCAACATCGGTCGCCACCAAGACCTTGATCTCACCCGCTTTGAAAGCTGCAATCGCCCTGTCCCGTTGGCCTTGGCTTTTATTGCCGTGAATAGACCCTGCGACAAAACCCTTTGCCGACAGAAGTTTCATCAGTTTTTCCGACCCGTGCTTGGTGCGCCCAAACACCAGCGCCAGTTCGTCACGATGCTTGTCCAACAACTCGATCAAAAGCGATGTTTTTTCAGATTTTGCGACAAAGTGAACTGACTGAACAATGCGGTCAACCGCTTCGCCCGGGGGGTTCACCTCGACCCGCTTGGGATTGTTGAGATAGCTTTGCGCCAGTTCGTTCATCTGTTTCGGCATGGTTGCCGAAAACAGCATGGTTTGGCGCTGTGCCGGCAAAACGCTAGCGATACGACGCAGCGCGTGGATAAAACCCAGGTCAAGCATTTGGTCGGCCTCGTCAAGCACCAGAAAACTGGTATCCGCCAAACTCAAGGCGCGCCGGTCCAGCAGGTCGATCAACCGGCCAGGGGTTGCGACCAACAGATCCGTGCCCCGTTGCAGGCGTTTAATCTGCATGTTGATCGACGCTCCGCCAACCACTAAAGCCACTTTCAAAGGCGTTTTATGCACCAGTTGGGTCAAGGTATCGCTGATCTGCTTGGCCAGTTCGCGCGTCGGAGCCAGCACCAGCCCCCGCGCCGACTTAGGCGCCGGCATAGAGTTTATCGCTAGCATCTGGGTCACCAATGGCAGGCCGAAGGCTGCAGTCTTACCGCTGCCGGTTTGCGCCAAACCCATAACATCACCACCATCTAGCGCGATCGGAATCGCATGACTCTGGATCGGGGTCGGTTCGGTGATACCCAGTTCTTTTAAGCGGTCGACCAGTTTCTCTGGCAAGCCCATCATTTCAAATTGCGTCAAAAGACTTCCTCTCAGACCTCACGCAATGCGCAAGGCCAATTATTTCTATCCGCCTTGCCTTGAGCAAAGCAGCATGGTGCGACACAACCTGACTGACAGGTGGACCACATTGCCCAGCTGCCGAAGTTGCGCTTGTGCCCACGCGTGATTTTGGGAACGCTGCGATGTTCCGTATAAGGCCGTTGGTTCCGACGGTGCGGATCGGCCTGTCGACTGCTCACGCGGCAGGAAACATCGCTGGGCTGTCCTTGGGCTATTACAGGTTAAAAGTCAACAACCAACCCGCATAACGACAAACATCTGCCACGCAAGGGGGGGTTTACTGATCTGACAAATACCATAAAAAGGGATTAGGAATATCGGAATGTATCAATGTCAGACACTATGATCAGCCGCTGTGAGGCCAAAAGCCTCAGAATGACCGGCCCGCGTAAAATCATCGCAACCGTGCTTGAAGCGGCCGATGATCATCCGGATGTCGACGAGCTTTATGCCCGTGCCGCGGCTGTGGACAAGCGCATTTCGCTGGCCACCGTCTACCGAACCGTAAAGCTGTTTGAAGAGGCCGGCATTCTGGATAGGGTTGATTTCGGTGATGGCCGGTCGCGCTATGAAAACGCAGAACGGGCGCATCACGATCACCTTATCGACTTAAACTCTGGCGAAGTGATCGAATTTGTTGACCCCGAGATCGAAGCCCTGCAGGAGAAAATCGCCCAGCGATTGGGATACCGTCTGACAGGCCACAAGTTGGAACTCTACGGCGTACCACTTAAGAAATAAACTTGCTCCCAAGGGCGCGCTGCCATAAGCCTGCCTTCGCACCGCTTTCGCACCGCTTTCGCACTGGCGAAAGTGGGCGGTATCAAAAGTCCAACCTTTCATTTATTTTGAGTATCTTCATGGAAAACCTGCGTGCCATCGCCCTCATGGTTCTATCGATGGCTGGATTTGCCATTGAGGACATGCTTATCAAATATATCGCGCTTGAAATGCCGACAGGGCAGTTCTTGATGCTGATCGGCGCTGGCGGCGCGCTAATTTTTACGCTGATGGCATGGCGGCAAGGCCAAGCTGTTCTATCGGCCGACTTCCTGCAACCGACAATCATCATCCGCAATCTGGGCGAGGTTATTGGCACCTTGGGGTTTGTCACCGCGCTGGTGCTAACACCGCTGTCCAGCGCATCAGCTATCCTGCAGGCCACACCGCTGGCGGTCACTTTGGGGGCAGCGCTGTTCCTGAGAGAAGCCGTTGGATGGCGACGCTGGAGTGCGATCTTAATCGGTTTTTGCGGGGTCGTTGCAGTGATCCGACCAGGACTGGAGGGGTTTCAGCCAGCATCGCTGTTTGCCGTTCTGGGGGTGATCGGGCTCGCGACACGCGACGTGGCAACCCGGGCCACACCGGCAACGATATCGTCTTTGGTCTTATCAGCCCATGGGTTTGGGATGTTGGTTCCGGCCGGAGCCTTTTTGCTGTGGATCAGTGGCGGCGCGGTCGCCCCCTCAGCACAGGGGTATGGTCTTTTGTTCGCCGCGCTGATCATCGGCGTCAGCGCCTACTATGCGCTCACACTGTCAATGCGCTTGGGCGATGTGGCAGTGGTCACCCCGTTTCGCTATGTCCGGCTGGTATTTGCGCTATTTATTGGGGTGACTGTTTTTCACGAACAGCCCGATGCCTGGACCCTTGGCGGCGCTGCCATTATAATTTTATCAGGGCTCTATACGTTTTTCCGTGAGCGCCAGCTGGGTCTTAAAACCCGCAGCTGAGACCTCCATTTTACGAGCAGGGCATGATAGCGCTAACATAGGCGGTTCCCTATTGGATAGGGCTCTGCTAGAAGCCGCCCAGACACTTTTTGCAATTTAGGGGCAATACATGAGCATTATTATCGATATTCACGGGCGCGAAATCCTCGACAGCCGTGGCAATCCTACCGTCGAAGTCGATCTGTTGCTCGAAGATGGCACCATGGGGCGCGCCGCAGTGCCGTCAGGGGCATCGACCGGTGCCCATGAGGCCGTTGAAAAACGCGATGGCGACGCAAAGCGCTTTCTTGGCAAGGGCGTGCTGGACGCGGTCGCATCGGTGAATGGCGAGATTGCCGAGGCGCTTGTTGGAATGGATGTGACAGAACAACAATCTATCGATGCTGCGATGATCGAGTTGGACGGCACAGAAAACAAATCCCGCTTGGGGGCCAATGCAATCTTAGGCGTCTCTTTGGCTGCGGCAAAAGCCGCCGCCGAGTTCACCACACAACCGCTGTTTCGCTATGTCGGCGGCACCTCAGCGCGAATTCTTCCCGTGCCAATGATGAATATCATCAATGGCGGCGAGCACGCCGACAACCCGATCGACATTCAGGAATTCATGATTATGCCCGTCGCCGCCCCCACATTGCGCGATGCGGTGCGTATGGGTTCGGAAGTGTTTCACACGCTGAAAAAAGAACTCTCGGCGGCAGGGCTGTCCACCGGCATTGGCGATGAAGGCGGTTTTGCCCCCAACCTAAGTTCAACCCGTGTCGCGCTGGATTTCATCCTAAAATCAATCGAAAAAGCGGGCTACAGACCGGGTGAGGACATCTATCTGGCGCTGGATTGTGCCGCAACAGAATATTACCGTGATGGCAAATACGAAATGAAAGGCGAGGGAACATCGCTCTCTTCTGAACAAAACGTTACCTACCTCGCCAGTCTGGTGGCCGATTACCCGATCATCTCGATCGAAGATGGCATGGCCGAGGATGATTGGGATGGATGGAAAGCCCTGACCACCGCCATCGGACACAGCACGCAGTTGGTCGGAGACGATCTGTTTGTTACCAACCCAACGCGTCTGGCGCGGGGCATCGCGGAAGGCAGCGCCAATTCGATGCTGGTTAAGGTCAACCAAATCGGCAGCCTGTCGGAAACCTTGAAGGCGGTAGATATGGCGCATCGGGCTGGGTTTACCAACGTGATGTCACACCGCTCGGGGGAGACCGAAGACACCACCATTGCCGACTTGGCCGTGGCAACCAATTGTGGCCAGATCAAAACTGGCTCGCTGGCACGTTCTGACAGGCTGGCGAAATACAATCAGTTGATCCGCATCGAAGAGATGCTAGGCGAAAGTGCCGAATATGCCGGTCGCGGGATTTTGATGCACTAAAGCATACCCTAAAATACGCCAGAGCATTGGGATTTAATTCCGACAGCTCTGGCGTTTTCAAAGATCGACCAAGGTGCACTGCGGCGACACGCTGGACCTTGTGGCGCTGATCAAGCAGCGGTAAGACCAGCGCATCCTCCACGCAAGATAAAAGGCTTTTTGTATGATTCCCCGCTACTCCCGCCCCGACATGGTTGCCATCTGGTCGCCAGAGACCAAGTTCCGGATCTGGTACGAGATCGAAGCCCACGCCTGTGACGCACAGGCCGATTTGGGCGTGATACCACGCGCCAATGCCGAGGCGGTTTGGAAAGCCAAGGACGTCACATTCGACGTAGCGCGCATCGACGAGATTGAAGCTGTCACCAAGCATGATGTGATCGCTTTTTTGACCCATCTGGCAGAACATATAGGCAGTGACGAAGCGCGCTTTGTGCATCAAGGCATGACCAGTTCCGATGTATTGGACACTTGCTTCAACGTCCAACTGGTCCGCGCCACGGATATGCTTTTGGCTGATATGGACAAACTTCTGGCGGCATTGAAAAAGCGGGCATTCGAACACAAAAATACCATACGGATTGGCCGCAGCCATGGCATCCATGCCGAGCCAACCACAATGGGGCTCACTTTTGCGCGCTTTTATGCCGAGATGGACCGCAACCGCACGCGGTTGATCGCAGCACGGGCTGAAATTGCCACCGGGGCAATTTCCGGTGCTGTAGGCACTTTTGCAAACATAGATCCGGCGGTCGAGGAACATGTCTGTGACAAATTAGGCCTGACAGTCGAGCCAATCAGCACGCAAGTTATCCCACGCGACCGCCATGCAGCATTTTTTGCAACATTGGGCGTGGTCGGTAGTTCGATTGAAAATGTCGCAACCGAAATTCGCCATATGCAGCGCACAGAAGTACTTGAGGCCGAAGAGTTTTTCTCAAAGGGTCAAAAAGGCAGCTCAGCCATGCCCCATAAGCGTAATCCTGTTCTGACCGAGAACCTGACCGGCTTGGCGCGTTTGATCCGCATGGCTGTGGTGCCTGCAATGGAAAATGTGACGCTTTGGCACGAGCGTGATATCAGTCACAGCTCGGTTGAGCGCAATATCGGACCAGACACAACAATCACATTGGATTTCGCCCTATCTCGCTTGACGCAAGTGATCGAAAAGCTTGTGATTTATCCTGACAACATGCTAGCAAATATGAATAAATTTCGTGGTCTTGTGATGAGCCAACGAGTGCTTTTGGCGCTGACCCAAGCCGGTGAAAGTCGCGAGGATGCCTATAAGCTGGTGCAGCGCAATGCCATGAAGGTCTGGGAGCAGGGCAAGGACTTTAAAACTGAACTTCTAGGCGATAAAGATGTGTTAGCCGCGCTGAGCGCTGAGCAAATCAATGAGAAATTTGATCTCGACTATCACACTAAACATGTGGACACGATTTTCACGCGGGTGTTTGGCGACAGCTGATCCTTGGCGGCACGCCTGCGATATAACCGTCTCGCCGTCAGAATGCGACGAGACGGGGATCACAAGCCGTTACAAAGCCTAAAAGCATAAAGTTTTACGAGAATTTATCTTGGCGCATTCCAACGCTACAGTGGCAACCTTTTTGACGCTATTTATCTGTAATTAAGATATATTTTTGAAGCTAGGCGCTGCAATTCCCTGACGGTCCCTGCCCTATTGGTATCGACCTTTGAACAATCTTTACCCTTGGCTGCTTATCTGGCGCTTCAACTGTCGGAGCTTGCACAATGACCGAACTCACCGCCGTTAAGCAGATCAAAGCAACAGCCTTGCCAGAAAGTAACAACAAATCCCATTTATCACCCAAGCAAAAAGCCGTTATTGTGATAAAATTTCTGATCAATCATGGTGCAGATTTACCTCTGGACCAGCTTCCCGAGACGCTACAAATTGACTTGATCCACCAGATGGCCGCAATGCCACCAGTCGATCAAAGCACATTGGCCGATGTTATTGTCGAGTTTGCAAATGAACTGGATTCTGTGGGTTTATTTTTTTCGAACGGCCTGGCCGGAGCTTTGACCGATCTGGAAGGCAAAATCAGCCCCGCAATGGCCCGCCGCTTGCGCAAAGAGGCCGGGGTGCGCCAGATAGGCGACCCTTGGGATAGCGTCCAGAACCTGCCACTGGATGAATTGGGGCAATTGATGCGATCAGAAAGTACTGAAGTGGCCTCGGTAATTTTGTCAAAACTTAAAACTAGCAAGGCGGCCGAGTTGCTAGGCACCCTACCCGGTGATCAAGCCAGACGTATAACCTATGCGATCTCGTTGACCGGGAATATACCCCCCCATGCCGTTGATCAAATCGGGTCAAGCCTTGCCGCGCAGATCGCAAACAAACCTGAAAAAGCATTTGAGGATACGCCCGTCAAGCGTCTTGGGTCTATATTGAACGTCTCTGCAGCCAATATACGCGACACATTGTTAAGCGGATTGGAAGAAGATGACCAAACGATCGGAACGCAGGTTAGAAGCTATATTTTCACCTTCAAGCATATACCGCAAAAGCTGCAGGCATCAGACATACCAAAATGCCTCCGGTCTGTGGATAAAACCGTTTTAGCAACCGCCCTTGCCGGCGCTCAGCAGGCCGACATGTCAGATGTTGCCACCTACTTACTTGAGTCCATGTCCAAGCGCATGGCAGACAACCTGCGCGAGGACATCACAGAACTTGGGAAAGTCAAGGCACGCGAGGGAGAGGTAGCAATGAAGGAGATAATGATTGAAATACGTCGATTGATCGATACGGGCGAAGTTGATATACTTCAACAATCAGAGGAAGAGGAAACCACAGCCTTTGAGTCTTAAACCACTTAGCGGATAAACCTATTGATTTCGCCAACAGCTTGCCCATCATGACATGTTTTACCGGTACCAGCGCACCAAACCCGATGTCATCACCGCAGCAGCACCGCTGAATGAATAGCGCCGTGCCCTTCTTGTTGAATTAACAAAACTGCCTGCTCGTGTTGTTTCAACGCAATCTCAACTGTCAATGGGGCCGCACCACTCCACTCTCGAAGTCGGTCGATCCGTTTCACCACGTTTGTATATTGCAATTTCCTACCGGCGTTTTCACCACGTTTGATCTCCACCACTTCATGCGTAGATATATAAGCAACCTGCAGCACCGAAGGTCCTATCTTTCGCAGCGGTTTCACCTCAACACGCACCTTATTTGGGCTTTGGCGCAAGGCCAATTCGACAACCGGTTGACGTCGGGAATGTCGATCAATCATATCGGCAACGTCCATCGGCGCGGTACCCGCCACATCATCCAATCCGTTAATAATCATCTGCGGCGTATAGACCGAACGTCGTCCCGCCGCGCGGGCATAGGCCTGCTGTCGTGCGGTGTGCGCAGGGCTGGCAAATTTATCTTTCCAACCGATATAATCCCAGTAATCCACATGCAACGACAGGGCGAGCACATTATTGCGACTGGACAAACGGTCTAACAGTGCATCCGCCGGAGGACAGGACGAACATCCCTGAGATGTAAACAATTCAACCACCACTACAGGTTTGTCTTGCGCCGACCCAGCCGTCGCTGCGAAGACTAAAACCGCCATCCACATTAATATGCGCATTCTCTGCCTCTGTGCTGTCAATTCTAATATAATTATAAATAAATTCGATGAAAATATCCAATCACCCTTTCGCGACTAGAGACGGCAAAAATTCGCCTCAGAAAATTTGTATACGATTGTATACAATAGTGATAAACAAATCTTGAATGACCACTCAGTATAGGTCACAACCATCCCAGCAAGATCCTTTAAACAGCTTATGAGGGAGGCCAGCATGCCCATCACAGTCGGAAGAGATACATCCAAAACCCGTAAAACACTCAATATAGATGGAACAGAAATCGCCTTTTACTCGATACCCGCTGCAGAAGCCGCCGGACTGGGTGATTTTTCAAAACTCCCAGCCGCGCTAAAGGTCGTGCTGGAAAATATGTTACGGTTTGAGGATGGTAAAACGGTTCATGTAGACGATATTAAAGCGTTTTCGGACTGGGCCAAGAACGGTGGTAAAAACCCGCGCGAAATTGCCTATCGTCCGGCACGGGTGCTGATGCAGGATTTCACTGGCGTACCGGCCGTGGTCGATCTGGCCGCGATGCGCGACGGTATCGTCGCCCTGGGCGGTAAAGCCGAGCAGATTAACCCACTCAATCCGGTTGATCTGGTCATTGACCATTCGGTGATGATTGACGAATTCGGCACTCCGCGCGCGTTTCAAATGAACGTTGATCGCGAATATGAGCGCAATTTGGAGCGGTATACTTTTCTTAAATGGGGGCAAAAAGCGTTCAACAATTTCCGCGTCGTCCCACCTGGCACAGGTATCTGCCATCAGGTCAATTTGGAATATCTGGCACAGACTATTTGGTCAGATACCGACCAAGACGGGATCGAAGTGGCTTATCCCGACACCCTGGTTGGGACCGACAGTCACACCACAATGGTCAACGGCATGGCGGTCTTGGGCTGGGGTGTTGGTGGAATTGAAGCTGAAGCTGCAATGCTGGGTCAACCGATTTCGATGCTGATCCCAGAGGTCGTCGGATTTGAGTTAACCGGCGCTATGATGGAAGGCACCACGGGTACGGATCTGGTACTTAAAGTTGTGGAAATGCTGCGCGCCAAAGGCGTGGTCAGCAAGTTTGTAGAATTTTACGGCAAAGGTTTGGATCGACTGCCATTGGCCGACCGGGCCACCATCGCCAATATGGCCCCCGAATATGGCGCGACTTGCGGATTTTTTCCAATCGATGATGAGACTTTGCGCTATCTGCGCAATACTGGGCGCGATGAAACCCGCATAGCTCTTGTCGAAGCCTATGCGAAAGAAAACGGGTTTTGGCGCGGTGACGATTATGCACCGATCTATACCGACACCCTGCATCTGGACATGGGCACGATTGTGCCGGCGATCTCGGGCCCAAAACGGCCACAGGATTATGTCGCTCTGACCGACGGGCAATCGGCATTCCGCAACGAAATGGAGCAGACTTTCAAACGCCCGATGGGCAAACAGATCGCCGTTGCAGGCGAAGACTATACCATGGAGTCAGGCAAGGTCGTGATCGCCTCGATCACATCGTGTACCAACACCTCAAACCCCTATGTCATGATCGGCGCCGGCCTCGTGGCGCGCAAGGCGGCGGCTTTAGGTATGAACCGCCGGCCTTGGGTGAAAACCTCGCTTGCCCCCGGATCACAGGTGGTATCGGCCTATCTTGAGGCCGCAGACCTCCAGGCTGACCTAGATAAAATCGGTTTTAATCTTGTCGGCTATGGCTGCACCACCTGCATCGGCAACTCGGGGCCTATTCAGGCCGAACTAAGCGCGGCAATCGCCGAAGGCGATCTGGTCGCCACCGCCGTGTTGTCGGGCAACCGCAATTTTGAAGGCCGCATCTCTCCGGATGTGCGAGCCAACTATCTGGCTTCTCCACCGCTTGTGGTGGCCTATGCGCTAGCAGGAACAATGGACATCGACCTGTCACAAGATGCGCTGGGCCAGGATAAAGACGGCAATGACGTCTTTTTGAAAGACATCTGGCCGACCAGTCAGGAAGTTGCAGAACTGGTTGAGCAGACAGTGAACCGTCAGGCCTTTTTAACAAAATATGCTGATGTATTTAAAGGCGACGAAAAATGGCAGGGGGTCGAGACCACAGAACAGCAGACCTATGATTGGCCACCGACATCGACTTATGTACAAAATCCGCCCTATTTTCAGGGTATGAGCAAAGAACCCGGGATGATCAGCAACATTAGCAACGCCAAAGTGCTGGCGGTGCTGGGCGATATGATCACCACAGACCACATCAGCCCCGCAGGGTCTTTCAAAGACACCACCCCGGCGGGGCAATACCTGCTCGACCGGCAAGTGCCCGTGCGCGAGTTCAATTCCTATGGCTCACGCCGTGGCAATCACGAAATCATGATGCGCGGCACCTTTGCCAATATCCGGATCAAAAACGAAATTCTGAATGGGGTTGAGGGCGGTTACACCAAAGGACCCAACGGCGCGCAGACATCAATCTATGAGGCGGCTATGATGCATCAAGAAGCCAGAACACCGCTTGTGGTATTCGGTGGTGAGCAATACGGTGCCGGTTCGTCACGCGATTGGGCCGCAAAGGGTACTGCGCTGCTAGGGGTCAAAGCCGTTGTTGCCGAATCCTTCGAGCGAATCCACCGCTCAAATTTGGTCGGTATGGGCGTTATTCCTTTTGAGTTTACCGACGGTGACACGCGTAAATCTCTGGGCATCACCGGCGATGAAACCGTCTCAATCAGTGGTCTGGATACGATTGAGCCGCTGCAAGAGGTGCCCTGTAGAATCGTCAGGGTGGATGGTAGCGTCAAACAGATCACGCTGAAATGCCGGATCGATACTGCGGTGGAAATCGAATATATCGAAAATGGTGGCGTGCTGCATTATGTACTGCGCAATTTGGCAAAGTCTGCCTGAAACTGGCTGAAGACGATAAATGAAACTGTTCCAGACCAAGATACCGGCTGGAACAGCGTTAGGTTTAGGAAGAAAACCATTCTTAATATCAGCGGTTATATTACAAATTAGGGTCATTATTTGGTGCAATTCCTCCGCTTGAGCGATCCGCATTATTGACCTTTTCAAGCCAATTGATACATTTTTACTAAATTCCAATTTGCCTTAATAACATCTGAAGCTTATCCTACACATATTTCCGACCAAATCCGTTCTTTCTAATCAAAACCGTTTCTCAACTCTTCAACAACCCTAAATAAAAAGTCAGATTTATATGTCACCGACCTAATGCCGCACCGGTCGGGGTTGCATTCCAACGGTCCGATCAAAACTGCCGTGGTCAACCACCGCATACGCCACCGAGCGTCTATTCATCAAACTATCATCTTTAAAACCCACACCATTGATCATCAGGATATTTAACATGAAACGTATTCTCATTGCCGGGCTGATACTCACCCAGACCGCCTGCAGCACCTCAACAGATGGAGGCCACTTTAACTTTCCCGCCTTTTATTCTGGGATCGCCGTTTCTATCGGGTTGATCATCTTAAGCGAAAACCAATGAACTTTTGAGCACATTTTCTAAGACGGAGTATTAAGAATGAACCTCAAGAATTACATAAAAATAGTCCTCGTAATGGGGCTTGTCGCGGGCTGCGCAGAAGAAACTTACACGCCCACCGATATGACCGGGGCATCCCCAGAGCCCGCAGCCGAAAGTTCTACAGGGGAATTCATACTTGGAGGGGTGGTCGGAGTATTGCTGATTGGGCTTTTGCTGGTCCAAGCTTTCAAAGTCGGCATCGAAGAGACTTTTGACAATCTATAAAAATCATCAATACTTGCAACCAAATTAGCGGGTCATTCGCCGCGTGCAGCGTCCAGCACTGGGCGAATTTCCGCCTCCAAAGCCCTTTGCGTAATCGGACCGGCAAAGCGCTTTAACACCGCACCGTCTCTGCCGATTATATAAGTTTCCGGCACGCCGTATAATCCCCAATCCAACCCCATCTTGCCGGTCTCGTCTGCGCCAAGGGCGCGGTAGGGGTCACCAAGTTCGGCCAGAAACCCGAGTGCTTTTTCCGCCGTGTCTTTGTAATTCACCCCATAGACCACCACTCCAGCCTCCGATAGAGCCGCAAGACTGGCGTGTTCGGCCCGGCAAGGTGCACACCAGCTCGCCCAAAAGTTGACCACCGTCACCTGCCCTTGCCGCAGGCTCTGATCGTTAAAAACCGTCTTTCCCGACAGCGGCGTCAACCGTACCGGTGGCGCCGGTAAATTGACCCGCGCCGACGGCAACGCATCCGGATCATTCCGCAACATGCCAATGGCAAAAACAGCAACCAACCCAATAAATATCATCGGCGGCAACAACATCAGGACAGGCGGTCTAGACATCCTGAGAATTCTCCTGACGCTGAAGTTCTGCTTTCACACCGCGCCACCGCAGATAGCTCCAAGCAACCAAGCCGACCAGAAACAGCAAAGACAGCCCATAGGCAGACAGCACCGTCACTGCATATTTTCCCAAAACAGGCATCAGGTCATACGCCCACGGTTGATCAAAACCGATATCCGTCGCAACCGAATTTCAGTGCCGGTCCGCAACAACACCAGCGCAAGAAACAGCAATACAAAGCCACCGATGGTGATCACAAGAGGCACATAGAAAACATCCGCCACATGTTCTTCTTTATCAAGGCTCAGCGACGCCCCTTGATGCAAGCCTTGGTTCCAAAAATTCACCGCATACCGGCTAAGCAGAGCAAACACCGAGCCCACAAGACATAACATGCTGGTCAAATCGGCAGCCTTATCGGGATCATCCACCGCATGCCACAAGGCCATATACCCGAGATAGAACAGAAATAGAATCAGAAATGAGGTCAAACGCGGATCCCAAACCCACCATGTGCCCCACATGGGCTGCCCCCAGATTGCGCCGGTGATAAGCGCGATCACCGTCATTACCGCGCCCACAGGTGCGGCGGCTTTGGCTGCCAAGGCGCTGACGTGATGACGCCGGATTAACCACACCAGAGAGGCCACAAGCATCATAATCCAACCATTGATCGCCATCAGTGCCGATGGGACATGCAGATAGATAATTTTCACAGTAGACCCCATGCGGTAATCATCAGGGCTATAAAAAAATCCCCAGATCAATCCCGCTGTCAGCAACAGAAACGACAGCACTGACAAGCCCGGCAGCAAGCGCTCTGACAGGCCTAAGAACCGGCGCGGATTTGCATATTCCCAAAGTGACATTATGCGTCCTTTCTGGTGTCGATTATCAGTTCACTTCCCATTAACGCAAGTTCATCTTTAGGACAGTGCCCGCCGCAAAGGGCAACAGGGCGATTGTGCCGCAACTGATGCCCGCCAAAAGCAAAAGCGGTGTCGCCAACTCCAGCCCCTCAGCCCCGCGACGTGCCACCTCGGCCCCAAAGATCAATGTCGGCACATAGAGCGGCAACACCAGCAGCGACAAGAGCAATCCGCCACGTTTGATCCCAACCGTCAGCGCCGCCCCAAAGCAGCCAATCATGCTGAGTGTCGGCGTTCCCAAGGCCAGCGACACCGTCAGCCAGATATACCCCGCGCCCGGCAGGTTCAACATCAATCCAAGCACCGGCGCGACCAGCACCAGTGGCAGCCCGGTGGTCAGCCAATGCGCCAGTGCTTTAAGCGCAATCACCGCCTCCATCGGCAGGGGTGATGTCGCCAAGAGCTCTAAAGCGCCATCTTCCCAATCCAGCGCCAACAACCGGTCCAGCGATAACAAGCAGGCCAAGAGCGCCCCAAGCCACAAAATACCCGGCGCAATCTTTGCCAACACCGCCGTATCCGGCCCGACACCAAAGGGCACCAGCAGAACGAGGATCAAAAAGAACACCAAAGCCAATCCAAAGCCCCCACCCGCGCGGGTCGCGAGACGCAGGTCACGTTGCAACAGGGCGATCATGAAAATGACTCATCAAACGGTGTAGTTGTCGTCGACTCAGCACGATATGGTTCCAAAGCAAGCACCTCTGCCGGCAAGCCAAGATCAATATGACTGGCGATCAATACCGCCCCCTCCGCCTGAAGATGGTCGTATACGGCGGCGGCAAACAGCGTCACTGATGCATCGTCTAATGACACGGTCGGCTCATCCAAGAGCCACAGCGGACGGTTAGTTAGTAGCAGGCGGGCCAAACCCAGACGCCGGCGTTGGCCCGCTGAGAGCGTTCCGGCCAAGCGGTCTGACAAGGATCCCAGCTCAAAGGCCTGCAATGCGCGTTCAATATCCCAGCAGCCAAATATGTCTGCCCAAAAGCGCAGATTTTCAAGAACGGTCAACTGCAGCTTGACGCCATCAGCATGGCCAGCATAGGCGAGGCTATCAGCCGCCATCACTATCCGACCCGCCAAAGCGGGCTGCAGCCCGGCGAGACATCGCAGCAATGTGGTTTTTCCAACCCCGTTGCGACCCTGGAGACGCAGGGCCTGTCCGGCCATGAGGTCGAATGACAGATCGCTTAAAACCGGGCGACCGGCGCGGGAAACGGTCAGGCTTGAAACAGATAAAACCATGATGCTACGCCTAGCCTATTGGCTGGCCCGGCGCAAAGGCTGTTTGTGGACCCAACCCAACATGACCGGATCATTTGGTGATAAGTTCCGGCCCCATAAAGGTATTTGGCAAAAACGTCGACAGCACGGGCACGTAGGTCACGATAATCAAAAAGACAAACAACACCGCGAGAAACGGCAAGGCTGCGCGCACCACATCCATCATCGGCATGCCTGCGACCCCGGAGGTTACAAACAGGTTCAAACCAACCGGCGGCGTAATCATACCAATCTCCATATTCACCACCATGATAATCCCCAGATGGATCGGATCGATCCCCAGTTGCATGGCAATCGGAAACACCAGCGGGGCAACAATCACCAGAAGGCCTGACGGCTCCATAAACTGGCCCCCGATCAACAATATAATATTGACCACGATCAAAAACACCACTGGCCCAAAGCCGGCAGACAGCATCGCCGAGGCGATCTGTTGCGGCACTTGTTGATCGGTAAGCACATGTTTCAAGATCAGCGCATTGGCAATTACAAACAGCAGTGTCACAGTCAGTTTTCCGGCATCAAACAGGGTTTTACGGGTATCTGAGTGAAAAAAGGCCGTGATCAGCGCAAAGGGCTTCGCCCGCAAACTGTAGTTTGGCAAGCCATCCGGCGTGGCGAGCGGGCCCATATCCTTATAGACGAAGGACGCGATTAAAAACGCATAGACTGCGGCGACGGCTGCCGCCTCAGTCGGTGTGAAAACACCGCCATAAATACCTCCAAGAATGATCACGATTAAAAATAGCCCCCAGCCGGCATCCCACGCCGAAGCAAACACCTCACTCCAGCCAAGCCAGGCGCCTTTGGGCAGATTTTTAACCTTGGCCATGACATAAATAGTCACCATCAGCATGGTCCCAGCCAGCAATCCGGGAATAACCCCCGCCAAGAACATCCGCCCGACGGAAACCTCAACCGCCGCAGCATAGACCACCATCACGATAGAGGGCGGAATAAGAATGCCCAAAGTACCGGCATTACAAATCACGCCGGCAGCAAACTCTTTGGAATAACCGACCTGGCGCATACCCGCGATCACAATGGAGCCAATGGCAACAACCGTGGCTGGGGAGGACCCCGACAGCGCCGCAAACAACATACAGGCAAAAACGCCCGCAATCGCCAGACCACCGGGCAGATGCCCGACGCAGGCGATAGAAAAGCGGATAATACGCCGCGCCACGCCACCGGTGGTCATAAACGACGAGGCCAGAACGAAAAACGGGATCGCCAAAAGGGTGAAATGCCCCTCAAAAGCCTCAAATAAAGTGGCCGCAACCGAGGCCAGCGAGCTGTCAGAGAAGACCAAAAGAAACAGGGTGGAACTCAGCCCTAACGCCACAGCGATCGGCACCCCGATTAACAAAAGGCCAATCACCAGAGAGAAGAGAACAACAACCTCCATCAGCCCTGATCTCCCGCTGTCTGTTTGGCCTTTGCAAGCGTGATCTCGTGTTGGTCCGCCTGAATCTGATCAAGCTCCTTTTCGACTTCATGGCTGGCCACCAAACGATCCATCTTACCAGTCCCAATGGCGACAGCGGCTTGCCCAAAACGAAACAACAGCATAGCCATAGACAATGGCAGCACCAGATACGGCACCACTTTCGGCAGTTTTTCATAGCTGTCGCCATAATTGATTAAGTCTTCTAGAAACCGCAGCGGCGCGATCATCGGTACATCTTGCACTTCGTAAAATGATTGGCTGCGAAATTTATCCTCAAATCCAAGCGGAAACCAGCGGCCTGCCGTGGGTGGCAGGTCGGCAAAGACCGCCCAGTAATCATAGGCACCCTTCACCATAAGGGCGGCGAAAATCAGACAACACGCCACCGCCACCAACGCCAAGGCCCGGCGTGGCCCAACAGGCAGCGCGTTAACAATCACGTCAACGCCAAGATGGGCATGGATCTTAACCGCGTAAGACGCCCCCAGCAGCACCAACCAGCCAAACATAAAAACTGTCAGCTCAAGCGCCCAAAGAATATTTGAATTAAAAACAAACCGGGCAATCACATTGGCAAAGGTGACAACGGTCATCAATCCCAGCAAGGCGCCGATCACAGTCTCCTCTAAGCGGTCCAACCAATGGCGTTGCATCTCGATCTCTCCGGTCGTTTGGCTTGTAAGTCAAAAGGCGGGCCAAGTCTCTGGCCCGCCCGTTTATGATAGCGTATCGGACTGCGGCTTTTAAAGCCCCGCGTTGATCGCCTGCGCGGCATCAATCATGTCTTGGCCGACATCGCCCGAAAATTTTGACCAGACCGGCATCATGGTATCAACCCAGTTCTGACGCTGGGCGGCGCTGAGTTGACGCACAACACCACCGGCAGCAATGATGGCCTCTTTGGCAGACTCATTAACCGCAAAGCTCTCTTTATTGCGGGTTTGGGTCACTTCCGACATGATCGTCAGAAATTGATCGCGCACATCGGCGTCAAGGCTCTCGAGCCAGTCAACCGAGGTCACAACCAGATAGTCTATCACGCCGTGATTGGTTTCTGTAACACCGTCCTGCACTTCGAAGAACTTTTTACCATAGATGTTTGACCATGTATTTTCCTGGCCATCAACCACCCCTTGCTGAAGCGCGCCATACACTTCGGAAAACGCCATTTTCTGCGGGCTACCGCCGATGGCTTCCATTTGTGCCACCAACACGTCAGACGATTGCACACGGAACTTTAGGCCGTTGGCATCGGTGGGCGACACCAGAGGTTTGCTGGCAGACATTTGTTTCATACCATTGTGCCAATACGCCAAACCTTGAAGGCCCCGGCGCTGCATGCTGTCCAGCATCGCCTGACCCGCATCAGAGGCTTGGAATGCATCAACCGCGTCGATGTTTTCAAACATGAATGGCAAATCGAACAAGCGGAACTGCTTGGTAAACTTTTCAAATTTAGAAAGTGAAGGGGCCGCCAGTTGTACGTCGCCCTGCAACATCGCTTCGAGCACTTTGTTGTCATTATACAAAGTTGAGTTTGGGAAAACCTCAAGACAGGCCTTACCATTCATTTCTGTATTGACCCGTTCTTGCAGCAGCGAGGCTGCAATGCCTTTGGGGTGTTTGTCGGTGTTGGTAACATGGCTAAACTTGATAACCATCTCGCCTGCGTCACAGCTTGCCGATGCCGCCTGCGCGGTAACTGCCAAAGCCAGTGCAATCGTGGCTGTAGTTAGTAGTTTCATTTGGGTCTCCTCCCAGTCTGTCTGCATAATTTCTCTGCTGGTGGCGCGTCAGCACCCCTGAACCGAGTTGACCATAGTCCAGAGAGAAAACACAGCAGACTGCGACAGCTGCAGAGGGTTTCGCATAATGCCCTAATAATATTTGTCTTTTTTCAATTTTAGCTCGACGCCCGCGAATTCTGCATCGCGGCAATGTGCGAAAATCCGCACAATTGTTGGCGCTAACTGTGTGATTCTTCGCACAAACCGTTACACAAATCATCACAGAATTTACCGCAGTATTCATTGCCAAAGCTGGGCCCTGTCAGACCAACGTGGTGCGAATGTTACTTTTAAAACTTGTTCACACACCAACAAGATCGTCTTAAAATTTAGCGTTTGATATTCAACTTAGTCCAAAATTCATTGGATTAGATGGTAAAAAACTTACCACGCGGGTTCATGTTAGAAAGAAAAATGGACCCACCAAACAATGAAAGCCCACACCGACGCTTTTTTGCGACACCCCTCTTTTTACAAATCATAAAACCTAAGGTGAGACATTTATAAGTGACAGATGGTGCCCAACCCGAAACAATCACAATAACGCTGACAGTAAAATTGGAGCTATTTACTTTTAACCTCTGAAGAGGTTTTAATAGCGTATGAGTAATAGTCTGATTATCAGTGGCTTATTAATCGCCTTGGTTGTCGGTGGCGGGGCCGTTTATACCTTTACGTCTTCTCAAAATAGACCCGCTAAAATTACCCCTGAAACGGTAAAATCTGCGCCAGTGGTGAAGCCATCTGCAACTGGCCAGGCAGATTGCAAAGCATCAGCGGCGGTAGTCCCCTTGGTAAACCTCACCACCGGTATGGGAATGACCACCGCAGTTGCAGCCTGTGAATAGCTTATAGCCGAACAGCATCAGGACAGTATAATCAAACTAAATCCCTGAAAGCTAAATCACTATTTCTCAGCCGAGACTCTCAATAATGTCACATCATGAGTATGTTTTGAGACTGGTAAATATTCTTAGCTGAAACTTTACTAACCGAGAGATCAAAATTTATGCTCCGACATCAATAAGATGACCAACCGTCCCATTCCCGTCTTCGCTGAGGAGGGTCCTAATGTCGTTGATGGCCTCACCGTCAAATTTGTTCGAACTGATCATCTCAAGAATTTTCTCTAACATTTCTTGTTCTACTGCACTGCGAGGGGTCGCAAGCGTTGTATTTGACCGGTTTGGCACAGAGCTGCTGTCGTCTGGCCCGAAATCGTCGCCACTTTGAGATTCGGTCAGCTTTTTCACACGCGACAAGGGACGCATTGACTGAGGAGCTAAGTTAGCAATTACTGCATTGTTTGAAATATACAATTTAGATCTGCTCCTCTTTCAAGTTGTATTGTTTAAGGTCTTCCACAAAACAAAACCTATGCGCAGAGCTTGAACAACACGCTGGACAACGACTTCTCATGCAAATGTCAGGCCTCTTGTGAGTTAGAACGACCGTTTATTGATCTTTTTTAATCGCCTTCCCCCCTCGATAAGCTAGGTGTTTGATCCCGCAGTTTGATGATGCAACGTTTTCTGAGAAATAGAAGTAAGCATTATGGGACAGGTTCGCTATGAGAGCGCCACAACAATGGACCTGTCGTGCTTTCGTGCCACTCCAAGTGTTCGCTTAAGCCACCTTCGGTTCGAAAGCGACAGGACTTTTCCAGCCTAATGCTGAGTCCTGCCGGCGCGGGTTACAAAACCTGTATGTGGATGCCCCGTTGACTGCAAGACGTTTTAAGGAGAGTTTTCAGAACATGAGATCACGGCCAATCGTGTGTCCGGCCTTTGATGTGGCTTTCACACGCCGCTGGCTTGTAAAGTGTCCGTAGGTTGGGTCCAAATCGCTGATGCGAGCCAGGCTCCTGGAATTCTATCTGGTTTTCCCTACCCCGTCGTATGACCGTTGGTCCTTACTCTCTTACTCTCTTTCGCTCTTCTCACACCCCGGCTCATGCCCGCCACTGACACCATGCTTATGCGGCCAGCGGTGGAATTCGATTAACGTCTTTGCGGGTTGTTAAGGCCCAAACAGTTCGGGTCAACTTGTTCGCCAACGCTGTAGCCACCAGCATGCGCCGTTTGCCAGCCAGCATCTTGGCAAGCCATGCTCCAATTGGTGGGCTTTTTCGGATCGCCCGTCGCATTACAGCCATAGACCCTGTTATCAATAGCCGTCGACTATTCCGCCGCCCCATTTTCGAAACCCGGCCAAATTTGGCAAAGTTTGGTCAAGTTTGGCAAAGGATTTGGCGCCCACTGGTCGGTTTTTGTCGCGGCAACAGCCCACACCAAGCGGCGCATTCCAGACCGTTTGCAAAAGTTTCCATTTGAGGTGAAAAAGCCTGAATGGGTGTCGCACACATCGGGCCAACACCAGAAATGGTCATGAGACGCGATGTGCCCTCGTCGGTCTTTGCCCTGTGTTGTATCTCTTTATCGAGACCCCCGATCTTTTCATCAAGAAGGAATATCTGCTCAATGTACACGCGGCACAATTCATGAACCAGCGCAGTCCCTGAACCGGTGCTGGCAAGTCTGGTTCTGGCAAGTCTGGTTCTGGCAAGTCTGGTTCTGGCAAGTCTGGCGCAGTCTCGTCAAAATTGACCATGAGACGTCTGAACTGAACCCTTCCCTGTGCGACGACGACACCATATTCTGCCAAATGACCCCGCAAAGCATTTACCAACTGAGAGCGTTGGCGGACAAATAGATTCCGTGTCCGAAAGACTATGCCTGCTGCCTGTGCCTGTTGCGCAGCGCTTTTTACAGATACATAGCGCATCGTTGGACGCAATGCAGCGCCAGCAATCGCCTCTGCATCGTTTTTTTGACGCTCCACAAACGGGGTGACGCAAACAGGCAGGACAAGACGCGTTTCATGATCTAGATTGCCAATCTCGCGACCCTGAAAAGGCGGAAGTGGTGCAAGCTTACAGCGCAACACTACGATCAGGAATATCTGCCAAAACGGCCAAAAGCTGCGGACGCGAAAGCCTCTTGCAAAAGCCCCCTGAACCGTCAGGTAACGCGCCGTTAAGCTGAAAACTCTGTTTTGCCAAATCAATTCCGATAAAGAACAAACTCCATGCGGTCCCACCAAGGGTGATTGTGGTTGGAAGGTCCGACAGAAGTGCGACTGAAAAGACGGTCATATTCGCTATGGGATGTTCAAAGCCTGCCGCGATAACTGCATAAAGGCAGAACCAGATGATGGCGATCTTTGCCATGTCGCTGCTTTTGCGTGCCGCGGTCCAGATTGCGAGACACACCAACCCATTACATAAAAGACCGTTCAAGAAGAGCGTTGTCGGTGTACCGTGCATCTTCTTTTGGGCAAACGAGTGGATCAACGACTTGCCTTCGACGCCCAGAATTGCGCCACCGCCGTACACAAAACAAACCGAGAGCAAAACCGCGCCAATTAAATTTCCGCCCCAACTTACGTCCCAGCATTTGGCAAGATCATCCAACCCCGTGCGATGGGTCAAAAGGCCGTGTATCATATACATACTATGACCACTGAATAACTCTGATCCCACAAAATACGGTGCATACCGGGCCAAGCCAAGGCAAGCGGTAGCCCCCAAGGCAAGCGGGAGTGTTATGAACTTCACAAAATGCATTCTCTAATCGATTAACGCTCCATCCAGCGATCGGGGAAGCATCCCCCCAAAAGCACTGTCACAATTCCAAAAACCACCGCCACATCAACCACTTTTTGGGCAGTGATACGTGTTGACCCAGCACAAACCCTGCCGCGCCAAGCAGTGGGAACTGAACCAACATGCGTATAATAGGACTTTTGGAAACCCATGGCTGAACGGCAATTGTTGTTGCGAAAAGGTCGCCAGAAAGTAGAAGAACCCGTTCTCTCATTTTATAACCACGCTTGTGATCTGTCCAAGGGCATCCGTATCGAAGACACCTGAGTGGCACCCGTCAGGATCGATCCCCAGCACGGCTGTGTTATGCTGAAACCCGCGCCATACTTCTGGAAATACAATAACATTGAAAACCCATTGAACGGTTTCGCGTTGTTCTGCGTCAACCCGCGCAACGACCCAAGGACCCCCACTTGCCGTGTGAAGCTCGGCATAGTCGCTGAGCGCTTCGAGCGTATCGTTGCGCGTATCAAAACTGACAGAGATCATGCGTATATTCTTGCCAGATTGCATGAGGTTGTCATGGAGATCAGCAAAATCACCGCCAGCGACCTGACATATCGTTGGACAGGTTGTGTAAATAAACTCAATCAGGACAAATTCATCTGATTGTGGGCGCAGGAATTGGTCGGTCCCGTTCTTATCTTCAAATATAATGTCTGGAACGTGGGGGCGATGTTTTTGCCACCGCTACCCGCCGCGCGCCTTCTGCTGTAAACGCCGTTAACCCATCCTTTGCATGAGTGAGACCGGCGATGCCCATTGGGACAGCACCGATTGTGAGTGTCACAGACGGCACCCCTTTACCTTCGGCCGCTAATAACTGGCAATATACCCGACAACAAACAGCGTCGTTCCAAGAAACACCTCTGCAGCAAAGGCAGTCACAATTTGGCTTTGCAATTGCCACTGTTCATAGTGAACCGCGCACCGGCGCGGGATCGAGCTTGCACCGAACCACAAAACATCAGGACAAAATCAGCCCCGCCTGCCACATAAGCCTGAAAGGCAAAGCGGTCCAAGCTTGATTGCTTTTCACGTGATGGGTCGCGCACCAATCAAGCCGCAGAACCAAAGGCCGCCGTAACCTCACCCAGCAGCAAATAGATATGAAAGTGACCTCGCACCCACGGGGTGTTGTGCATCAGCTTGTTCACCGACACCATGCCCGATCATCGCAGGAACCACACCAAGATCCCAGTCACCAACGCCAAGTATCAACAGCTTTGACGCCAAGTCCCGCTTCATACCAGACCCTTTGACGTATGGGGCAGTTGAGAAAACCGTGGCTGCGATCAAAGGTTCACCAGATGCATAAGTTACAATCAATCCGGTTGCCATTGCTCAGGCCGGCATAGTCATATCTTGCACTAGATGGAGGAAGTAGACCGCCTGAACAAGGATTACCACGGCAGCCCATGCGATCGCGAACAAACATGGCGTTTTCCAAGGCTTTCCGGTGTACTCTGGGACCAGTTCATAGAGGGCTTTGATGGCCATATAGATTTTGGCATTGATAAAAACATGTTCAAAAAGTAAATGGCGTTCTTTGCCAACAAGGCGTCCACGGCAAAGCTTGGTATCAGAAAGTTAACGATTCTGGCGACCAAAACGATTGCGCCAAAGACAATCCCGACAGAGTTAAAGAGCAGCACGATTGAAGCCGCAATACATGTTGGCGGAGGGGCTGTTTTACGGTCTCCACTGATAATAAACGTCCAACCAAGACCACCGAATAAACCTTTAAGGGGTTTGGAAATCTTATAAGCGATCTCCAATTAGTAGATCAGAAATCCAACCCAGAGCAGAAGATAGCCCACACAAAAGGCAACGGCCGCACCAAGCT
>Ga0209199_1001328_pt1 | contig 30080 bp, 37 predicted proteins | sample COGITO_mtgs_1105_7_FD_184805 | JGI IMG/M metagenome (GOLD analysis project Ga0209199, IMG submission 184805) | Pelagic marine microbial communities from North Sea - COGITO_mtgs_110523 (SPAdes) (version 2) | ecosystem: Environmental > Aquatic > Marine > Epipelagic ...
ATCTAGACTGTTGTGAACTTCTGTTGCCATAGCTGTCATGAAGGGGTTGATACGATCATGCTTATTTTTAAACATAATAATTGTCTTGTTCTTCATGTGGCTAAACATGACCTCACAAGCTGTACCCTGACCCTTAGCCTTTGGATGATTACGCATATCAACTAACAAAATCTCACATCGTGCGATGTCTCTGAGATCTTGCTTAAATATACGCTTAGCGATATTACTCTCTAGCCCCTTATCATCTAAGAGTTGTTCGTGAAAAGAAATCCTACGAGAGGGGTCTAGGAATTCAATATCATGGTCTGACAGTACTTGCCCCGCATAAGTTCTCCATTCTTTCATTTCTTTACCTGAGAAACCAGCCATAGGGCCAGCTAGGTATACACCTTTAAGTAGTTTCATTCTTCTTCCCCTTCAGTAATGTTCGTAAACCTAATCCAGACATTCCCATCTCCAAAGTCTTCTACGACATACCAGTCAGAGTTACCCTTGTCAATTATAGTGTCTAGCCAGTTAAAGAAATCTTCACGTTTCATGCTTCTTCTCCAAATACTTCTTTCCACTCTTTAGGTGTTATTCCTGAGACTATAAACTCTCTTTCTCCAGAGCTTAATTGAGGGAATGCCTTTTGTACTAAGTCTCCGTTTTTCCAGCTAAAGTATTGTTCTTCCGTGATGTCAAGGTCCATTTCATTAATCTTACCCGAGATTATGCTTCTCTTAGAAAGTCTCATAATAGTTCTCCATTTGGTAAAAAAGGCCACCCCCGTAGGGATGACCGATTATTTCGATTCTTATTTTTAGAAGTCTAATTCGTCAATTTCATCAGATATCATGTCAGTGTCAACCTCTTGATTATCTGCTAGCTTATTGACCTTAAACTCTGTAGGAGCAAAGCCGCCTTCTTTTGGACGGGGTGTGTATTCATTTAGTGTAGTAATCTGAACCCCCATAAGCATTGAGGCAATACCTTCTTTGCCTGAGACCTTATAATCATACTGGAATATAGAAAGGTTAGCGATAGAACCATTACCAATAGTTGAAGGATTAACCGGAGACAAGTCCCCAGCAACAACGTTTACAGGGGCCATATCTGAACCATCACGCTTCTTAGACTTCTTCTTAAGATTTGCACGATAGAAGACACCCTCGTCATTTTCATCAGGGGTTACTCGAAGGTTGTTATCCTTCCACTCTTTAGCCACAGCCTTGTCTTTAGTACGAATTTGAACTTCCCAAGTTGGGTTATCTTTGTCAAAGCGGGAGTTAGGGTTAGCAGGATCCAACTTAGCAAAGTATAGTTCAACGTTAGACAAGATGATTGTGTTATTAGCCATAATATTTCTTCCTTTTGGGATATATTTGAGATTTATATTGTGTGTGTTTTGGACTGTTTAGTCATAAGGGGTCACTATTTTTGTCCTTATTTTAATCGACAAAAGACCAAGTTCCATAGTCTTCTACGTAAAGCTCCCCGTAGAACTCCTCATCTGTATCGGGGAACACTAGACACTGTACGCATTCAATTTGATTGTCTTCATAAGTAATCCCAGTAATTTTAACTGGATTTACCTCTCCTTCAAAGCTCACATACATCTTTGAATTTACGTTAAGCGAAGGCATATTCGGATTCAATGATTCTTGAGACATTTAAGTTTCCTTTTTCTGGTATAAGGTGTTCTGCTCCCATTTGGGACATAATGTGAGTTAGGGGGTCCATATCGTATAGCTCAACAAACTTATGTCGAACATGCTCAAACATGTGGCCCATATTACCCGCATGACAGCCAAATGAGTCATGCACAACGGTTACTTCATAGTCTGCATCGTGTACTACCATAGTTAGGTGAACGGCATCTAGACTGTGTACGATGTTAGGTGAGGCACCTGTCTTTTGTTTAGACTTCTTAAGAGTTGCCTCCTTCCAGAGCTGTATGTTGATACGAAGGGTATCTTCCCCGTAAGAGAGCTTAACTCGTTTAGTTTCAGGCTCACGATACGAGTGAACAAAGGGGAATTCTGTTATGATCTGTTTGTAAGCAATAGGAACATTTTTCTCATTCTCTTGTACAGCCAGCTTTTCAAACATTCCTAACATTTTAGCAGGTCCAAGTAACTTTTCATAGCACAAGCTATGAACTACTCTACCAAGCTTATAACCCCAAGAGTCGTGCATGTCACGATGGTACTCCGACAAGTCACGGGTATCATCTATGATTTGTTGACCCATACCTCGCTCAGTGCCGCCGTAGGCTAGTGTCATTACATTACGCTTGAGTGTTTTACGCCATATCTTCTTGTCTGTGATTTTAGACCAGTAAATAGGCATAGAGTCTTGTATGTACTGATAGTTGTGGTTTTTAAACTTACCGAAGGCTTGCCAAGCAAGTCTGCTCCTTTCTGTTCTTTCGGGAACACTCCTTAGATTGTTTAAGGTTTCTCTCCACTCTAAAAAGAAGATATCAAACTTATCTTTGTCAGATTGTTTAACTTCCTCTAATAGTTTCCCTACCTTGGTTATAGCGTGTTCTGCTATAAACATGTAAACATCTCCCGGAATGTCTTGAGGTACTAAATTTACCAATGGTGCGATCTCTTCATCTTGAGACATAGCTACCAAGTGTTGAACACCATTGTTTGAACCATCAATATATATGGGAAGACAAGAGGGGAAGTCAGCAGGATCTTTATGAACACCCCACTCAGCTATATCCTCTAACTCTTTACAACAGGCAAGAAAGCAGAGGGGTTTGTCTGCATCCATCCAATCATCATTCTTAATAGGGTCAGCAACATAAGAGCATAGAGTTCTAAAGTTGTCCTCGACCCACTTAACTCGGTCATCTAAAGAAACTTTGTCATTACCCCACATATTAGCGGTATGAACACAAAGCCAGTAGAAACCATTCTCCCCTAAAGGTACGGGGGTGTCAAGCAGTAAAAGCCCCTTGGCGTTGTCTGAGGATTGTTCATGTAAAAACGCAGTATTGGGATATATGCGACCACGAAAGTCAACATTATACAGATGATAAAAGGCATTATCTTTGTTTCTTTCTGCTAGAGCTTCTATGGCATTTATCTCGATTAGGAGTGAAGCCTTCTTTTCACGATCAACTTCCTTAGAGTACTTAAACGGGGTCTTTTTAAGATTACGTGTTTTCTTGAACACATCAAACACAAAAGGATTAATCCGCCAAGCAGTATTTCCTAATTTGTTTAGTGTGTCAATTAGGTAGGTCATATCGTTGTGTTTAACCTGCCGTATTGCATCTTCATGCGCATGTTTAATTAGTTTAACACCTGTGTCAGGGTGTAAAAACTTGTTATACTCCCATTTCTTTGGAGCCTTTGTCATAGGGAATAGATCCACATTGTCAGTATTTATTAAGGACATTAACTCTTTAATAGCGTCCATATTTCTGACTTGTATGTAATAGGTGGGGTGCTTATCTCTCTTCCCTTTGTTGTTCTTCCTATGTTCTCCTCTGTATGATAATATGTTTGTTTCGAAGTATGATATTAGAACACACCAACCGATATGGCAAGCTTGTACTGGGTCATCAGATAGTTTCTCCCTACGCATAATTACGCTGCCTATATTCTTAATTACAGCCGAGAGGGGAGACTGCCTTTCAATTGCTTGTAGAATGTCTCCGTAAGTAAGTTCAATTAGATAGGTAGGGCAGATGTTAGCAATGGCGTAAGCTTGATTGCGTTTATCTACAGTACCATCTTTACTAAGCATTGCTTGTTGTCGGAAACGTAAGTCCTCAGATAGTAGTTCTATTGTTGTCATAGTCATTCCTTTTACTTGTGGACTGGGTACGTAAATACTCCACTTTTTAGGACGTAATAACTATTTACTTGACAATCCCTGCTGCATAAAGCAAAACAGATACGCAAATAAATAGTGTGATCATAATATAGTTCTCTTTTCAAAAAAAAATTAGGGTAAAAAGGCCCCACCACCCCGAAGGGTAGCGGGGAAGTTAATATTATTTAGTTTTAGAAAATCCTTTACGAGCAACAAGAGAGACAAGATAGCGACCACGAGGTGTAGAAGTTGAATAGTTAATTACCTTACCTGATCCGTCCAACCAAGTTTCTCGTACACTCTTAGAACCTTGAACATAAGTGAAGGCTGCGGAAGTTGTTGCATGTGTGATTGTAGTTGTCATGATATATTCTCCATATGGGGGTTAAGAGCTTAATGCTCAGTGATGCAGCCTCGTAAGGCTACACTTCGAAACATTAATCCTCTAGTGTTTCTGGGTGTTCTTCATACTCAACATCAAGTTTGACTGGTTCGTAGGTATGCCCCCACTTTTCGTCAATTTGCTTTACAAGCTCTTTGAAAGAGATTTCTTTCATAAACTCCGGTGACTTACGATATTCAGAATTGGTCATGAGTTAGTCCTTTCGATTTCTTCATTATAGAGGGTGGAAAGTCCCCACTATTTATGGGGAGTTTCGTTAGTGTAGAAAAGATGATTACCAATCTGTCCATCAAACTTGTAGTGTGATTTCCAAAATGGCGAGACATCCACAGAGTGGTAGTGTGTTGATGAGATGCCAATTAGATTAGTAGACCCATCCAAGATGCTAATTGATAGCTCTGTGATCTCCCCCCAGGCCTGACGGTCTAAATAGGACATACGGGAAGGGTTGTCGTGTTTACCATCGTGGGTCCACGAAAATTGTTTACCTTCCCAAACCACATCACAGATATTATCGGGATAGCGTTTGTCTTTAACACGGTTAAGAGTTACCTCTGCTACTGCAAGTTGCCCTGTTATTTTTTCGTGACGGGCTTCAAAGAATATGTTTAAGGCCAAACAGGCCGCTGCTGTCATAATCATAGTCTGTTCTCCTCTATTTCAGTATACCACCATTCGTATAGTAAGTTATCAACTTCTTCTAGTTGTTTACCTTGGGGAGTCCATTGATTGCCATCCCAATCAGTGATATTGATAATAGCAAATTCTGGACCTTCTACAACTTCTATTTCGGCAGGTTCATTCCATGTACCACGATGTCGAATGACAACGCCGTAATCAACCATTTCAGCGTTAAGTGTACAGTCAAGGCCATCGATAAAAAGTTCAAGTTCTACTTTCATTTTGTTGCTCCTTTGGCTTTAATTTGTTTTGATTATTCTTTTTATAGATCATAACTATGACGGAAAGTATGTCTATCAAAAAGAAACCAATATAGCTGCCTACTCTTTGTTCTCCCGCAAGAATGGCGATAGAAAAGAACAAGACCCCTAGTATGTTAATAGCAGCGTTCACCCCTAAGAAGGTTGAACCTGTCAGACGCTTACCTACTTCTACTATAACGCCTCTTACTAGTATACCTGCAAGTATTTCAACAAACATTATATTCTCCAATTTTATTAGATTCAGGAGAGACTATTTAGTGCTATACCTAAAAGATACAGTACAAAATAGTCTCGGAAAGCCCGTACAATTCATACGGCAATGACTTTAGCTTCTTCAACAAAGCAAGATACTCTGTTTTCAAAGTAATCACGAGGCAAAACCCACTCTGAGAAAGTCCCATGATTAGCATCGCCCTCACATACTCCTTTGTAGTGCTGGAAGTGTGGTGGCAGGTCATCCATTACAATTTCTACTACAGCACCCTTAGAGTACTTAGCAGCATTTTTAAAAGAATCAGTCCAGTGAGTAACTTCACGGGTCTGTTTTTCTTTTGCAAGTTCGTGTGCTTCACGTTGGCATGTGCCACGGTAAAATTTAAACATGATGGTCTCCTTTAAAAGGCTGGGGCTGAGTAGTAAAACAATATTGCGCCAGCGATAATTGATAGTGTATAGCCCAAGATAGTAGCTGTGACGAGTACGGTAAAAGTAGTCGAGATAGCTTGTTTCATTTTAGTCTCCATTTAGGTTTCTTCATTATAGAGGAGGTAAAACCCCCACTTTTTTAGTCACAAAGCCCGTACAATTCTGTAGTAATGGGGCCACCGTAGCAGCCCCACGTAATATTTTACCCGGTGACTGAGTTGTATACACAGGATGCATAAAACCCAGCAGTACCAATTACAGGCGCAGACAGTACACTAGCAGCGGCAATTGCTGGTATGGTAGATCCAGTCAAAACCGCCCCTGAAGTAGCTCCTGCGTATCCTACAACCCCTGCAGCGCCTATTACAGGAGACGCAGCAATTGCAGCAATACCGATTGCTACTGCGGAAACAGCGCCCACGCCGACACCAATCGCGATATCTGCACCAGAGCACTCTACGGTATTTTCAATCGGTGTGAGTGTGTATTGTTTTTCTGCGTATGCGGTAGAAGCAAATAATATAGTAGCGATAGTAATTACGATATTTTTCATGATAGTCTCCATTTGGTTTCTTCTATTATAGAGGGGGCAAAACCCCCACTTTTTTGGCTATTTTATGCTATTTTTGATCAAAATAGTACCAAATTTGATAAAAAAGGGACACCCGTAGGTATCCCAATTTATTATTTTTTATTCCACGATTTACGATTTTTATTATTCATAGATCGTGTTGTCGGCTTTAAATTGCTTGGACGGTTGTCCGAGCGCTTCCGATTCTTGTGATCCAGCTCTTTTTTGACTGGTTTTTTAGTTGACATCTCTTTTACAATACGGTGTACATAAACAGCTTTTCCGTCTATCCGCACAGTCTTGTAACCGTCACCATGATTAGTGCCAGCTTCGGATCCTGCAGCTTTTCTGCCACGAGATTCTTTCCAATAGAGCTTGCCGCCCTTCCGAGTAAATAGTTTATCCCATTTCTTCATTATAGAGGTCCAATTTCTCCCACTTTATTGTACGGGCTTTGTGTAGAGGCCATCTCCTAAAAGATGACCCCTAATACTATCGTCTGTAGTTAGCTTCTTTGTTTTTTGAGAGTTAACACCTGAAGTGATCTGTGGAATCATCTTAACAATCTCCTGACGAGTTTGTCTTGATACGTCACCTGTAATATTGATGTTAAATGATTGGCTTGTACTTTGGTTATTGTTAGCACGAGCAACATCGTTCTTAGAAAGAACAACTTCTCCAGGAGTCAGCATGGCAGGAACAGAGTCCTTACCTGCCTGTGATGTCATAGTGTTAGGTACTATTCCACCTTGAGAGAACCCAAACCAACCAGCAACACTGCTAAAAATACCTCCAAGACCAGAAGCCGATCCTGCAGCACCTCCCATGTTAAAGATGTCGGTTAGACCCTTGAACATAGAATCAAAGTCTATATCTTTAGTTATGGCATCAGCCATCCCCGAGGCAAAGTTATTAATAATAGACGATGTAACTGTGTCAAGAAGACCATGCATAACACCCTTCCAATCACCAGTATGTAGTACTTCAGAAATAGCCCCCGATAAATTTTGATTGAAGCTAGACTTTAGCTCTTCGGTTGCTTTCTCTCGCTCTTTTGCGTCATCGTCCGACATAGCCTTTTTGACTTGCTGTTGCATTTCTTCAGTAAGTTCAGCCATAGTTTCGTCTAGCTTGCCAAGCTGTTCAAGCACAGAAATCATTTCCATAGCAAGCTTAGTGTCACCCCGAGCAAAAGAGTCACGAATTTCCTGGGACGCCTTGCCAACAAAACCACCTTGAGAGAACCTAGGCAGGATACCTTGATTTAACAAGTTTAATTTAGCCTTACCTAGCATCTTAACAGCAGAGGCTTTTATAACGTATTCGCCATTAGAAAGCAAGGCAGGAATATCATCTGAGGTTCCAGTGCCTGGCCCGGAGATATAACCGCCGTTAGCTTGCTGGAGCATTTCTCCATTAACAAATGTTGGGGTTACTCCTCTTCTTTCGAGTTCTAGGCTAAGTCTATCTAAGGCATCTACAAGAGTATTAACCCCCAAGTTAGCGCCAAAGAAGTCTAAAGTACTACCAAAGGCTCCCATTTCATCGGTTCGCCTTTGCAGCTCGTCAGCTATTCTTGCGCCAGTGATCTGCAGCAGGTCTGAATCGCTGCTTATTTTGCCAGCGCTATCAGCTAAGTAAAACGCCTGATCAAAAATTTCCCTTCTAGCAGCCTCCGTATCACCCGCTGCTTCTAGCTTTCCTATGTCTTCTTCACGTTGCCGCCGCAGAACTGAGTTTTTAGCTTCAATCTTATCTTGCATTCCTTGTAGGACGGTGCCTACAGCAAGGCCAACGGCTAGGGCTGCAGCTACAACAAGCGCACCTTTCATGGCTTTGCCCACGTTTTTACCGATTGCATCGCCTAAAGCGTCTGTTGCCTTCGTAATCTTTGGATTTGTTTTTAGTTCAAGTATCCCAGTTTCGATAGCGCTGGCAGCTTTTGTTTTAAGCTTCTTCTTAAAGCTGTCTCCAAAAATAAACCCGGCAACTTTGCCGCCCATTCCAAATAAGGCTTTTGTTAATGTAGGGGCAAATACAAAACCAGTAGCTACCGCTAATAAAGCAGCGGCTATGTTATCTGCTATTTTGTTATCAAAATCTTCACCAAAAAATCCATCTACTAAGCCTTCACCAGCCTGTTTAAGAATAGATGAAATACCCGCAATAATATCGGATAAGATACCCCCTTCTCCGGAAGATAAAAGAGATCTAAATGCCTCACCCCAGCCCTTGCCTGTTTGTCTAACAGCCTCCATAAACTCTGCATCATCTGTATTGAGAGCAGCGGCAGCTACCAGACCTCCGATAATGCCTTTGCGGATAGAACCTTTAAGTAAATCCGGCTTAAATACAAGAGCTAAACCAGCAGAGACTGCTGCCGATAATGCTGCTTGGTTTTCTTCAAAATAATCCTCTACGCCTTGTTTTATGTCTTCAAAGTTAATTGCAATTTTTGCTGCTGTGCTTTTTATTAATATTACTACGGGATTGGCTGCAATAGCATCAATTGTAACATTATACGCATTTTTAATAGCATCCATTGCTGCCGTAAAGGAAGTTTTAATTTTATCAAAAGTAGGATAAGTTTGTGCATCTTCGTCTGAAATTCCAATTACAAAATTATCGTAGGACTGCCCCATATTTGCTATTGCAGCATCAAAATTAGATTTTAACTTTCCAGAAAAACTGTCATCCACAGGTTCCGCTGCACCAACGTCTACTAAGAAGCCTTTCCAAGATTTGTTCATGCCTTCGATAGCAGTTGACCATTCTTGGCTTACAACGTCTGTAAATGTATTTTCTGCCGTAGGTCTTTTCGTATCAATATAGTCAATAAGAGACCCCCATCGAGTCTCAATGTTTGAGATGGCAGTATCCCAACCAGTAGTTAGAGATTCCGTAAAAGTAGAGTCTGACTTGGGTTTCTTTGAGTCAACATAGTCAACTAAACTGCCCCAACTTGTTTTAAGGCCTTCTATAGTATTGTCAAAAGCAGTCTTAATATCTTCATCTAATATTGTTGGATCTGCTTTTACAGTTTCAAAGTATGCTACTAGCTCCGCCCACTTTTCCGTAGCGGCTTTATTTAATTGAATAGCGGCAGCAATAAAACTGTCTTTAAAAGATGTAAACCAGCGGAGGGGTTTTTTCAGAAAAGTACTAATGTCAGTACCAAAGGTCATTTTCTGACCCGGCTCTTTATGGCTATCAAAAAACATACCTGTATAGGCAGAGTTTATAAACAACCTCCCTATAAGAGCCTCAAATATCTCAATAACGTTATCTTTAAAGGCTGTAAATTTAGCTACAGCCGCAGTAATCCCGGTAAACATCCCTGCAGTGCTAAAGGTAAACCTAGGTTCAATTTCTATTTCATCCCCAAAAGCATCGTATGTCTTTTGGCTTTCAAATAGGCTTGAGAAAGCTTCTGATATCAGGCTTTTGCCTTTTTCAAAGGTGCTTATAATACTATCTATAATACCGTTGGCAAAAGCACTTGCATCAAACTCTCTGCTAAATAAGTCTTTGAATCCTTGAAAGAAGTCTTTAGCCTGTGACTCTACAATAAGGAAGGCTAGTTTAGCTTGGAGTGACCATTTCTCAATATTTTCACCTACAAACCTAAAGGCATTAGTTAGTAGTAGAAGTTTATCTTTGAAGGCATCGGAGAATCCAGCAACTTTATCAAACTCGGCTATTGCTCGGGTTAGCTCATTTTGCATTACCGTAGCAAACTCGCCAGTAGTAAATTCGAGTGTTGCAAATTCATCGTTAATCTTTTGAGCACCACTGAGTAGAGAATCATAAACAGCGTCTGCGGTGACTCTACCTGCCATGGCTTCTTCACGAAGCTTACCAAAAGGAATTTCCATTCCTTCAGCAATAGCTTGAGCTAGCCTTGGCATCTGTTCGAGTACAGAGTTAAGTTCTTGCCCACGTAGCTGACCAGAGGCAAGACCTTGCCCTAACTGCACAATAGCAGCTTTAGCAGACTCAGCGCCGGATCCTGAGATAACGGCTGCTTTCTGAACAGCCTCGGTAACTTTAAGAAGTTCTTCTACAGGCTTATTACCATCCCGTAAAGCTAGACCAAAACGGTTAAAGGTTTCTGCAGCCGCATCAATACTGCCGCCAGAACGAGCAGCAACGTCAAAGAGGGCCTTAACTGTTTGGGATGTCTTTGCAGCATCTCTAGTTACAAGATTAACCCTGTTATTTAGGCTAGTCATGGCGTCAGACGCTGAGTTTATGCCCCTTGTAATTCCTGTACCAGCAAATACGGCGGTAAGCCCAAGCGCCATCCGCTGAAATGTCTTGGTAATTTGAGCAGCCTGGTTTTCAAGGCCCTTTAGAGACTGGCCTGTACGTCTAATTTCCTGTTGGGCTTGCTTTGCATTAGCACGTACCCGAATCTCTACACCACTCATGTAGTACTCCTTTTTGTAAAAAAATGCCCCCAACAGTAATACTCGTATTTCGAGTTACCATCAGGGGCATAAATTATACAGGGGTTATTAAACCAATTCTTGATAGCGTCTGTTCAATAAAATAACTAGGCGCTTGTTGTGAGTGACCCCTATTCAATACGTCAATATATTCGACTTGGTTAAATATAGTTCCACTAAGGAATTTTCCTCTACGAGTTAAGTCAATCTCTGATTGCCAACCCTTACGGGCCTTTCCTGTTCTTACAGGAGTAACCACTTTTAGTTGTTCTGTACCGTACTTGATAAGTCCGGTTATTTCTAAGTTACCGAGAGCAACAATTTCGTCTTCAATTCGCCGCATCTCACGTTCAAAGTTTACTACTTTTAAAGAGATTTGTGTCATTTATTGTTTATCCACGGGGGTACCCACTTAGAATCATCCCCTCCCTTGGCTTCTAGCATCATTTCTAGAAACTTTCCTTTGGGAAGTGCTTTAACTTCGGCAGGGATTCCCTCTTTAAGTTGTTTAAGAGAGGCAAACAAATCTTCGGGTTTACCCTTGTATCCAGCTACTTGCAGTAGCATTGCAGTACGTTGATCTTCTCTCCAGCCATAAGGCCTTCGCTTAAAGTAACGGCCCCAACCTGCCAATTCTGACTGGGGCATTTCTTCAAGAATCTTGTATACAGGCATACCGAGGAGAAACGCTATCTCAAAAAGGTTCTCTTCGGTACTGGTTAGTTTCCCTCAGTTCCTCCGAGACCTGATAGACGCATGATATGCTCGGACAGGGCCGTTAGTTCTGAAATGGGAAACGTATTAAAATCTTCATCGGTAAGTTCTTCTGCCCCGACAACGGCAATCTTAGTGATGTCACAAAGGAGTCGTAGTTGAGCCTGTTCGTCTTTACTGTCTGCAGCAGTATTAATAACTTTTTGCAGCTCTAGTACTTGACCAACAGTTAGCTTTCGGACTTCTACTTCGTCATCCATAAAGGGTACTTTTTCTGTTAGTGATTTTCCAACAAGATGTTTCATTGATTTTATCCTAATTTATCTTTATCTGTAAATAATTCTGAGTTTTCAGCCTGAAAGTCATCAAGCATTTTACGTACTGTGTGCAATACTGAAAGTGTTTCCATGATTTCTTGACCAGCTTTGGTGTCCTGATCAAAGTCTTGGAATCGTTCAAAACTCTTTCTAATACTAATATCAACACTACGCCGCATATGGCGAAAAGTAGTACGCATTACGAATGATTTGCTAAAGGGTTTATCCATTGTAATGTTTCCTTGAGGGGTAGGAGGCTCCCGAAGGAACCCCCTAGTTATTTTAGGCTGCAGCAAGTGTTGCTGGGCCAACAAAGTCAGTTTGAGCTGACAAGGTGATGGTTGCAGTTGTTGCGTCTGTCAAAGCTGGGTTAACCAAGATAGCTTCTACTTTACCTGTAAAGTAAAACTCAGTATTGTCAATTGCAAGAGTTGCTTGACCTGTAGCTTCGGCTTCAGTAACTGGTGTTGCTGCCATCATAAAGCGGAATACTTTTGGATTCCCGTCAATCAAGGCGTGGAAAGCTTGCATGTCTTCCGCAACGTAGTTTACTGTAATTTCAAGGCTTGGGGCGTCAGCCTGACCTTGAACCTGTGACGATGTCTTTTGACCATAAACAGGAACGTTTACGATGTTTGCAGGAGTACCGATTGAAGGGAATTCCCGAACAGAAGGCATACGTAATACGTCAGTACCTGCAGTGCCAGAGGCGTACAAGGCTGCGTATTCGGCAGAGGTATCCGTTCCAGCAGGAATAGTCCCTGTAAAGACGTCAAGGTAAGTAAAAATACCCGCGCCCAGTGATGAAATATGTGCCATTTGTTATTCTCCGTATTTGGTAAATGGAATGAAGTAGGATGCGCTATAAAGCGAATTGTTAGAAGGGTCCAACCCTTCCATTGTTAAGTATGATGTTCCAAGGCTTGTGCCGTTGGGCAGTGTTTTGTTTTGAAGTACAATGTCTAGTAAGTCAGCAATAGCCATGAGTCGCCCTTGACCCCCACCTGCTTTTACAAACATTTTTACTGCAATTAAACCTTCTGTCTTTTTCTTGTCATCGTAGGCATAGTTGCTACTTGAGCTTGGTAGAACATTCAGTCGAATAAACTCCTGAACATTTGAACCTATACTACCTTGGTAGTTTGTAGGGAATGTGGGTATGCTATTAGCATCCCACGTTGCTCCACCAAATACTTGTTCTATGTCAGCTAATACATCATCAAACATTACGATCTCTCCTTAACAAGTATTGCGGTTACTGTGAAACCATTATCAGAGTAATCTGCAATATTGTAGACATCAGTGCCTACAGTCAAGGTATCGTAAACTGACAAGTCTGGGCCGAATTTCATAAGCGCCTCTACAGTAAACCCATCACCAGAAGGCTTTTTGGTAGACTGTATAATAACCTCTACAGAAGAGGTTGAAGCGGAAGAAACTACGTCCCGACTAGCAAAATCATAGTTAGAAACCCTCCGAGAAGAGAGTGTTCCAGTAACAACTAAATCCCCTACAGCTGTAAAAGCTTTATCTACAGCAGCACGAATTTTAGCGTTTAGTGACATTAATTTGCCCTCCACCACCCCGAGCCTGGCCCGGAAGTGCCTCTGCGGATTAATGGCCTGATTGGCTTCATAACTACAGAGGGGGAAATAGAGGTTCTAGTGACATCGCTATTACTATCAGTAAGGCTAATGGAACCTACGGAGATACTCTCAAAAGTTTGAGTAGTACCTGCCAGTAGATCCTCATTATTTACTAGGTGTAATGCTTGTTCATAGACAGCGGTTTTAACACGACTTGGTATTTCGTTTTGTGCTATTGTAACCTGAAGACCTAAGCGATCATCATTATAGATAGCATTTTTACGAGGCCAAGCTAAAGCCTGAGAGGAACTAACAGCAGACCCAATCCAAGCATGATTATCTACTAGTTGACTAGCAGTAACCAAAGCTTGCTCCTTGATCTCGTCTGTAGCAGAAGTCCATTCGGCACTGTCAATACGAGTCTCAAAGTATGTATCAGCATCTGCTATTTCTACATAACTGTTTGTATTAAGTACAAGTGCCATTAGTTCACTCTCTTATCATAATTAAGCGTGGAAGATAGGCAGGATGCCCAAGTTCAATGCGTCCATTTTACGTGCATACGAAGCGGCTGCGCCCATAGTTGCGTTAGTTGAGAAGGCAGTAGTTGAGCCAGCCCAGTCATAACCCATTGGGTGCATTGCGTAGCCCCAGCGATACCAAACGTTAGTAGAACCGCCACCCATGTAAGATGCCGCTGCACGGTCAACTTCAACAGGTGTTGGGATTGGCATAGCAGCAGAAGCTACAGAACCTGGCTTGATGATGAAAGTGGTCTTTGTGGAGACAGCATTCACTTCAGCTTCAGCGCCCAAGTTACCTTGGTTTGCACGAGTCATGATCAAGCGGAATTTACCACCGAAGATTGTTGTGAACTCGATGTTACCTTCAGTAACGGTTGTTTCGTCAACCAAGTTAGCAGCACGCATTTCAGCCATAACTTCAGGAGAAGTAACCATGTACATGAAATCTGGTTCGTAATCTTTGAATGCAGCACCGATAGAACGGAACAAACGCTCACCACGGGCAGCGCCCATTGCAGTAGAGTCAAAGAGTTTACGTGCATCAGAAGCGCCAGTTGCGGCAGCGCCGTGAAGGCCAGCAGCGTTTACGTCAACAAAGGAGCCAACACCAGCGGTGTCAGCGTCTGTGTCAAAGTCTACGATACCGGAAGTTGTGCCGAGGCTAACTTCGTGAGCAGCAACACCTTTGAGGACACTCAAGAGAGCGTCATGTTCGTCTTGCGCACGTACTTCAGCAAAGTCACGGGCAATTTTAGCAAGGCCATCAGCTTTAGAAACTACTTCTTGCATGTTAACTTGCTCTGCACCGAATGTACGAACAGTCTTAACAAAATCAGCAACGTCTGTAGACATACCTGTGTATGTACCGTCTGTAGCAGAAGACAAGGAAGCAACGTTTACGGTTGCTGAGAGTGGCTTGTACCAACGGAATTGACCGATGAAAGATTCGCCAGAAAGGTCGATACGCTGGTCAGCAGCAACGATACCTGTGCCATTCAGTTTCTTGGCAGTTGTGTATGCCTCGTCTGAGTAAGCGGAGATTGCCAGAGCGATATTCTGGAAGTCTGTATTTGTAATAGCCATTGTAGTTATTCCTTTAAAATGCTATAATAGTATAGTAATTAGTTTATAGGTTAAAGTTACCTAGTTTACCTTTTGCGGCAAGAGCTAGAATTTCTTGAGTAGTCATCTGTCCAATGGACTTTGCTACATCGGTTGAAGGCGCTCCAGCCGGATTGCCTGTACCTGCGCCCGAGTTAGATTTAACACGGAACAGGAATGAGTTATCTTCGGACTTAGCATAAGCTTCAACATAGTCACGAATATCTGAACCTGTAGAGTGTACCCACGCCCCTTCTTCGTTTTGGACCAACTGCTCTACGATTTCTCTACGAGCCATGTCACGGGATTTTTCGTTACGGAATTCCATACCTGCAAGTGCTTGGTTTAGTACGTTATCACGAGACAGTTTTGTATTCTGTTCTTCAAACGATGCCAACTTAGCACGAGCGTCTGCAAGTTCCATTTCTAGGGCTTCTTGAAGTTTACCTTCTTCCTTCATTCGGGCGATGGTGTCTTCTTTTGCTTTTGCCTCTAGATCAGCCTTTAGTTTAAGAGCTTCATCTCGCTCTGAGGCCATCCGGTCCATATTAGCTTTCATCTTGGCTAGACGTTGTTCAACAATAGCCTCAATGTCATCTTTTGGGGGTTCAGGGGTTTCTACTTTTTCAGCAGTAGTTTCCTCTGCGGGAGCTTCTACCACTTCTTCGTTTTCTACGATATTTTCTTCACTCATGATTTATCCTCTCTAGCACAGCTAGGGTTATATATGTAAATTTGTGTCACAGACACGGTTTATTCGTTAGGCCATAGCTATTACAAATATTATGGGCCAATACCATACCAGTCATTCCCCGCCTCAATAGGAGCTAGGATATCATCGTATGATAGAGCATCGGGTCCGGACTGCAGAAGTCCATCATCCTTAGCTCGTTGTAGGTATTTGCGATATGTCTCTCTGGACATACCAGACTGTCTCATCGCTTTGAGAGTCTTATCAATGGTGCCTTCCCTCAGTGCATCTGCATACAGCTGACGTAAAGCGCCTTTCGCAGTAACTGCGTCACCTAGGTTTGTAAAGAACGCATCGTGGATAGTTCCAGTGTCTACGTTATTCTCTCTCCCCCAAAGGTGGAATCTTCTTACAAGCACAGCATCATTACTATGATTACCGTTAACGCCCAAGCCAATAGCAGAATCTTGTATAGATTGCTCTGACATTAGCTTACCGTCACGGGAAGGTGCTTCGTATATGTTATAAACTTTCTGCCCAGTTATCGGGTCTGTAAAGTCTATTCTTACTTGTTCCTTGACACGATAACGTTGCATCATTGTTTTACCATCGAATGTTACCCAAGGGATATCAACCGACTCAGATTCACGAACATAGTCTTTCGCAACATCTTTCCAAAACTTAATGAACTTACCTGTAACAGGAACTTGTTCTTCGAGATGACCGGACATAATCTTAGATATCTTCTCAAAAACACGGGTACCTACAAGGTCGCCTGTTTCATCACGAAGTTTATATAAGAATGTGTGCATGTCTTCTGAACTCTTTACACCATCCCTAAACTCTGCCTTGGCAATGTCATGTAGGGACTCGGTAATAGGTTTGCCTTGTTTAGAGGCTAAAACCACATCTCTTTTGATATCACGCAGTTCGTCTATGCGTGTCCAATTCTTTCTATCCATTTCGAAGCTAATTTTAGCATCTATGGCTTTTCTAAACTTATCTACCTCTTTAGAGTCTATGGTTACTTTACCCTTTTTAGCAAGTACCTTGGCAAACGCATTAGCAACGTTAGCTGCTTTAGTTGCGTCACCCGCACCATAAAAAGTCACCATGTTCTGGTTCTTAGCTGCCTTCATTAGGTCAGACCAATCTAAGTCTAGATCTTGTAATTCAGGTATAGCAAGGAACTCAGGATCATTAACAGTTAGTTTAGCGATTTCATCGTATAGCCTTTGCTTCTCTTTAGTTTGTACAACATTAGATAAGTTAGCGGCTGCTTTGTCTCGGGTAGATAACGCAATGATTTGAGCACCAGACGAACTGGCATCGTTCTCAATCATCATTTTAGTTTTATAGGTTGAAAGCTTTTTAATATCTGCCGGACTCCAGCGAGCTTTATCAGTGTACATTTTACCATCCATATGGCGGTATATACGAGTGTATTCTAGAGCAAGCCTAGATACTTTCCCGATATGTTCATCATCTAAGCCCATTTGGTGTGTTTTAGAAATAAACTTTCTGACCTGACCTGCTCTTTGTGCTTTCTTGTCTAGCATATAGCTACCAAGCTCTAAGAGATCTTGTTCGATATCTTTAAAGGCATTTAGCCTTCCCTTAACGGTAAGAACCTCGGTAGCCTTTCCCGTAGCAGCACCAATCTGTGTCATAAGTTCTTCTACAGCGTCTGGTGTAACAGATACACCTTTAGCAGTATTTAAGAATGGCCTTACAGTCTCCCCCTTAGTAGGGGTTAGTAGTCCACGGTGATAAACACGCCCACGGAAATCAATTGAGGCGTCAACTGAAAAACCTTGATTTCTTTGTCTATGGAACTTGGCAGTAGCAAGTACCCCACGACCATCATTACCTCTAGCATCTATAAATAACTTCTTCCATTCGTTTTGTTCAAGTAACTTAGCATCACCAGTACGTTTGGCCTTAAAGTATATTACCTCTTCGGCAAAATCAAAAAAGTCATTATCAACCTGATATTTTACAGAGTTGGCATGGTTTAACATTTGAGCCATATCACGATCAATTTGTTTAGGATCATAGTCAGGGTATACCTTTTCAGATACAACGGGCATTTTAGTCTTGCGGCCCCTAGCATCATAGTACTCTTTTTCCCCGGCACGAGCATAAACTTTATCACGATCCTTGTAGACACCAAAGCGCCTAGCAGCACGAGATTTAGCATTGGCAATTTGAAGCTGTCTTAAATCACCGTCAATAATCTGGATCTGTTTAAACACGGAAGTTCCTCGAAGACTTTTGTCAGCAGCAGGTCTTCCTGTAATTAGGTCAATAGGGGCAGACGTCCCAGAGTCTCTAAATACATCTGTTCTTATAATCTTTTGCTTCTCTAAGCTTTCTAAAATACGAGAACCATCTTTGTGAAATTCCTTAAGAGTTTTAGACCGGAAAGGGTTTAAGTTCCCTAACTCATCATCAAAGAGTTGACCAATCTTAATCGCTAATTGATCATAGTCGGCACCATCAGCGGCGGCAATTGCCTCGAAAGATTTAGCTAAGGCTTTAGTTGTTTTATCGTTTAAATTAGCTATAGCCTTTTTACGATCTCTGGCAAATAAAAACTCACCGTCAAGTATTTCACGAGCATTTCCTCGATATTTAGCTATCTGGCGAGTGATCCAAGAGTCACTAGGACCACGATCTAAAAACTTGTTAACTGCTTTCCACTGCTTATAACCCGGAATTTTATCTAAAAGTGCTTGTTTAGCATTTTTAAGTGAAGGATATCGCCGAATAATTGGTTGGGTATACGCAGATATCGGTGCAGTTCTATTATAAAAGGCTCGTCTTGCAAGCTTGGCCCCAGCCTTCCCTCTGAAGGTTTCTATATAGCGGTTATCAGCAATTTGACTATTAACTATCTCGGATATTGAGAACTTTTTATTTAAAATAAAAACTTCAGGGTCATCCTTAAGTCTAGCTCCAATTGGTCCAAACATTCTTCCACGTTCAACAGAACGATTAAACAGAGATGTACCGTTGTCTTGTACGGCATTAAGCATAAACTTTCTAAACACTGAAACAGGTTGACCCCATTCTTCGCCCGTCTTATTAGCACGGGAAAAAGTTTGGCGCATAACATCTGTCACAGCCGCTCTTTGGTTTACTGACAAATCTTTGTCTAAGTCATTTACAAAGCGAGTAATGTATGACTGCTGCGCAGGGGAAAGCCCGTATCTTTCATAAGAAAGCATAGCCAACCTTTCCTGAAGAAATTCAGGGTCAGGGGCTTGTAAGTGCTTATAAGGTCCAGCATTGTAATCAGTACCGTCAGAACTAAAGGCAGAGCCATTGCGGTCTGTTTTAAAGTATCGTCTAGAGCTTTGTTTTTGAGCCAAAGAGTTGCCCTTGTAGTCTACTAGAGACAAAGACTGAGCATTCTCCGCAGCATCCCCCTTAAAGAAATCTTTAAGAGCAGCCGTATTTGTCTTAGAAGACATTAGCTGGTCTGGGGTATTAAAGCGGAGTGTGGTGTTAGAAATATTAGTGGCTGTGGGACGTCTAACAGTTGTGTTAGCACGGCGCATTAAACCACGGATACTTAGGGCCTTCCCCTCGGGGGATATGAACTCATTAGCCTTTAACAGTCCTCTCTGAAACAAAGAAGCTTGGCGTTCTCCACCTAGCATTTTAGCCTGAGTATCAGTGTGTTGGCGACGTAGCCAGTCACTATAGGTCTTAACCTTTGAAGGTGTGCCTGTTAGGTCTGCACTCTGCATCTTGCCGAGATTGCGGCTCTTAATGTTTTTAGACTTTATTTGTTGTAGGTCATCCTTAGACTTTACTACCGGAACCATAGTTGAACGGCAGTTCCAATGTAATGGTGGTTGAAATCGTTTATCATCAATTTTATATACTTGACCATTGTGATGGGCGCATATAGGGCTTGTTCTTCCATCTAGTATAGCGGTAAACATATACCCCTCAAGAACCTCTTCATTAGCCTTCATCACTTGATTCATAGCACTAGTCTGAGTAGATGTGATAGATGTTCTTGTCAAGGTTCTTGCTTGATGCTCAGTTATTTTAGTAGTTTTCATTACATCTTGGATAATTACATCCGGAGTAAGCCCTTTGGCAAGCCCTGCCTTAACTTTTGATTGTATACGAACTAGCTCACCGGAGCCAATATTCTTCATATTACCTTTTAGTGTACTTATGCCTTTTATTTGCGGTCCAGTTATTTCCTCCAAAAGCCCAGTAGTTGTAGGCTTTTGTGTTCTATAAAACTTCCGAATTTCGGCATCAAGGTTATTCTTGTGAAAGATCTTCTGCGAGTTGGAGAACTCGGACAGACTCTTTGTATTGTGAGCCTGGAGTTCTTTTGTAAAGCGTGTTACTTCTGGTTTTACATCAGCTCTAATATCCCCTTTTAGGAGACCTCTCAAGTTATTTCTATGCTTTTTAAGAATGGTTCGGTTTCCCTTTTGAACGCCATTCTCGTATAGTCGGACGTCACCAGCATGGTCAACAATCCTGTCAAAAATTTTTTCGTTAATAGACATCAGTCTCTCCATTACTATAATTCGTGGATAGTGAAAAAGCCTCCCCCGAAGGGGAGACCTTAATAGTTATTCTTCGTCTAGGCTGATTTCCTCATTAGGAGTTTGATTGACTAGCGGGTCAGTCTGAATAGACTCAATGGCTTCATCATCATTGTAATCAGCAGGTAGGAAGTCGTTGTACTTTGCAATATTGACCCAAGTTTCACGAGAAATAATACCACTTTGGTACCATTCTGAAACAAGACGCATTGCACCCTCTCCGCCGACAGTGGCGGCAAAGTCAGAAGAAAGCTGGAATTGTATATCGTTACCAGTGTAATCAGTATCATACTTCCAATTAATCATGAAGGCTAGAATTTCTTGCATACTGCCGGAGATCTTAGCGTTCATAGTACCTAGTTGAGCGGTTTGCGAAGCATTTCGTATTTCTAGAGCTACACCTGAAGCGGCTTGTTCCGGTGATAACATGCGAATACCCATCTTAGCCATCTCAGCAACGGTAGCCTCAATAGCACGATCCATGTCGGATAAAGCACCAGTAGGGGTTTCTAAGACTGTAATCGACTCGTCTTTACGAACACGCAGCCACGTTCCAAGACCAGCATTAACTAGCTCTTCAAACTCTTCATCAGTCATATCAGACTGTACAACTGGTGTATAGGTTGCTGCGCCGTATAGTAGGTGGTTGCGGCGAGATACTTTGTTGTAGAGTGACACTTCTCTGTCAATAAGAGGCATGAGCACTGGCTCAATAGGCTCTATCTGACCATTGAGAGGGAAGGCCGGAATACGTTGTAGACGTTGACCAAACTTCATTGGATAGACTGTATCGTATAGTACAAAGCCCCCGTCCGCAGAATCTTCGTATTCCTGCTCGAGAACACCGTTAATAGCGCTTACTTGATGAGAGCCTGATTCCTTACGATAGTAATCTAACACCAACATACCTTCTTCATCCAAATAATGATCACAAACAGTATCAATATAGTTAGGATGCCAAGGATTATCGTTATCATACTCTTCTGTAATGTAGCGAGTTACCCAACGGGTAAGAGTTTTAATTCGAGTTACAGGGTGGGTTTTGACCTGTACGTTAATAACATTTTCAGCTTTAATCAACACAGGATAAGGAGAGATAGTCATGCGCTCTTCGGGTGACATCATCTCTAGTTCGCTGTCTGAGACTGTAGGCCTATCAATATAAACCCAAGCACGAGAGGTTTGTAGTTCTTCCCAGATAGCCGAATCTAAAAAGTTAAATAAGGATGCACCATCAAGGGTCATATCCTTGGTGATCCAGTTATAGGCATCTTCACCAAGTTCTTCTGGTAGTGTTAGTTGTGATTGTTTACGTAGTAAAGCAGAGATTAGCACACGGGCATACTGAGTGGTTAGCCCAGGTAGTTCTGCCTCAGACTTATAAAAATCATATTGTTGTTGAGTCATGCTGGGAGAGAATGGTAGAAGGAGATTAGAGTAATCACGCTCAACATACTCATCATGTGCCTTAGAGTGAGCTTCACCCTGAAGTACAGCACGAGCTTTCTTCCACAAAGGCTTCATAGACATATAGGAAGCGCTAGGAGTTTCTACCCCACGCTTAAAAGTATTAGCTGCTGTCTTAACTAGAGCCATATTATTACCTCATTAATTTGGTTAATAGGCTATAAGCCCTTTATGTTGTTTTTTGTAATATTAATATATTAAAGGATACCCAATAATAATATTATCCTTAAATATATTTATAAATACATTGGGGAAGGCCCCGGGGTCATAAGGGGACCCTATTTTGAGAAGTATAAAAATAAGCAGCAGGGTGAGTTCTATGACCCACCCCACCTTAAGGGACTGTCAGACTTGAGAGTCTGTCCCGATTCTATATCATAAGGGGTCCGTATTTATTTTTAGACACACTTATGCCTTTTCGTATTCTTCAATTAGCCGTAAACATCGATATACGGGAATTTCATAACCCAGATCTTCAAAGTAATTCATACCAAGACCTAATTGAACATAGCATTGTTCTTCAGTCTTTAGCATTTGTTTTTGACTAACCACTTCACAAGTCTCTGTTTCTAAATTGCAGACTAATAAGATTGCTACAAACATTTTACTCTCCTTTTGTCTGCAATAATAGTTTTATTACTATTTCTTTCCGAAAAACTTAGAGGCAGATCGGACACCAAAACTAGCACTAACAATTACACCAAGAGTGTATTGATACCAAGTTGGCATTACTTCAAGAGCTAAAAATCCTTGTTCTACAATGACTCTGCCCCAATCACCAAAGAAGGCTAAGATCAAGGGAACAGAAAAAAGCAGCGTTAGCCACTCATCCTTCCAGCTATCTCTTGAGCCCTCTGCCATTACTCTTTCCCATTCGGCTTCAGAAGTAGCGGCAGATTTCATTATAGTAGCTTTGGCTTCGGCTTCAACTAGCTTTAGATTAGCAGACGCAGCCTGTGCGCTTGCCTTACCTTTAAGCCAACCACCTGCCAGTTCGGCAATTGGACCGATTAATGCTTGTATCATTTACTTACCTCATACTCCACCTTAGATGTTGAACCGGTACTGGTTACACTAGTTTTAGACTCCTTGCCCATCCAAATGCCAAAACAACCTGTTAAGGCCCCCATACAAACAGAAACTAATCCGCTCTGCTGTACACTAGGGTCAGGGAGAGACATAAACCAATGTACAGCCTGATATGTTAAAACTGTTACTGCTAACATCATTAGTCTAGGGATAATCTTCCAGTCATCGATTATAGTATGTGCCATTTTGTTCACCTTAGATAAGTTCAAAGTGAGGCCCGTCTATAAATGGTCTACGCCCTTGTGAGCGTCTTAGGTCAATATATGCCATCATAGCATCTTCTGAGGAGCTAGGATAGTCCCGAATATCGCCTTCTGACCAAGCAGCACCCCACTTAATTGCCACCCCTAGTTCTTTAGCAGCTTCCTTCATAGCGTCACAGAGGTCATCATAGACGTTGAGTTCCCAACATCCCTTACCATCTACATAGGCCATAAGATCTACTGCACGACCTTCTAGGTGTTTTGATTTCATTGTTTGAGACTTCCCTGCAGCAACAAGTTTTTCTTGTTCTTCTACGGTACGCATACCATAGACTACACCAAAGTCTACTTTAGTTAGTTCAATAGCACGTTTTACAACGGCTACAAGATTAGCATCAACGCCCTCTAGTTTACCTAGAGAGCGCTGGCTTAGTTTATAACTCATAATATTCTCCTTACTGTGGTGGCTCGGGCCACACTGGGTTTCTTGGATCTGTTGTATTTTGAGGCAAATCCAATAATGCTTGTCTGTAATTAGTATATTCTGTTTGCTTTTCTGAAGTTAAAGAATTCCACCGTAAAGGATTACTTACAACAGGATCTAATTCTAATATTAATTTTTGATCTCTGTTATACCTTAGATCATCCCAAGAGGCTTGCTCATTCCAATCCCACTCTTCGGTTTCTAAATTAAATATATGAGGATAATTGGGTTTTTCTGGGTAAGGGTGAAATTCATTATTTTTTATGTAGTAAACTTCATCACTATAATAACCTTCAATATATTGATCGCCTTCTTCAAGATTTAACTCTAAAGTATCAGAATCAGGTACAGAAATAACACTCTTAAATTTATTATTTTTAAATATTGTATAATCTGGCATTATCGCTTTAACTCCAAATAAGTTATTACAGGGGTAAAGTATCGAATACGGTTTGCACCAAGTGATGTAGTAGGCTCCATACGAAGAGTTATTGAATGAAAGCCAACTAAATAACTAGGTATATATGGTAATTGATAATAGACTAAGTTTATATCCCCTACAACAGCACCAGTTACACCTCTGACTAAGCTACCGTTTACGTATAATCCTAGATTATATTTAGCCCAATCACCGCTAGAAGTTGTAGTACCATTCCTGTTGTGAGTTACACCAACCCCGCCTATTATTTGTGCAGGTGCGCCAGAAGCATTAACGTTTAAGGTTACTAGTGTAGTTTGACTACTGGGTATTGTAAGATCAACTGCTGAACTACCAACTGCTGAACTTGGAAAGGTCACCATGTTGTTACCGATTTTGGCGGTACTAATAGCTGCGTTACCAATTTGTGCGTTAGCAACTACCCCGTTGTTTATTTGAGCACTGTTGGTAATAATACCTGAAGTACTTAACAAACCACCAGTAATTGTATTGGCGCTGATTTTGTTACCAGTAATAGTTCCTGCAGATATTTTAGATGCAGTAATAGCATTAGCTGCTATTTCATTTGCACCAACAGCGTTGGCTGAAATCTTACCTGAAGTTACAGAATTAGCCCCAAGCTTAGCTTCGGTAATTGCTCCTGTAGGAATTTGAGACCCCGCAATAGTACCTGTGAGATCTGAAAAGTCTTCCGCCCCACCTACTATTTGTTCCCAAGCAGAACCTGTCCATTGGTACAGCTTACCATCGTTTCTATTAAATACTTTTTCGCCTGTGAAAGTTCCAGATGCAGGTAGCCCTGTTACATCTTCAATTGCGTAAAGGCCTTGTGAAGTAAATAGACTGTAAATGCCATTAGCAAAGTCAGGATCGTCAAGAAAAGTAGTTGTAGCATTCACTACAGAGCTAAATCCAGAAACGTTTCCTGTATTGTCTACAGCTTGTACGTAATAGTATCTTAATTGGTTGAGGCCGAGATTAGACCTATTAAAGGTGTTACCCCTAGTAGTTCCTACAAGTGTACCTCCTGAAGTACTGTTAGTGGTATTTTCGTATACTTCAATAAAGGCTAAGTCAGCATCTGCAGGGTTAGTCCACTCTAAGGCAATATACTTAAAGTGACCTGAAGCCGAGAGACCTGAAGGAATTCCGGGATTTGTAGTGTCACCACCAACCGTATGAGTAACAGTAGCAAATTCACTAAATCGGCCTGTATTACTTATGGCACGGACTCTAAAGGTGTACTGGGTACCAGTTCTTAAACCATTTACAACATGACTTAGTTGGCTTGTACGATAAGAACTATAGGTTGTATCAGTAGAAACCTTATATTGTAGCTCATAACTTCTTACAGAAGCATCATTAGAAGCAGTCCAGTTAAGTTCAACAGCTGGCATAAAGATACCATCATCATTTACAAATCCAGTATCGGTAGCTGTAATTTGCGCTGGCCCGGGGATCTTAGTGTCAATTCCGGGACGAGTTGAATATGCCTCATTATCGGCGACATTCCAGGCTAAAAATTCAGAGCTAAATTTGTAACCAGTAACACTAACGGTTAAATCTTCATTTACTTCTATAGATTCAACTCTAAAGATTTCATTCGATAGACCTTGATCCGTTAGCGTAACACTAAAGAAGTCTCCCGGCTCCAAGGTTAAACCTTGTTTATTTACCTTTAGAGAAATAGTGTACATTTCTCTTGATTGCCTTACCATTTGCTCTGCTTTTGCAAGGGCATGATAAGGGTCACTACAACCATCAAAATTAATTTCAGTACTTAGTTGTTGGCTATTGTCTTCATTAAAATAGGTTGAATAAACTGAACTTGTTTTAGGGGGCCATGATCTAGAATCATCCTTAAAGTCTTCATGCTCATTTAGGAATCTGACTGTTACATGATTAAAGCGGTCACTTAAAGAAGTCCAATTAAGCTCAATAGAGTCCCGCATAATGCTATTATCATCAAACTCATGTGTAGGATCTATGAGCGCCTCTAATTCGGTTTCATTCGTAGGGTATTCTAAAAGAAGTTTGTATTTACCCTCAGAGGTCCAAGTAAGCTCTGCAAGACCCATTGTGCTAAGGATAGCTTCAATGTTGTCTCTAATCTTAGCACTGGTATCAATAATAAGATTACACTCGTATAGTGGTACGTTTCTTACGCTTGATGAGGTAGAGTATGAGGAGTAATTTCCATTTGAATTACTCCAACTATAAAGATTACCATTATCTGTTGATTGATAGAGGTATGCTTCCTCGCCTAGTTCAGGGAAATCAGAAAAGGTGTCAAAATCTAATACAGGTTTAAACCCGTTAATATGACCAAAGGCTGACACTCCTGTTAGTACTGTAGTATCACAAACATTAGCCGCATTATAGAAAGATTCTAAATCTAAATCCGATATGCTAAGCCCTTTACCAAAGTCTGAATTAAGCATGTAATCTAGAAGACATAGCGCAGGGTTATTGGAATAGGTATAGGTTCCACTCAGCGAGTAGGTTCCTGCGTTATTTAGTATTGTTCTTACCTTACGGCCTTTAACAAAGAATTCTGTAAAGGGGATGCCGTTATACTGAGGTTCTTCTCTATTAAGCCGATAAATAGCTGTAGAGAAGGAACAACCTGTAAAAGTATTAGTAGCGGGTATTCCGTTAGCGGTTGCAAGATTTTCTGCAACTCCGCCAGAGTTATTTATAACAATACGATGTTTAAATTTCTCATCTTTAAGGTTGTAAGGTTTCCCATCAATATTTACAAACTGAACACCTTCAATACCATCCTGACAAATTGCTGTTTGAACACACAGGAATTCATGTTTAGTTCCGGTCACATTTGTAGTACCTAGACCTTCATCAAAAACAACAGCTCCTGAATTTTCTGAAACATAAGTGTAATCAGGAGACACCTTGTGTTTTACCTCAATACCACCAACCATCTGTTTTCCGTAGACAACGGGGATAGACTCGGCCTCACCTCTAATAGTGACTCGCTGCCCTCTGCGTTTATCTTGCTCTCTCTGCATCTTTCGCATTTGAGACTGCTGGTAGGCAACAGAAGCTACTGTAATTACAAGTTGTAAAATAAATTTAGCTACTGGATTCATTAGCTTTCCACCTTATTTGATTGATCTATCTTACCCCATTTAACTTCGATAGCACTATTTTCATAAATTTGATCAAATGAAGTATCTGTTAAAGACTTTTGATCCATACCGTCTCGTGAGGTTATATAACTATTTATCATATCTAAGTCTGCAAGTGCAGAAGTCCCCTCAAAAGTAATTACCTTTTGTTCCCAGTCATTTGAAATAACAGGGTTGTCTACATAACCTTTGTAGATAGAGAGTACATCAGAGGGAGTAGTGATTGGGTTTCCATTGGAATCCACAAAGCCAAGTTTAACTTCTATAGGTTTGCCAACTACGTTCGCCTCTATCTCTGTTTTCATTGCATTAAGGTTGTCTAATACAAGTACTCTATAAGCTTCCCTATCTATTACTGAAGAAAATTTAGGAGAATCTACCTCGAAAAGGCCTCCGTTTGCGCTATAAGTATTTCCATTATACACAATATCATTGCTGTAACTTGTAATATAATAATTAGAGTTAAAGCTTAGCTTAATTAAAAAGAAAAAGTCAATATTTCCTGATAGTAAAATGTTTTCAACTGTGCTACTAAATGTTCTCATCCTAAAGCCTCAATAATCTCAATAGTACCAGGACTAGCCAAAATACCATCATTAAAGGTAATGCCTCTTAAGTTAGTAACTTCTCTATAATAACGTATTGTTGCGTTAGCTACTGTCGAGTATGTCAATCCGCTAGGGGGTGTTGGATAAAGATTAGAATCTACCACAGAGGCAGCATCGGTCTTTACCATATAGACTTTATTATTGCTACCTGTAACAAAGGCACCCTTTGGATAAGCTACTCCAGTAGCATTGGATACATTAATGACGCCCCCCATATTGGAGTGATTAGCGCAATAATAGTATAGGGTGCTAGGTGCTGAACCTGAAACTACAATAGTCACAGTGGCCCCAGCCTGGCCCTGTGTTCCAGACGTAGTTACGCCAGTAGTGTATTCGATACCACCTCCATGAGTTCCGTCAGACGTAGTGGAAAACCTAAACGGATGTGTGTTGTTTGAAGAATCACTAACATCAAAAATATAAGTGTTCCCTTTAACAAAACTTAAAGTTTTTTGTTGAACACCATCAATGTAAAATTTACCAGCTATAGCTGTAACAGTGTGGTTAACTGTTGCAGGAGCGCCGATCCGACTATCTACATCAGTTAACTGAGGCATAGTCATAGTCTTGACAGTATCAAATCCAGTTATGCTTATTAAGGCGTCTGCAGGAGACGTTGTTAAAATACTAAAAGATAATTCCCAACGCTGAGCGTTTTGAGAAGACCTTTGTTTTCTGAGAGAGACTGTATCAGAGTCAAACATAGGTTCGTTTGAAGCAATGGTTAGAGGGGCGAGAATTTCATAGCCCTCGTAGTAATATTTCATGATTCTTTCCTCAATGGTCTTGCGATAAGGTGCATTCGATTTTCTTTAAACTGTAATCGAGCGCCCTGTTTTACGCCTGAATTGTTTTCATCAGTTGTGACCCAGTGACCATTTCCTGCTATGATTGCAGAACCATCTGTGTAAGCGATATCACCATATCTAGGTCTTAAGTTGTTTCTGATTTCATAACCAGAATATCTTGCAAAAGTTTTTAAGTCTAATTTGTTTTTTCTTAACTGTATTAAAAATTCTCTTGCACTATTATATTTTATATTTTTAAAAATTTCATCCGCTTTTGATTTGTTATTTCTTAATGCTTTATCATATTCAATAAGAAAACAAAAACAGTCGCTATAGCCTCTTATAAAACCTTTTTCAACTGTTCTCTGATTAATAATTTCTGTAGCTTTAATTAAAGCTATTTTAATTTCTTCTACTTCATAATACATAACTATACCTTTAATAATACTAAGGGGTGGTCCTTCTTTAACGTCAGGTATCCACCCCCCAGAAAATATTATAGCTTTTCTTTAATAAAAACTCTTACTAAGTCTGCTACTATGTCGCTTCTTACAATATCATCGACATTAAACTCAACAACTGGTAGTTGAATTCCAGCCCTTTTTACAACACTACAAAATTTAAGTAGGTCTTTACCTTCCTTAACGTCTGATTGCGCAGGATCTCCCATAAGCACTAGCTTAGAGTTTTCACCTAGTCTAGTTGTAATTGCTTTTAATTCATCTACATTTAGATTCTGAGCCTCATCTACTAAAACTAAGGAGTCTGCGTAAGAACGCCCTCGAATAGTTTCAATAGGTTGAATCTCAATGTCGCCTTTATTTATCATGTACTGGTATTTCTCTTTACCAAAGGAAGTTCTTAATACTTCTAACATTGGTAATAACCACGGTGTCATCTTTTCTTGAATAGAGCCGGGAAAATGGCCCAAAGATTTACCTGTGGGAACGTTAGCACGAGTCAATACAATACGTTTGTATTTACCTTTCATAAAGAGTTGTGCAACAGTTCCTGTACTGCAATAAGTCTTACCTGTCCCTGCGCAGCCAATAGTGACTGTTATAGGATTCATCTTAATAGACTGTATCAGTAAGTCTTGTTTCTCATTCTTAGGTATGACATGAAAGCCAATCCTGTGAATGTTATCATTTTTTACAGCGTAACGAGATTTTCGTTTTGACATGAAAGTCCTTTATTATATTTCGGGGAACAAGCCCTCCTGAATAAAGGTATTTACTTCTTCGGGGTCTAGCCCTAAAGATGTCATAACCCGTGGGGTATGTGGATTCTTCTTTTGATTTTGACAATAAAAGTTCTGATCTTCGGTGTAATCATCTTGGGTAACTCCCCCGATGTTACTTAAGTAAAAGTTTAAATTTCTTTTAACTAGTTCTAAAATTTTATTTAGCTCTTCCTCAGAGTTTACATTACCTGCCGCTATCATATTTCCACTAAAGATGTTCCTCGCCCACTCAGGAAGTTCTCTTTCCTTTTTAGGTTTAAAGTCTTTGTTATT